>RCNG010001262.1_pt1 | contig 18796 bp, 17 predicted proteins | sample 2041371 | NCBI WGS metagenome assembly RCNG01 (sample SAMN09708227, study PRJNA481090) | Marine sediment metagenome, whole genome shotgun sequencing project. | biome: marine sediment; feature: ocean; material: sediment; isolation source: Sewage treatment plant 1 marine sediment (STP1) ... | reverse complement strand
CCGTGTAGCCGTTCGGCAACGGGAGCGCCACGAGCGAATCAGCGGTCGCGACCACGGCATCAACGAAGTCCTGATCATCGAACTCCCCGACCGAGAATGAGATAACCAAGCCGCCCGGTGACACGAGGCCGGCGCGATTCGCATCTGCCGGGAGCAGGCCATCGAAAAAGCCCTGCTGCTCGGGCGGGATCTGGCTCAGAGCCGTCGAGTAGAGAGCCTTCAGCTCCTCGTCGGTTCCGGGAGCCGGTGCCCCGCCCGCAATCGCCTGGTCGACCGGGCTCATGTACGACACCACCGGGGGCTGATCGGGCGACGACACGAGATAGCCGGCGATTGGTCCGGCGACAATGGCCTGTTGGACCGCAGAAACCGTGGACAATCCGTCGACGGTGATCACGTCTCCCCCGGTCGACGAGACGATGACTTGCATCACGCTCTGACTGCTTTCGGCGCCGAACCGATCGCTGATCGCCTCCGCCGCCAGAAGCTCGGGAGCATTGGGCGAGAAGCTCTCGTTCTGGTCTTCCGCGGGTTGGAACCGTCCCGAGAAGCCACCGAGCACGAGCGCGACGACAACGGTGACGATGATCACGGCCCACGGAGCGCGACGCACGACCCAGGCGAGGGAGTTCACGAAAGTCTTCACTGGTTGGTTCCTTTGGTAGCAGAACGGCGACCGCGTGGTCGCCGGGACATCAGGTCTATCGCGGCGGTGCGCAGCGCTCGACCAGGTCGGAGACAACGTCACCGAGCGGCAGGCCGCGCTGCTCGTCGTCATTCTCGCGAAGTCGGAGTCCTACTGTGCCATCTTCCACGTCGCGGTCGCCGACGACCAGGATTGCCGGCACCTTCTGGGTAATCGAGCGCCGGATCTTCTCGCCGACCGTCTCGTCTGCCGAGTCGACCTCGACACGGACACCGCCCGCAGTGAGTACCGCCGCGACTTCGCGGGCATAGTCGTTGTGGCGGTCAGCTACCGGCACCACCGTTGCCTGCACCGGGGCGAGCCACGCCGGGAAGGCGCCCGCGTAGTGCTCAACAAGCACGCCGACGAATCGCTCGATCGAACCGAGCAATGCCCGGTGGATCATCACCGGGCGTTCTCGTACGTTCCCGGAAGATGCGTACGTGAGGCTGAAGTTCTCCGGCTGAGCGAAATCGAGCTGGATCGTTGAAAGCTGCCACCGACGGCCGATAGCGTCTTTGACGTGGATGTCGATCTTCGGGCCGTAGAAAGAGCCCTCCCCATGCGCGATTTGATACGGCAACTCGGCACGCTCGAGCGCCTTCGCCAGCGAAATCTCAGCGAGTTCCCACAGCTCGTCGGAACCGATCGACTTTTCGAGATCCCGTGTCGACAGGTCGGCCTCGAAATCGTCGAATCCGAAGTCCCGCAACACCATCAACACGAAGTCGAGCAAGCGCTGCAGCTCATCCGCCATATCTCCGACTGTTGTGAAGATGTGGCTGTCGTCCTGGGTGAACCCGCGAGCGCGCAAGAGACCGTGGACAACGCCCGATCGCTCGTACCGATAGACCGTGCCGAGCTCGTAGAGGCGCAAGGGAAGCTCGCGATAGCTCCTGCTGCGCGACTTGTAGATGAGGATATGGAACGGGCAGTTCATCGGCTTGACGTAGTACTGCTGTCCGCCGTCGAGTTCCATCGCCGGGTACATGCCTTCGGCATAGAACTTGAGATGCCCACTGGTCTGCCAGAGATCCGCCTTGGCGACATGAGGCGACACGACGTACTCGTAGCCGTGGGCCAGGTGGGTCCTGCGACTGTAGTCCTCGATCTCCTTGCGAAGCAGCCCGCCCTTTGGATGCCACAGGGCGAGACCGCTCCCCAAGTCCGACGGGAAGCTGTAGAGGTCGAGTTCGGCTCCGAGTCGCCGGTGATCGCGCTTCTCCGCCTCTTCAAGACGGTTCAGGTAAGTGCGCAGGGCCTTGCGGTTCTCCCACGCCGTGCCGTAGATCCGCTGGAGTTGGGGATTCTTCTCGTCGCCGCGCCAGTAGGCGCCGGACGTGCGCATGAGCTTGACGGCCTTCAGTCGGCCGGTCGACGACACGTGCGGCCCCCGACACAGGTCAACGAACGCATCGTTGCGGTAGATCGAGACCCCGTCAGACCCCGCACCCTCGGCCTCGTCAACGCCGCGGATGATCTCGGATTTGAACGGCTGGTCCTCGAACATCTCGAGGGCCTCGTCGATCGTCAGCTCCTCTCGGTCGAAGCTCTGGTTCATCGCGATGATCTCCTCCATGCGAACCTCGATGCGGTCGAGGTCGTCAGGAGTGAACGGTCGGCCGATATCGAAGTCGTAGTAGAACCCATCGGTGATCGGCGGTCCGATCGCAAAGGTTGCGCCTGGGAACAGGTCGAGTACCGCCTGCGCCATCACGTGGGCCGCCGAATGGCGGAGCACGGCCCGCCCCTCTTCGGTGTTCTCCGTGATCACCGAGAACGTTCCGTCACGGCCGATGGGACGGTTGAGGTCGACCGTCTCTCCATCGATCGAAACTGCGACCGCAGCCTTTGCGAGGCCTGCGCCGATGTCGGACGCGACGTCGTAGCCGGTGGTGCCGTCCTCGTACGATCGCTGGGATCCGTCTGGCAGCGTGAGTTGAATTGACATGATGAATGCTCGCTGGATTCGGGGACGACAAGGCTACATCCTTCCCAACCCGATGCGGAGCATGAGAGAATGCCGCAAAGAAATGGAGTGACTATCGACGCCTATGCCATTGCCGAGCGAGTAGCCGCAGGCAATCGATTCCAGGATCTCACCCGCCCAACGAAGGCGCTCGCCAAGAACCACCACTTTCGCATCTGGCGCGACAACGCCAGTGTGCTCCTCAAGATCTACGGGACGCCGGCACGCGAACGTCGCGAAACGCACGCGTTGGCGGCATTGAGCGGCATACCCGGCATTCCGGTGAAGCTCGACGGGGTCGGTACGGAGGAGGAATCGTGGGCGTTGTTCGAGGACCCTGGCCAGTGGAGCCTCGGATCCTTGCCAGACAGTCCGGATGCGGCGCGCCGTTGCGGAGAACTGTTGCGCTCCGTCCACGGCTCGGACCCGACCAACGTTTCAAACCTGTCACGCGGGATTGATGCCACGTGGGTTGACGTGGACCACGCGTCCACGATGCGCAGACTCGCGCGATATCGGGGGCGGGTGGGCATCGACGCCGAGTTGTACGCCGACATCGCGGCGGTTCCACCACCGAGGGCATCGGAACCGCTTCCGGCGCACACCGACCCGACACCGGAGCACTTCATCGTCGACGACGACTCCGTCACGCTCGTTGACTGGGAGTGGGCCACGCTCGCACCTCCCGAGTGGGACCTCTCGAAGGCAACGTGGCTCCTCAGCCAACTGACCGGCGCCGCGGTCACCGAAGCACTCCAAGAGGGCTACGGGCGCAAGCTCCAAGGCATCCAACTCAACCGTTGGATCGTCTACCACGCGGCCATGCATCTCGTCTACGAAGCCGAACAGCGGATGACCGAACGCAGCGCCGAATCCGACGCGGTCATCGTTGAGCAACTCCGTCGCGCGGTCGAGATTGGCAACCCGTAGAAGCCTTGTGCCGAGTTATCCACAGGAAATACCGCGAGATTTCGCGCTCTGGATATAGCATCGTCGGGTCGCCGGAGCCAGGAGACTCAGATGTTCGAAATCGCAATCGCGTCGGTGTTCATCGCTGTTGCCTTCGTTGCCGTCGGGACGTCGTCCCGGATGGCTGCACCATCGTCGGTGATGGAGGTAACGCCGTTGCTCGAAACGGACAGAGGGGAAGTCTTGAGCGACCTTCCCTGTCCGTGGTGCCTCGCCCAGACCAATGAGAACGACTCGGGCTGCCCGTCGTGCGGCCAACCGTTCGGCTAGGTGCTGCGTCCACGAACGTCTGAGGTGTCGATGTCGAGGTGTGCCGCGAGCGGCACAATGCAGTTTCCTGCGAAAACTGCCGACGGACCGGCGTCAACCAGTACGCGCAGTCCAGAACAGCGCGAAGGTTTGTGGACACAGCACTAGAACTCAGTCTTCCCAAAGCGGGATCGTGAGTTCCCGGGTGCGGAAGTCGACGCTGAGACCAATCGTCCAATAGAGGCTCATCGCTGCACGATTCGATTCGTCCGTCCACACCTGCGCCTCCGTGGCGCCGCGCTCCCCCAGCAGCCGGTAGGACGCCGTGGTGAGCGCCCGACCGATCCCCAATCCGGCGAAGTCGGGATCAACGGCAACGACATAGACCTCTCCGATCCGATCCACGAGCTTGGTGATGCAGAATCCCCCGATTCCTCGTTCACTGCGTGCCAGCAAGACACCGGTCATCTCGAACCACTCGAGTTCCGCAAGCGATCGGAATCCTGCCGCGGTCATTGCCCCCTGCTCCGGATGGCCGGCGAAGGCGCGGTTATTGATCGACACGACGGCGTCAACGTCGGCCTCGTCCATCGGCCCGATGCGCACGTCGCTGCGCGTCACCGACGCAATCTCGACAATGTCCCCGGACAGGCGCACGACGGAACGTATTCCTCGATATCCGCAGTCGCGAGCTGCCGCGACTTGGTCGTCACGGAATGCCCACAGCGTGTGGTCGACGCCGTCCGGCACGAGACCTGCGGCGAGGCCGATCGCTTCTCGTTCAAGTCGCGGAACTCTTGATCGCTCGGCGACGGCCGCTTCGACGGCCCAGTGACCGTCAGCATCGTGATGCGCTGCCGATCCCACGAGCCAGATTCCATCAGTGTCGGTCCAAACACCGAGCCGTCCCGTGCTGTTGCGAACGACCTGCAGTTTGTGTTCCGACAGTGGCGGATGGCCGTCCGCACCACCCACGGCCGCGAGGAAACGCTCGACGGACGCTGTTTCTTCGGGAGCACTGGGCACGGCTTGCACCCTACGGTCGGTTGGAGTCCGGGGCGAACGGCGTATCCTCCCGGCATGAGTTCGGTAGGCCTCGTTCTCGGTGGTGGTGGAATCACCGGGGCTTCGTATCACTTCGGCGCACTGTTCGCGCTTCAGATGGCAACGGGCTGGAACGCCACGAGCGCAGACGTGATTGTCGGAACGTCGTCTGGATCGTTCATCGCCGCATTGGTTCGCGGAGGCGCCCTCAACCTCGACACGATGGTCGGCGAGTCGCGTCACGACGACGAGGTCGTCGACTGGCTCTCGGGCAAGGTCTACCAACGGATTCGCCCGCGTGGTCTGATGCGGTGGGTACGACAGGGAATCGTCCCGAGCATCACACGCCCCGGACTCGGCGTGGTTCTCGGCAGCCCCGGCATCTACTCGACCGATGCGCTGGCAGGCTGGGTCGAAAGCAGCCTCGGAAGCCTGGCGAACGGCTGGCCCGATCTTCCGACCGTCATCGTGGCCTACGACCTCGAGAGCCGGACCCGCGTACCCTTCGGCACGGAGGCAGCCCCCGAAGTCACCCTGAAGGAGGCCGTGGCGGCCTCGAGCGCAGTGCCGTTCGTCTACGAGCCGGTCATGATCGACGGGCGCACCTACGCGGACGGCGGTGTCGCATCCGGCACCAGCGTCGACCTGCTGCTCGCCAATCCGGAGCCGCTCGACCTCGTCATCATCGTGGCTCCGATGGCTGCCACCGGCGGACGTCATGGCGGGCGGTTCTACGAGGATCTCATCGACCGTGCCGGTCGCACGGCACTCGCAACGGAAATCGAAATGCTCGAATCGGAATGGCCGGAGACCGACATACTGGTGCTCCGCCCCGACGACCGCGTGCTCGAGGTTTCCCGCCCGAACCCGATGTCGGTCGGGGCGGCCATCCCTTCGTTCCTCGCAACGCTCCGTTCGATGCGCGACGAGCTGGCGCATCCGGCGACGTGGTCGGTGTTGGAACGGCACCTCGTGAACAAGGTTTCGGTGTAGGCGATAGTCGCCAGTCGGAAGTCTGTCGGCGGTGGTCAACGGTTGCCAGCTGTCAGCTACCAGCTACCAGCGCAGACGAGAACCGGCGTCGGTTTTCTGCGGCACGGCGGCACGTTCCGCCACCGCGGGAACGGTGATAGGCGCCAGGCTCGGCGTGGCGTGGCGTGATTCTGGGATGCGTGGAGGGCACCACGACGTTTGCTGTTCGGGCTTCGATGGATGGGGATGTGCGCGAGTTTGCTGCATGGAGATATGCGGCGCCGTATGACGCATACAACGTCGACCTGGAGCCGGATGCGGCAGTCGCCTACTTTCTCGATCCCGACGTCCACTGCTTCTCCATCGTCGACGACGATGAGGTCGTCGGGTTTTTTTGCACCTTTGGACGAGATGCCCAGGTACCGGGCGGCGACTACTCCGCAGATGCCCTCGATATCGGACTCGGGGTCAGGTCCGACCGCACCGGTGCAGGCACTGGACATCTCTTCGTGGCTGCAACGATCGCTCACGCGTACGCGACGTTTGGTCCTCGTTTTGATCCTCGCCAACTGGGCGTGACGATCGCTGCCGGGAACACGCGCGCCGTGAGGGCTTGGTCAAACGCGGGGTTCGTCGAAGTGTCCCGATTCGCGACCTCCCAAGAGCTCATGGGCTCGCGGGAGTTCTCAGTCCTCCTCCGCCAATCCGCGTCGAGCACCGGCCGGTAGGACCTCGAGTGGGATGCGGCAAGCGTCGGTCGTTGGCAGCGCCGCTCACCGGCCGAGCGCACTCGGAGAAACACCGATGGGCGTCGGTGCAATCGGAGAATGAAGCCCTGGCTGCGCGCCCACGGCACCATCGCGGCGGCGATCCTGACACTGGTGTTCGGGTTCATTGCCGCGGAGTCGCTGATCAGCGACATCGACCCGGGTCGGCTCGACACCGACTTCGGAACAGGGCTTCTCATGATGGACCCGAACAATGCGCTGGGAGCTCGTGGGGCTGCTGCGAATGCCTCAGCCATCATCGGGGTCGCGATGGGCGCCGTTGTCGTCACCAGTGCAGTCATCGTCGTCGGGTTGGCGTTCCGTTGCGAACGGGCGCGGGAGGCGGGTCTCGTCGGCTACGGGTTCCTAGGGCTCGTCTCAATCGCTGCATCCATGGGCGGCCTCGCCGCAGATCCGCCGGCGACTGCACGCGACTTCCGGTACCCCGCAACCGGCCGCTCCGCACGCGTTTCGTAGCCGACGCTCCGAGGGCTCCGTACGGCCTCGATGCCCCCCCGGTTGACACTGTGACATCACTATGACATCATTATGCCGTCACGCAAGGATCACGGACAGATGCCAAGGCACAACGCTCACCGCCGGGACACGAACACCCACCGCTGCCGCGCTAGAACCGCGGGCAACCAGCTGAATCCGCCCCCCTCGCCACTGGTGGGTCCATGAGCCGCCCGCCTACCGATGCCGCGGCCGTCCGCAAGCGCTTTGTGCTCTTGCGCGCGTTGCGCTGGCTACCGACCGGTCTGCTTGTCCCGGTGCTTGTTCTCCTCCTGCTCGACCGCGGACTGGGCCTCACCCAGCTTGGCATCGTGTTCGCCGGCCAAGGTCTCATGGTGCTCGTCCTCGAGTTGCCGACCGGTGGCCTCGCTGACGCGATCGGCCGGCGGACCGTGCTGCTGGTAGCGACCGTGTTCGAGGCTGCCGCGTTGATCCTGCTGATCGGTGCCTATTCCGTGCCGCTCCTCGTTTTGGCGGCCGCTCTCATGGGTGTGTACCGCGCGTTGGAGAGCGGCCCGCTCGACTCGTGGTACGTCGACACAGCCCAGCTCGTCGATCCCGACGCAGACATCGAACGGGGCCTCTCTCAGGCCGGCGTCGTAACCGGTATCGCCATTGGGATCGGCGCGCTCGCGAGCAGTGCGCTCGTCGCATTCAAACCGCTACCGGAAGTCGATCCACTCGTGACACCGATCATCGTTGCGGTGGTGCTGCTCGCTCTCGAGTGGGTCGCAATCGCGATGCTCATGACAGAACCGCGTCGGCATCGAGGCGACGGCGCTCTGAGGCAATCGTTGGCAGAAGTGCCGACGATCGTCACCACAGCCGTCCGCACCGTCCGGAGAAGCACCGCTCTCGTCGCCCTGGTTTCGGTCGAGTTCCTGTGGGGTCTCGGAGTCGCGTCCTACGAGACCTACACGCCGGCGAAGCTCGGAGCTGTGGTGGAAAGTGCCGACAGCGCTGCGGCAATCCTGGGGCCGGTCAGCACGGTGGCTTGGATCGTCGCAGCCGGAGGCGCCGCCCTCGTACCCTTACTCACGCGCCGCTCGGGACCGGCCCGCGCCGGCGCCGCTCTGCGAGTCCTCCAGGGAATCACCGTGCTGGGCATCGCGATCGCCGCCGGACCCATCGGAGTGGTGATCGCTTACGTACTCGCAATCGGCGTCAACGGCGCATCAAACCCAATCCATCAAGGGATGCTTCACCGAGCAGTCGTCGATGGCAGGAGCCGTGCAACGGTCGTGTCGGTGAACAGCCTGACCGCCCAGACCGGAGCCATGCTCGGCGGCATCGCCCTCGGCCTCCTCGCCGACGCAACCAGCCTGACGGTCGCGATCGCGGCCGGGGCGATCATCCTCGCCGCTGCGGCGCCGCTCTACCTCGTCGCCGGCCGGGGACTCGAAGCAGAAGCACCGGATGGGCCAACCAACCTCGCCGCCGATTGAGGGCACCACTGGACGACGCAGTCGCCAGTCGCCAGCAAGGCCGAGATTCTCGGGTCTTTGCTCTTTGCTCTTTGCTCTTGCTACTCCTCACTTGCTACTCCTCACTTGCTACTTCCTCAAACCTCGCTTGGAAGAAGCGCAGCGACTCTGGTTCGTAGGTGAAGCGGAGGCCTTCGACATCGTGGCGGTTGTCGTAGACCGAGATCACCGACTCGGCCGTCACATCCATGTGCGACTGGGTGTAGACGCGTCGCGGGATCGTCAGTCGGACCAGTTCGAGGTTCGGGTTGCGGTTCTCCCCGGTCTGCGGGTCGCGCCCGGCCGACACGATGCCGCGTTCCATGCCTCGGACGCCCGAGTCCCGGTAGATCGCCGCGGCGAGTGCTTGTGCTGGAAAGCGTTCCTGCGGCAGGTGATCGAGAATCCTGCTCGCGTTGAGGAACACGCCGTGACCGCCAATCGGACGGATCAACGGGATGCCTGCGTCGATCAACTTGTGTCCGAGATACTCGACCTGGCCGACCCGGGCACGCACGTGATCATCGGTCTCCACCATCTCGCGGATGCCCTGGGCAAGCGCTTCCATGTCTCGTCCCGACATGCCGCCGTAGGTGTGCAACCCCTCGAACGCCACGAGCATGGCCCGCGCCTTGCGGGCAATCTCCGGATCGCGCACAGCGAGGAACCCGCCGATGTTGACCAGGTTGTCTTTTTTCGACGACACCGTGGCCCCGTCCGAGTACGAAGCGATCTCGCGCACGATCTCGGCGATCGAGCGCTCGGCGTAGCCCGCTTCGCGCTGCTGGATGAAGTAGGCGTTCTCGAGGGCTCGAGTGGCATCGAGCATCACGAGGATGCCGTTGGCCGAGCAGTACTCGTAGACCTCGCGCAGGTTCGCCATCGACGCTGGTTGACCGCCTGCCATGTTGACGTTCGTCTCGAACGACACGTATGGGACGCGATCGGCGCCGTACTCGGCGACCACGGCTTGCAACTTCGCCAGGTCGATGTTGCCCTTGAATGGGAACTCACTTTGCGGATCGTGCGCTTCGTCAATGATCACGTCGACGAAGACACCGCCCGCGTACTCCTGGTGGAATCGGGTCGTCGTGAAATACATGTTGCCCGGCACGACATCACCCGGCGTGATGAGGATCTGGCTGAGCAGGTGCTCGGCCCCGCGGCCCTGGTGCGTCGGGATCAGCTCTTCGTAGCCGTAGACCTCACGAACGGCATCGACCAGCTTGTAGAAGCTGTCGGCTCCGGCGTAGGCCTCGTCTCCGAGCATCAGCGCCGACCACTGCCGGTCCGACATCGCCGACGTCCCTGAGTCGGTCAACAGGTCGATGTAGACATCGCGAGCCCTGAGTAGGAATGTGTTGAAACCCGCTTCATGGATCGCCCGCTCGCGTTCGTCGCGGGTCGTCATGGTGATCGGTTCCACCATCTTGATCTTCCACGGTTCGGCCCAGCTTCGATGCATGCCCATCGTCCTTTCGCTAGATCGCGTCGAGCGCGTTCGAGATGTCGTGGATCAAGTCATCGGGGTCCTCGACGCCGATCGAGAATCGAACCAGGGCGCCGTTGACCCTGAGTCTCTTTTTCTCGTCTGCATCAACGCCGGCGTGCGTCATCGTCGCCGGATGCTCGACAAGGGTCTCGGTGCTGCCGAGGCTGACGGCGAGGTGGACGAGGCTCAGCGCATCGATGAAGCGGAACGCCTCCTCTTCTCCCCCGTCGATCCAGAACGAGATCATCGCTCCGGGGCCCTTCGCCTGCTCCTGGTAGATGTCGTAGCCGGGGTCGCCGTCGGCGAGGAGGCCGAGGTAACTGACTTCGGCGACTTTCGGATGAGCGTCGAGGAATGACGCTATCCGCTCGGCCGATGCCGTCTCCTTGCGCATGCGCAGATCGAGGGTCTCCAGGCTGCGCATCATCAGCCACGAGTTCATCGGCGTCGCCATGCTGCCGAGGACAGTCCGCATGCCAGCGACCTTCCCCATCAATTCCCTGCTACCGAGCACAGCGCCGGCGATGAGGTCTGAGTGGCCGCCGATGTACTTGGTCGCCGAGTAGATGACGATGTCGGCGCCGTGTTCGAGCGGGTGCTGCCACAGCGGACCGAGGAATGTGTTGTCGACGGCGACCGGCACCCGGAACCCGGGGTCACCGTGGCGGTCGGCGATCCTTCGCGCCATCGAGATGCTGAAGAGATCGTTCGTGGGATTGGCGGGAGTCTCCATCAGAACGGCGGCGAGCCGACGACCTTCGAGCGCCGGTTCCAATACGGCGTCGACGTCGCCATCGGACATACCGGGCTCCCACTCGACGGTGCGGACACCGAACTCGGGCAGTACATCGTGAACGAAATGGTCGGTGCCGCCGTAGAGCGGAGCGGTATGGAGCAACACATCGCCCGGTCGCACGAACGCGAGCATCGCTGTCGTGATCGCCGCCATGCCTGAGGCGAACACGAGACCGCGCTCGGCGCCGTCCCACAGCGTCAATCGGTTCTCGAGAATCTCGAGATCCGGATTGTTCAGGCGGCTGTAGATGAGGCCGAGCTTCTCCCCCGGCTCCGCGTCTGCCGAGCCTTCGGCAAGGGCGAAGAACCGTTTGCCCTCGGCTGCGGATTTGAACACGAAGGTCGATGTCTGGAAGATCGGGCTCTTGATGGCGCCTTCGGACCATTCCGGTCGATATCCGTAGCTCATCATGAGACTCTCGGGCGAGAGCTTTCTCCCGGCGATGGTGTCGTCGTACTCGTCTCGCACCGGCACTCCTCCCGTCTGGTGTACGCCGATTCGGGCCCGTGGCCGTACGGCGTACACAGTCGTACCACTATTGTGGGGTATCGTGCCTACGACACGCAACATAACCGGAGAGGATTCGCCCAATGGCCGAACTACCGGCGCTTGACCGTACGGATCGCGCCATCATCGCCGTCCTCCAGGAGAATGCGCGGCTCTCGAACAAGGAGCTGGCGGCCCGTGTGGGCATTGCGCCTTCGACGTGCTCGGAGCGGATGCGGCGTCTGGAAACCGCGGGCACGTTCACGGGATTCCACGCGAGTGTCGATCCGGGCGTTCTCGCGATCGGGCTCCAGGCGATGATCGCCGTGCGGTTGCGCCGGCATGCGGCGGAAGAAGTCGACGCATTCCGCCGCCATGCGGCCTCGATGGAGGAGGTCATCAGCTTGTCGCACGTCACCGGCCCAAATGACTTCCTGGTGCACGTCGTCGTTCGCGACGCCGATCACCTGCGTCACCTCGCTGTGAGCGGCTTCACCACCATGCGCGAGGTCGACCACATCGAGACGGCCCTCGTCTTCGAGCACATCTCAAAAGGGACGCTGCCCGACCTGACACTCTGAACGCTCAGCGGTCGAAGCCTCGCGCCGCGATGATCGACATCAGCCGCGTCCCGTTGAGCACCGGCACGTACGGGAGCAGATCGTCGACCCAACGTGACACATACTCGGTGAGTTGTTCGCGAACGATCGCCTGGAGCGCCTCGTCGTCCCAAGGCTTCGCGATGTAGTGGTCGAGATCTGCTTCATTGACGGCCCGACCGCGTCGTGCGCAGCGTCGATCGTCGCGCGCGCGTCCCCCAAGGGCACACGATCGGCGTGGCTCCCAGCGTTTCCGGGAAACACGGCGAGCAGCCGTTGGGACCTCGCGACCTCCGATTCCCGGAGCCATGCCGTTAGCTCCAGACCCTCCGGAGACGCTGCCTGAAGGTCGCTCCACGGCGGAGGCGGTGCACCCGGACTGGCACCCGGGAAGCGGATGAGCCGATCCTGCAACATCCAGATACCTCCAGCGGCGAGCACACCGACCGCAACAGCGGCGCCGAGCGCGATCCTGAACCTCATTCCCTCTCGCTACCGAATGCGCGAGACTTGCACCCATGGATGGAACCGACGTCACGTTGCTGGTGACTCTGGTCGCACTGCTCGTCGCAGCGGTCGTTCTCGGCGCGTCCGAAGCCGCCCTCCTGCGCGTGCAGCGAGTTCGCGTGGAGGTCGCTGCCGGAGACGGCGACCGCGGCGCAACTCGGCTGCTGCGCCTCGTCGACGATTTGCCGCGCGTCCTCAATACGGTGCTCCTCATCGTTCTTCTCGTGCAGATCGGGGCGGCAACTGTCACCGGAATGCTGTCGGGGCGGCACTTCGGCAATCTCGGCGTCTCGATCGCATCGATCGTGCTGACGATCGTCTTGTTCGTCTACGCAGAGGCGATTCCGAAGACCTACGCCGTGCGTCATCCGTATCAGGTGGCGAGAGCCACCGCCCCGATCGTTGGCGCACTCGCCTGGCTGCTCCGGCCGATCGTGTCGGTTCTCGTGTGGTTTGCCGATCTGCAAGCACCGGGGACCGGCATCGCCGCATCCACCACCATCACCGAAGACGAGTTGCGCCGGCTGGCTTCGCACGCCGCGGTTGAAGGCTCCATCGAACAGACGGATCGCGAGTTGATGGAGCGTGCGTTCGAACTGGGAGACCGCCGGGTCAATGAGATCGTCACGCCCCGGACTGAGATCGTCGCTGTTGAGGCCGACGCGACGATCCGCGACGCTCTCGATGTCGCTATTCGGAGCGGCCATCGCCGCCTACCGATCTTCAATGGTGACCTCGACAGCGTCACCGGTGTGGTGCGGTTGCAGGATTTGGCCGCTGGCATGGCGGACCGCCCGGACGACCCAGTAACCGCCGTTGCGACCGATCACCTCGTCGTCCCCGAGACCAAAAGGGTCGTCGAGCTGCTCGGCGAGATGCAATCCACCGGCGTGTACCTCGCCCTTGCCGTCGACGAGCACGGCGGGACGGAAGGCATCGTCACCATCGAGGATGTCGTGGCTGAACTGGTCGGTCGAGTATCCGACGAAGGCGAGCGCCTCCGCCCATCGATCCGGCGCGCCGGCCCCGGTCGGTGGCAGGTCGACGCCGGCGCGGACCTCGATGATCTCGAACAGGCGACAGCCGTGTCCCTCCCAAGCGGCGAATGGCACACTGTCGGCGGTCTCGTGATCGGCGTTGCCGGGCGCATTCCGACCGTCGGCGAGTCATTCGACTTCGACGGGCTGCGCCTCACCGTCGTTGCCGCGCAACCGCATCGCGTCTCCACGCTGACAGCGGCCCTGAGCGATCACACCCCGTCGAGCTGACCAGCCAACTCGGCCGAGGACTGCGCCGGCAACTCGCACACGAAACCGCGACAGACGTAGGCCTTCCCGGCATCGCCCGCATCCCGATTCTCTAGGAGCGGCACAGCGCTCGCCCTCCCGTCGCCTTGCGCGACCACCATGTCGGGTCGAAACCGAGCCCAGACGGCATCGACGAAAGGCCGACGATCGTCGGGCGTGCCCACCACCGCGACCTCGCGCATGGGCGCTGCGAGCCACACGCCCAGCAGGCTGCCATGGGCCCACGGATGACTGGTGAGGCTTGAGCCAACCGACTGGATAGTTCGTTCACATCGCTGGTACAGGTCCGACTCCCCGGTGTAGGCGGCCAGCTGTGCAAGCGCTTCGGCCGCCAGGGCATTGTCGGACGGGGTGGGGTTGTCGTGGGTGTTCTTCGGCCGGGCGATCAACGCTTCACCGTCCGAAGCTGTGGCGAAGAACCCACCAGCCGGGTCTTCGAATCGAGCGATCATCTCGCGCACCAACGCCTCAGCGTGCCGATACCACCGTTCGTCCCCGGTCGCCTGGTACAACGCGAAGAGGCCAAGCGCCGACGCGGCGAAGTCGTCGCAAAAAGCGTCGGGTCCGAAGCGGCCCTCTCTCCACGACCGAAGGAGCCGGCCGTCGGGCATCGCGGTCTCGGTGAGGAACCTCGCAATCCCGCCGGCAATGCCCAGGTACCGATCATCCCCAAAGACGGCGCCTGCCTCCGCAAAGGCGCGGAGCGCCAGACCATTCCAAGCGATCACGACTTTGTCGTCGAGGCTGGGTCGCACGCGGGTGTTCCGGCGCTCTCGCAGGCGATCGTCGATGACGTTCTTGATGCGACGCAGCTCGCCTTCATCAATGGCGACACGCCGTGCGACCTCGGACAGTGGTTCCGGGAGGTGCAGGATGTTCGCGCCCTCGAAGTTGCCCTCGAGAGAGGCTCCGTAGATGTCGGCAGCAACCCCCCTGTCATCGCCAAGGACGTCGGCGAGTTCGTCCCACGTCCACACAGCGAAGGCACCCTCGACACCCTCTGCATCTGCGTCCTCCGCGGCATGAATCCCGCCGTCGGCATCGAGCATGTCGCGTGCGAGGTAGTCGAGCGTCGAACGAGCCGCCCCTGCCATCCACCCACTCCCGGTGACCTGCCACGCCCGAACGTAGAGGCGAGCAAGCAGGGCGTTGTCATAGAGCATCTTCTCAAAGTGCGGAACGAGCCATCGCGCGTCGACCGAGTAGCGGGCGAAGCCACCGTCGAGATGGTCGTGGATGCCGCCTCGAGCAAGATGGTCGAGCGTGCTCGACACCATCGAGAGCGCCAGCGGAGTCCGTTCGCTTTCGGGCCGGAGGACCGCGAAGCGCAAGAGGTATTCGAGCGTCGACGGTTGCGGGAACTTCGGCGCTCCGCCGAATCCCCCGAAAGCCGGATCAAACGATGCGGCAATCGCATCGACGGCCATTTCGAACGATTCATCCGTCGGCAGGATTGACGACGCGTTCGCTGGCTGACTGATCAGCCGCACGATCTGTTCGGATCGGCCCTTCAGATCGTCGCGCTGCTGCTGCCATGCCTCGGTGAGCGCAGCGAGGACGTCCATGAACGACGACATCCCTTGGCGGCTCACCTTCGGAAAATAGGTGCCTGCGTAGAAGGGCTTGGCGGCCGGCGTGAGAAAGACGGTCATAGGCCACCCGCCGTTGCCGGTCGTGGCCGTCACCGCGTCCATGTAGATGCGATCGACGTCGGGCCGTTCTTCGCGGTCCACCTTGATACTGACGAAGTGCTCGTTCAAGTAGGCGGCGGTCTCTTCATCTTCGAACGACTCGTGAGCCATCACATGGCACCAATGACATGCCGAATAGCCGACGGAGAGGAGCACCGGGACGTCCCTCCTTTCGGCCTCGGCGAACGCATCGCTCCCCCACTCCCACCAATCCACCGGGTTGTCCTGATGCTGGAGGAGGTAGGGCGAAGCGGCGTCTGCGAGTCGGTTGGGCATGTCCCGACGCTACCCAATAGGCGCGGCGTAGCGGGACGGTTGTGGTGTCGGCGGCCACCGAGACCGCCGACACCACATCGACGGTGACATCCGGCAGATGAGGAATCGTCGGTACGCTCCGCCCCCTCATGAGTCAGCTGCTCGCCCTCACGTCCGCTGTGTTCTACGGTCTTGGAGATTTCGTCGGCGGGTTCGCCACACGGCGACTGGCGGTGTGGCGGGTCGCCGCATGGTCGATGCTGATGGGTTCCGCTCTACTGGTTGTCGGAGTCGCCGTGGTGCCGGCAGACAACGTTGAAGCGGTGGACTTGCTCTGGGGCGCGGCGGCTGGTGTCGCGGGTCTGATTGGGCTCGGGCTCCTCTACTCGACCCTCGCCGCCGGCTCGATGACCATCGTCGCCCCTATCTCCGGTGCAACGGCCGCCGTGTTGCCCGTGCTCTACGACATTGGGAGCGGGTCGACGCTGACGGCGCGCCAGTGGTTCGGCATCGGCCTGGCGCTTGCGGCCGTGGTCCTCATCGGCACCGACACGAATCACGAAGGCGTCAGCGCTCGCATTGTGGCTCGGGCAGTTCTGGCCGGCGCCGCGTTCGGCATCTTCTTCATCGCTCTTAGCCAGACGTCCCCCGATTCCGGTCTCTGGCCGCTGGTCGGGGCGCGTGTGGCCGCGGTCCCCCTTGCGTTTGCGGCGGCCTTCGCGACCCGATCGATTACCCCACCGCAGGGTCGCGACGTCGGCATGCTGGCCCTCATCGGTTGCCTCGACATGTCGGCCAACATCGCCATCGCCCTCGCTCTCCAGATTGGGCCGATCGGGATCAATTCGGTGCTCTCGTCCCTCTACCCCGTGGTCACGGCGATTGCTGCCATCGTTCTGCTGCGGGAGCGACCGACCTCTCGCCAGACCCTGGCGGTGGCAATCGCCATGGGTGCGATCGTCGCTCTCGCTATCTGACGCTACGGAACCGCTATCCGCTATTGAGTCCAGCGGCCCTGACCGCCCCTACCTCGGGGCGCATCGCCGCCGCTCCACTCGTTCTGGGCCCCGCTGCGAGGTCCGCGGATTCCGTCTCCGGAGCCGCTCCGAACATCGAGGGATTGTCCACGGCTGTCTCCGTCACCAAGCGATTGTCCGCCTCCACGTTCAACTTCGGAAGCGAGGACTTCCTCGTAGGCAGCCGCATCCATCTCGTACGGTTGCCGTTCGACTCCGGCCGCCGCGAGCTGGGACACAAACGCTCGCAGATGGTTTCGAGAGCCGCGCAGCAAGTTCTCGTATACCGTTGCCACGTCGTCGGCTTCGGTCGCTGCGAGATACGTCTCGAGATCGTTGATGTCGACCTCCTCGATGATCGCTCCCACCTCGAGTGCATCTTCGAGAGAGCGTGACCCGAAGTCCACCAGGTCGTCGTGGAGTTCCTGAAGATCAGCGTTGTCGAACGAACCAATCGCTGCTGTCGGAACGTCGCCGGCCAATCCGCGTTCACGCGCCAGATCGAGCATGGCATCCAAATGGCGCTGTTCGGCCGCCGCAATGTTCGAGAAGATGCGGAGTCCCCAGAGATCTCCGAGCGCCAGGTACACGTCGCGAGCCAGCTTCTCCTCTTCGAGCATGAAGATGATTCCCTCGGCGTCTGCGGCTGCCTCAGCGACCAACGTGGCTTCAGGTGGGCTTGCGACCGTATCGTCCGCTGTCGGTGCGCCCACGGCAGCGGTCACGTTGCCGCCGACTACCGCCGCGGTCACCGCGGCTGCAACAACCAGACCAGCAATTCCAAAGACTCTCATACCCATGTGTGTGCCTCCTGGGTTCATCGTGTGACCACAGTGAAGCGCACCAACGTGAACGGCGACTGTGGCCCGAGTGAGAGTCGCATGAGGATGGGCGGGAACCGCACAGTGGCCTACGATCGTCTTATCGAAGAGACTCACTGGGAGGTAACCGTGAGACGGATAGCTGTTCTCGCCGTCGTGGCGGCTTCAATCCTCGTTGCTGCGTGCACACCGAGTGTGACCGTGGAGAACACCGGGTCCGACGGCACGAGCGCAAGCGGTATTGCCGTGTCCGGGAACGGCGAAGTCCTTGGAACACCCGACACGCTCCAAATGCGATTCGGGGTCTCCGTCCTGCGGCCGACCGTCGACCAGGCCGTGGGCGACGCCGCAGCGCTCGCCGACGAGTTGATCGCTTCGCTCGAAGCCGAAGGTGTCGCTTCCGACGACATCCAGACCGCGAACTACTCGATCTCGCCCGAGTACGACTACTCGAGTGAGCAGCGCAAGCTCGTCGGCTACCGCGTCGACAACACGGTGATCGCCAAGATCCGCGACCTCGACGCGGCCGGATCGGTGATCGATGCGACGGTTTCATCGGTCGGCAACGAGATTCAGGTTTCGGGCGTGTCGTTCTCGATAGAGGACGACACCGAGCTCATCGCCGCAGCTCGCGCCGCTGCGTGGGAAGACGCGCAGGCCAAGGCCCAGCAGCTCGCCGAGCTCGCCGGCCTCACGCTCGGCGCGGCGGTGACAATCAGTGAATCGTTCTCGAACGTCCCCCCGGTTCCCGTCTACCGGGATTTTGCATTCGAGGAGGCCGCAGGCACGTTCGCCGAGACCCCGATCGAGGCGGGCCAACAGCAGGTTGCGGTGACGCTCCAGGTGAGGTTCGCAACCAACTAGCGGCGCAGATCGTCGTGGGCATGGCGGCTCCGCCCGGTACGCTGCCGGCAGAGCACCTGGCAGGTATCGCAATGGACCCACACTTCAACGTCTGGTTCGAGGTCGACGGCGCTGTCGCAGCGTCACGATGGCGCATGGAGCTCCTGGCAGCCGTCGACGAGCACGGATCGATCACAGCCGGAGCCGAGGCCATGGACGTTCCCTACCGCGTGGCGTGGCAGAAGATCCATGAAATGCAGGAGCGCCTCGGCGAACAGTTGATTGATACCAAGACCGGTGGCCAGAGCGGTGGCGGAGCCAAACTCACCGATGCCGGCAGGCACCATGT
>RCNG010000954.1_pt1 | contig 18832 bp, 19 predicted proteins | sample 2041371 | NCBI WGS metagenome assembly RCNG01 (sample SAMN09708227, study PRJNA481090) | Marine sediment metagenome, whole genome shotgun sequencing project. | biome: marine sediment; feature: ocean; material: sediment; isolation source: Sewage treatment plant 1 marine sediment (STP1) ... | reverse complement strand
CAACATTAATGAGTTTAGGTACTAATTTAATCAATTAAAATTGGACGAAAGAAATTCGCATCCTGAAAGAGTATATGTTGAATGTGATCCAACTACATCAGTTAAACAATAGTCCGCGGTCAGAATTCTTTTGACTTCCAGTCTTACCTCTTGCATGGAATTTACTAATGGCGAGCAGTAGCTCCACCTTAAATTAGCTAAATGACTACTGAAAAACGCTATGCTGTGCGAGCTTGCTTTAGCAGCCTGTCATTCGTTTGATAGACAGGAAGTCAGTTAACACAACAATAATTACGCAGATATTTAATTATTTATATAGAAAATCGTGGATTGTTTCGGATCAAAAATGACAATAAAAAAAGTTTCAGGTTTTATTTTTTTACTGTTTACATCAATGTCAGTAGCCGGAGAATTGGAATATGATTTATTTGATGCTATAGAGCGTGCAGACATTGATTATGCCAGAGAGCTTATTAACAAAGGTGCTGATGTTAATATGAAGGAGGAACCTTTCAAGCAAACACCCATTATAATTGCACCACTTAGAGGCATGAGTTTTGTAAAATTGTTAGTTAATAGTGGTGCTGATGTAAACGTTAAAGATCAGGATAATAACACGGCACTTATCAATGCATCTTTTTATGGTAAAGTTGAGATTGTCAAATTTCTCATCACTCAAAAAGCCGATATTCATGTGATCAATAATGATGGAATAAATGCATTAGAAGCTGCGATCATTTCAAAAAACAAAGAAGTCATTGAGATCCTAAAAGCTCAAGGTGCCAAGTATAGTATGTAAAAGAAGATATGACAACTTTTTCTAATTTATATCAAAATGCTCTACTCAAAGTACGTGAGTTATATACCCGTCGCCCATATTACCTGTTTTTTATATCTTTTATTATAGGGATATTAACTTGGGGTGGGTTTAATATGGCTTTGGAACAAACCAATACAATGGAGTTTTGTATAAGCTGTCATGAGATGAAAGACAATGTTTACCAGGAGTATAAAAAGACGATACATTATGCCAATCGAACAGGTGTTAAAGCAAAATGTCCTGATTGTCATGTTCCTAAAGAATGGCACCTAATGTTTATAAAAAAGATAATGGCTTCCAGAGAATTATTTTCCAAAATAACAGGCTCTATTGACACAACAGAGAAATTTCAAAAAAAACGACTTGATTTAGCGAAATATGTTTGGTCATCGTTACAACAATCGGATTCTAGAGAATGTCGCAATTGTCATAATTATAAATCAATGAATTTTTCATTACAGCAAAGCAGGAGTGAAAATGTACATCAGCTTGCACAAGAAAGAGGAAAAACCTGTATTGACTGTCATAAGGGTATTGCACATCACTTACCTGAAGGTGTTATTACACAAAAAGGTGGTAGTGATGATGATCACAGCTACTATGAAAAGAAAAAAATCGCCTGTTACCTCTGTCATCCCGATATGCCCAAACCAATAGAAGAAGATTGGGGTTTTTAGTACTTTACTTGGAAAGTACTTATCCTGTTGATTAAGATTGAGTTAAGCTGTTTTTTTATATTTGGATTGAACAATAATTGCTTTAGGTTCAACAATGCAGGCTTCTCTGCAAAGTGCACAGCCGGTACAAATACTGTCATCAATAATCGGCTTTTCCCTGTTCCAAATCATGGCACCAGGAACAGGGCAAATGCGACAAGCACCACACTCAGGTCCATTATATGGCATACAGGTTTTAGTATTGATAAACACACGGGCAATTTTGGGCCATTGTTTTTCAATTTCATCCGTTTCATCTAAATCCGGATCTTCAGTAGCCGTTGTTTTAGAAGCCATTTGAGAGCTTTCAGCTTCATCTTTTGTGACAACCCCTTCAGGTATCGGCTCTGGTTGCAAGTCTGGTATAGTCAAAGCCTGTGCTTCACAAGCTACAACACATGGCCAATCTTCACAAAGATGACAACTTTTATTCAGTAAGTCCAGAACCGGGGTTGAAACGACTTGTGCTCCAAGCCGTGCAGGCAAAGGAAAAATGACCTGATGGGGACAGGCGGTAATACATTGATCACAACGGGTGCAGGTTAAGAGAAAATTTATCTCATCAATAGCAAAAGGCGGTCTGATCCAATGAGCTGCATTTTCTTCAACTTTTTTAACTAACAACTCAGTTGCACCTTGAGCAACTTTCTTTGCACTACGAGTAAAAAAAGCTCTACGATCCAATACTTCTCTCCAAATTAGTCTTCCTATTCGTTTCTCTACATTTGTCCATTAATTAAGTCTGTTCGTACATCACATTCTCATGACCATAGGCTGCATCATTAACCATAAATGAAAGCTATTGATCACGGCGATAAAAAGGTACATTGGAAACAAACGCCAGCCTGCATCGGGTAAAAAATGTTTAGCACGATAGCGCAATACTTTGACCGCAATCCAGAAACCAAACAACATTAATAGACCTTGTATGGCAAATAAGGCATCTTGTGATATTAACATATCAAAATGGCGTTCATGCTTTTCCATCATAGTCAGTGGTTGTGTGTCTATGCCTAAAGGATTTAAAAACAGAGCCTGCAGACCGGCACCTTCTCTGACCAGATGGTTCAGGTTATGTGCAATATGGTATGAAAATGCCAGTGGTAATGTGACAAAAACCAGGCCTGTGAAGAGTTCCCAAATTGTGCTGGTGTGATGTTTTGCTTTGTTGAGCCAGTGTGTCATTAAGATAGCGATGCTATAAATAACCGCAGGTATCACCATACTGATCAGCAGTCCTGCGGTAAAACTGATTAAAAGCTGCCCGGAATCACCAATCATTTGTCCAAATCTACTGATCCATTCTTCCCAAAAGGGCATCATCGTCAAACCATGGAAACTGGTTAAAGCCATTAATCCCAGCATAAACCAGGCTTCATCCCAGTGAGGGCGGGCATTTTGAACGGCTTCGTTACTTTGTGGACGAAGTCGCCAGGAGACATTCTGTTTTGGGCAGCTTTGTAAACAGTTTCCACAAGATGTGCAATAAGTATTTTGGGTTAAAGAGCCCATGACCAATTGCGTTGGGCAGGCTTCAATATTTTCATTGCCGTTATAACATTCCATACTGGTACAATCGTTACAGATATCCTGTTTAATGGGACGTAATTCAACGGGTGCCAGTTGAGAATAAAAACCAACCGTTCGTCCTACCGGACAAAAATAGCGGCAAAAGGCTTTATTTTTAAAAAGAGCCAGAGCAATTGTTGCCAGTACAATCATCAGTAACGAGAGTAATGCGGTAGTATAGGGGCTGGTTGTAACACCCACACCTAATTCTAACCAGGTCAGACCAATAAACAGTAGCAATGCTGGCCAGACACTACGCAAAAAAACAGGGGGTGTTAACTCCAGACTATTATTAAACAGTTTAAGCCGTTTATTTTTTAGCCAAAGCCGAGGCTTGACCAGCCATGTTGCCAGTGTATCCCATGGACAAACAGCACACCAGGATGAACCCAGGAAAAAAATTGAAACAATAAGACCTGCCCACCAGATATTCCAGGTGAGTACCGTTGCCAGGTTTCGTTCAGGAACCGAGGTGCCATATAAACCGGCGATAATAACCACAATAAAAATAGCCACCATCATTATTTTTAACAATAATAGTGGCCAGGGTGATAAGCTTAGAAATCGTATAACGGGTCGGAAAAAGCGAATAGTTGCTAAACTGAGGGTGCGTTGCGATGTGCTCTGCGGAGTCTGAGACCAGAGAGCCCAAACACTCAATAAAGCCATAAACCCCCAGATAATCATGCCCCAGTATTGTGGAAGTCCGGGATGTGTCATTGTCATAATTCTTGTTCCTTACCCGCTGAGGGCTCTTCACGAATAGCGCGTATTTTTGCTTGCATCAGTCGTCTGCGTTGAAAAATATTAACGCCCAGCAATGTGAAAACGATGGTAATTAATGCGACTCCTACAGGGGCTATTGAGTGCGTTTCACCAATCTGGAGTGGAAAATCAATGATATAAGGTTCATTATTGAACTCGAATTCTGCAGTGATGATATAAGCACCGCTTTCTTTAAATAAAAAGCCTTGCCGGTAAACACCATCATAGACGTTTTGTGTGCCAAGAACTTCTTCTTTGGCTTGACTAAACCACTGTTTGAAGAACGGTAAGTCATCCCGAACTTTAAAAGTGACTTCACCCGAAAAAGTATTGCCATTATCAATGCGTGAGGCATAGATATTCACCCTGCCCGTCTCTCCGGGTTTAGGAAAGGCCGGATAGACCATATACGTCACATAAAAATCACCAATCTGAGTTTCAACCTGCATACTGGGTGGTGTGTTGGAATCTTCATTTAAACTATAAGAGGGTCGGCCAAGGACATGGTGAGCTATTGATGCTGTAAACAATAGTGTGTTTATAAATAAACTAAGCGCAATTAGTAAAAAAAGTCTGCTGCTTTGAATTTTTTCTATTTCCATATTTGTTTCATACATTATGTGCAGCCACAGATCCTTTAGAACGTTCAACAATTTTTATCGGTAAGCTGGGTTGAGGACACACCTCTACACACAAACCACAACCAACACAACCGTCTTCCTGCACAATAGGACGATACATATCAGCAAATTCAAAGACAATGGCTTTTCGACCTAATGGGCATACAGCAACACAAGCACCACAGACTCCCCGATCAACCCAGGGGTAACAGGCAGTGCGATCAATTTGTGCCAGTCCAGTCCCATATCAACTTCTTCTCTTTTTACCTCTGTCAGTGCCTCGGTTGGACAAACTTCCACGCACTTCATACAAAGAGTACAAGCTTTATCTGGTGGATCGATATAGGGTAAATTGACTTTTTTACCACCTATACTTTTATCAAAAAGAATACATTTTGGTGGGCAAATCTCACCACAAATTCCGCAGCCAATGCAGGCATCCACAAAGGATGATTCATCTTTAAGTGCACCCGGAGGACGAATATGTCTGGAAGGTTCTGCAGCAATCGCAGGCGCTAATAAATGGGCAACACCATAGGGCACACTAGCGACACTAAGCGTACTTGCACTGGCAACAAGATTTTGTAAAAAATTTCGTCTTTGCATGTTTCACCTATTATCTAACATAAAAAGCCTTTAGCCAATAAAAAGCCACAGCGGCTTAATTTTATTGACTGATGACTCTTATTTTGAATTACTATACTTCTTGCTCAGATAACCGATACCCTGATTTTTATCATCATGTATTTTTACTGTAAAGGTTAACGCATCAGTAGGACACACAGCAATACAGGCAGTACAATTGTTACATTCCTGAGTAAAATTATCACGCAAAGGGTTCAGTCCAAATTCACAGACAGCATTACATTTGGCGCAATCATTACAATTCTCAACCACACGCCGAATACGAAACACCCTGAAGCGACCTAATAATGAATACAGAGCACCACCAGGACAGAGGTAACGACAAAAACCTCTGCGTGATACTAAAAGGTCAAAGAGTAATGTTAAAACAAAAAAGACCAATCCCGCGCCAAAGCCTCCCAGAGCAATGGCAAAGTATATTTCACGACCAATAATTGCCGGGGGATAGATGGCAGAAACTAATACTGAACCACTGAGCATAGACAGAATGATACCAACAATTAAAACCAGATATTTTAAACGGCGATCAAAGTTGCGTTTCCCTGTTTTAATGCCGAATTTTTGTAACCAGTAAGAAAAGGTTGAATTGAGCTCATAAAGAAATGTTGCAGGACAAATCCAGCCACAGAAGAAACGTCCAAAGACAATGGTAAATATTACAGGGATCAGTCCGGTTAATATAAATGGCCAGTAGAAGCCTATTCCTGATGCAACTTGTCCGACAACCGCCAGGGGATCAGAAATCTGTAGACCAAAGAAATTTCCAGACCAGGTTGTGCCTTTGATTGCATCGAGATCATTTCCAGGGTCATCTGTAAATGGTGACGTTATGGTTTCCATTACATCAAACATTTGCTTTTCAGATGGCGTAAGCAAATCATAGGAAAATGATGCCACATAGGTTTGATAGACATGTATTGAAGGCAAAAGGATCAGCATTAAGAAAACCAGACTTAATATGACCCAGCGCAGTTTATTCAGATGTTTCCAGAGAAAAAATGGTTTTATTGGTTCATTCATATTCTTTTATCAACCAGGAGCTTATCAATCAGAGTTTATGAGAGCTTCTTGTAATATTTACCGACTACTTAAGAAGTTTTTCTTCTGTTCCCGGCGCTGTTGTGCCGGGGAATAATTTTTATTGCTTGCGGGATCTGGATACAGGAGCGTTCACATAATCCACAACCGACGCATTCATCTAAAACATAGGGTTGTTCCATCCAGCCGACTTTCAGGGCAACATCCTGTAACGGGCAAGCCCGCCAACAGACACCACAGGACTTTCCCTGCCAGGACAAGCACAAACTTTTGTTCACTTGTGCCTTACCCATGCTGACATGTTCGATAATCTCTTCAGCTGTTTTTTTTACTTCTTGTATTGCGCCTGTGGGACAAATTTCACCGCATTTCATACATAAAATGCAGGCTTTTTCACGAGGCGTTATATAAGGCGTATTCAGTGAATCAATTCCATTTTCTGTATCAAAATAACTGATACAGGTATTGGGACAAACTTCACCACATTGACCACAACGAATACAGCGTTTTTTAAATTCATCTTCTCGCAAAGCACCCGGAGGCCTTAAATAACGCAGATTGGCTTGTTGTGTTGCCTGTTGAAAAAATGCAGCTTCAACGAGTGAAGTATTTAATACTGAGCTTGCAACAGCACCGGCTACAAGCTCTTTTAAAAAAATTCTTCTGTTCATAAAACAACTTAATTCCTGCCTAATTTCCATTAATGAACAGAGTTATTTTCAGCCTTGAACTCATAAAAATCATTGAGGCAGATCAACAGCCTGATCGAGAACTATTACGCTGAAGAGAAAATCGGTTTATAAATGGGAACTATTGATATTAAAGGTAGAAGAACTTGAACGAATTCTCCTGGACTATGAGTTCAGGAGAATCCGTTCAGTCTCAAAAAACAATTATTTAATGTTACACCTTTTCAATACGGGCGGCTAATTTTTTAAAGTCAACCTGTCCGGATACCGGATCAAAACAACGGTTAGAAACACCATTAACCAACCACTTGTTCTTCTTCGGATCAGCGCTATCCGCTACTGATAAATTCCATGGGCTGTACACATAGCCTTCTGGAACGGAGTTACGAGCTGGACGAACCATACTCGTTGTTCCCACCTGTGCACGCGCATAATATTCACCGCGACGAGTGACAATACGCAGCTGCTCACCATCTTTAATGCCCAGTGCTTTTGCATCAGCAGGATGCATTTCAAGGTATTGTTCAGGCACCAGACGTCGGGTCGTTGGAGCGCGAATGGTTTTAGCGGTATGGAAATGCTCATAAACGACACCAAGACCCAGCCAGAATGGGTATTTATCCTTAGGAACCTGATCCCATTTCTTACCCCGATGTTCTTCGTCAGGAAGATCCGGTGTTAATGCCATATCACGCGCTTTCTTTAGCAGATCCATATTATCAATCAGATAATGATCTTTCTTAACACCAAACTCCATTAGTTTTTCGGTGACTTCTTTACGCTGGCTATAATCCTGCTTACACAGCTTTATGTGAACCTTGCCATCTGCAGTACGGAAATAACCATAAGGTTTATTTTCCCATACCCCTTCCTGCATCATATAGCGACGTTTTGCGCCGCCTTTTTTAGCAATGGCGTAAGTTGGAGCCGGCCACTGAATACCACGAAGTTTGATTAATTGATCATAAAGACCAATGCCATCCACTTTTTCAACTTCTAACATGCCTGTCAGATCCGTATCAGTGCCTTTTGACGCTATAACTACAGCACGAAAGATTTCTTCTGCACTATAAACACCTGCTTTGTTTCTTTTCCATGGAAAAATTTTATCAGCATCGAGTCCTAACAAATGGGCAATTTCTTTACCTTTATCGATAACCATATCCATATCAGGACGACATCCCGGAGGAGGTGTTCCACCTGCCTGACAGATATTAATTCGGCGTTCTGAGCTAATGTAAACACCATCCACTTCTCCCCATGTCGCTGCAGGGAAAATAACATCAGCAAACAGATTATTTGGAGCGTGACGATAGATCTCCTGCACGACATTGAAAGACTTCATTAAGCCCGGACGGACACAATTATGTAGATCCGGTAAATCAATGTGTGTTGCATAAACCAGGAACATCGCTTTGATTTCACCTTTCATAGCGCGTTCCATCATACCTACAGCCATACCTCTATTATCACCATTCATAGCCGTGATCAGGTTTTTTTCTGGTACACCCCATTGTTTAGCCATATGAGCTCTGTGCTTGGAATTTTTTAATGGCATATTAAAGGGTAATCGACCGGTTAAACCACCCGTAAAACGTTCACCCATTGCGTTAGGTTGGCCTGTCATAGAGAAAGGACCACAACCGGGCTTGGCCAGATTGCCTGTTAACGTTAACAGGTTAATAATAGAAATAACATTGTGTTGACCATGGATGTGCTGGTTATAACCAATACCCCACATGATAATAACGCCACCTTCACCATCACTATCTTGACTATTCTTTCCACGTTCCAGGCGCTTACGGGTTGCATCAGCAAACATGCCGGCAACACGGCGGATCATCTCAGGTGTGACTTTATCACTACCCATGCGATCCTGAACTTGCTCAGGACTGTATTCTTTGGTTACGGTATCAACATATTCCTTCCAACCGGAGGAGTGTTTTTTTATAAAGTCCCAGTCAATGACATCTTTATGATCTTTTAATAAGACATGGGCTAGAGAATTAAGGAAACTGATATCACCATTCATAATGGGCACATGAACATGGTTATCAGGATTGACATCAGCATATCCCTGACTTGAACCGGTCCATCTTGGATCAACAATAACGGTTGGAATATCTTTTTTCTTTTTGTGATCAGCAATACGCCAATAAATAATAGGATGTGATTCACGGGCATTATGACCAAAATGCATCACCATGTCGGATAATTCAAGATCTTCATAGGCTAATGGTGGTGTGTCTGAACCCAAAGTCGCAAAGTAACCGGTGACTGCAGATGTCATACACATTCGTGCATTGGCTTCAATGGTATTGGAACCCAGTACCCCTTTCATAAACAGGTTTTCCAGGTATTGGCCTTCCATGGTTAGCTGACCTGAACCATACAACGCAATGGAATTACCACCGTATTTTTTGGCAAAGTGTGCGACTTTACGAGCAACCATATCGGATGCATCATGGTAGGGTACGCGGACAAAAAGTTCTTCATCAAAGGAATTTTTGGTTTTACTGGTGTATTCTATATCACCATGGTTTGGTTTGTTCCACTCGGCCCAAACATCCTTTCGAACATAGGAATCACCTTCCATGCGGTCAACATAAATGGGTTCCGCCGCTGTTAAGCCTTTAATACACTGCAAACCGTAGTTCGTTGGATGATCTTTGTCAGGACGCATGGAAACAATACGACCATTTTCAGAAACAATAACAGTGCCACAGCCAACACCACAATAAGGGCATTGTGCCAGTGCGGTCGTTTGTTTGGTTTTTGGTGCTGTGACAGAAGATGAAGCTTCAAGTTCCGGATTTGCCCCCACTAATAAGCTGGCACCTGCAGCAGAACCGGTGATAAAAGTACTGTTTTTTATAAAATCTCGTCGGGAGATGTCTTTACAACGTTTCATAATGATTTTATCCTGTTAATTAGTTCAAAGCGCGCAGATAAATAATAACATCATCAATTTCTGAGTCTGTTAAATTGGCTAACCCTCCCGAACCGGAGAATCCTCTCATACGAGTATTGGAACGTCCCTCTTTAATCATTGTACGGATAAAGCCATCGGATACTTTATTGAGAAAACCGGATTTGCCAATTGCTGTTCCGGCAACACCGGCAGCATATCCCTGACCATCAGTACCATGACAACCGGCACATATTTGTGCAAATAATTCTTGCCCGTTATTCTTATTGCCAGTTGCTTTAGGTTGAGCATCCACTTTTGCAGAACGATCAGGCAATTTTGCATGTGATCTCAAATACGCCACAATAGCGGTTATTTTTTCTTTTCCTAAATGAGCCATAGGTGGCATACCCGTTCCCATTCGACCATCTCTGATGGTTGACAGAAAAAATTTATCACTTGCAATACTAAGTAATTCTCTATTGGTTAACGAGGGGGCAAATCCGGGTTTTCCGATTGCGTCCGGTTGGTGACACATCTGACAATTTTGATTATATAGAGCTTCACCTTGCTCTATTTGCTTGCTGTCAGCAAAAGCCTGGGTTGTATAACTTGATGATAAAATCGCCAGGCTAAACAATCCGGTTGAAAGATAGTTATGTTTCAACATAATTCTCCTGTTTATGATTCGGTGTTATATTTTAATTTATAGTTATATTTTTAAATATTGAGATAGGTCTGTATCAAAAAACGACGACCATCAAGCGATATTACACAAGTGTGTGATATAACACATTATACCTAGAGGTAGGAATAGAACATTTAATGAGTAATTAAAAAATGATATATATCAAAAACTGCTGAGAAATAGAATAAACACTTATATTTCTATCTTATTCTTTGGGTATTTACCTACCTAAAAGGGACTAAATATAACTGAATATTTATGTTTTTTATTCCTTTGTAATAATATAAATATTCAGTTATATTATTATTTAATGAGAGCAGCATCGTTTATATTTTTTCCCGCTACCACAGGGACAAGGGTCATTTCTTCCTGTTTTTTTTTGAGTCAAAGTTTGTTTTTGAAGAGTATATTCTGGTTCATCTTTTAGCTGGGTACACCGATACTCATAGCTTATACGTGAATCATCACTATATTGTTCTTTAGAACCAATAGTGATGCTCCAGTCAAGGACGTCCCCCTCAATGACATCAATGGGATCTTGAAAAGGAAAAAATGCTTGTTTCCAATGGGTCAGCGGGCTTTCAGGGGATGTGTCTATTTCGACCCCAGCACAAAGTCTGGTATGAAACCAGCCTGCCACACCATGTAATTGACCGGCTTTTTTCATTTGCATATAAACGCGTGCTGTGAAATTTTTTTCAATTGGCCGGGTTAAATCGATACTACCTATTTTAGTAACCGGGGCTAGAAAACCTTGAGCTCTGACAGATTCCACCATGATTTTTTTGCTAAAGAGATCAAAGGCCGGTGAAAAATTGATATCCGGAATTTTTCGCCAAAAATCTATTTTATTGTAGGTTTCAATGTCTTCCATAGGTGCAATAAAAAGGTCAATGGATTGCGGTATCAGGATCGCATCTTCCTTAAGAAAGCGTTCTCTGGCATCATTGGTAAATTCAAGTGTATTTTCATCAATTGCAAAACTACCCAATGTTTCTGAAATCAGAATGTCGGCTTTTTCAGGCAGATTTACCTGCATGGAATTTTCATTAATAAATTCAATTTTATCAAGACAATCATTGACTCTTGCTATCTTTTTTGCCAAATTAATGGCCCCGGTTTTTTCAATGGCATAGACTTTTGCCGCACCTGCTTTGACTGCCCAAATACTGAGAATGCCAGTGCCAGAGCCCAGATCAACAACGATATCACCCGGTTTTACGTTCTTGTAAATCGCTTTACGATAGGCATCCATGCGGATTGTATCGCTGAGCATTTGATAGTAATGCTCATAACCTAATTGTGCCAAATTAATTTCTGCCATAATGTCTCTGTTAATTAAAAATCCGAAATTAAGATGAGTTTTGCAAGGATCTCTATGGTTTCTGATTGAATGGTGTGACAAACTGATTAAAATAAACCTCAGTCAATGCTTCAGCCTTTTTTATTTCACTATTTGTCATCTCATCTTTTACCATGTGCCTGGCACGGATACTGACAAAACTGTCTTCTCTGCTTGCCAGAGTTAACCAGACATAACTCAATATTTTATCCTTTTTTATTCCAACACCCCGGTGATAATGTTCGCCCAATTCATACTGGGCACTAATATAACCTTTTGCCGCTGATCGTTTAAGCCAATACACGGCTTTTGTATCATCAAGTGGGAAGTGATATTTTTTTGAACTATAACAGGTGGCTAGAATGTATTCTGCCTCGGCATAACCATTATTCGCGGATTTAATTAACCAATCATTGGCTTTTTTCCAATCCGTCTCGACAAATTCACCTAAGCGGAAATGGATACTGAGTATATATTGGGCATAAGCATCATCTTGTAGTGCTAACGCATGTATTTTAGTATGCTTGTCATGACCTGAAGTGGTCTGATAGACATCATTCCATGTTGTTTTAAATTCTGATGCAGTCATGCCTGTTGTACACAAAAAATATAAAGAGGATTGAGCAATAAAAAAAACAGTGAATGGAAATAATTTTTTACTCATATTTGACTTTATCAGCTTAAAAAACAGTGGCTAATAATTGATCGGTTTGTATGGGTTCATCAATAATCCATTGCTCACTCTCTTTATGAAAGGGATAAACAAATAAAACCGGTGATTGTTCTGTTTCGATTTGCATGCCAATGGCTTTTTCATCACCGGATTCCAGTTCCGTTACGAGTGCTGTTGCATAAATTGGCTCATTTTGAACAAATGTTTTTAATTCACCCACAACCATTTCAATTTGCTTATCAAAATTGGCTTCCGGTTTTTTGTCACCAGGACAGTTCATTTTTAAATCATCACTTTCTTTAAAGGCACGTATACCAAATGGAATGACCATTTTATACTCATCTAGCATAGCCTTTGCCGTGTCCAGACAGGTTACAACCAGGTTTTCCATTAATTTTTCTTGATCCATTTTTATTAACTCTTCGTTTAACTTTAGTTTACCTTTTTTTTAATTGAGTGTGCATCTGTAAATCTGAAGTTGTTTGCTATTCTATTGATTTTTTCTCTAACAGTCCGGGAAATAACAGGAACTGTTCTGGCAATAAACAGATATCGTCACTGCAAGCTTGGAAGCTTAATTTAAATACGGGATTAAATGAACTTTCACTGTCCGTCTCTTTATTTCCCTTATTTTTACTCCTGTTTTTGTTTAAAGTGGCATTGATTTTTACCTCTCCCTGATAAAGAGCAAGAGGCTCATCACTAAAACCCAGTTTTACAATTTCATGTTCGGGGTATTGTATTTTTTCAAGTTGCCATTGTGACTGATTCAATAGTTCTACTTTGGTCGCGATTAGATGTTTTTGTAATGGTTGATGTGCATTGATGTGCCATCTATCCTTTAATTTTATATGAATTTTGACATTATAATTAGTTTTTTGTTCGTCATTCCTCCCTTCTTTAAGAAAAGCATCTATTCTTATTTTACCCCTGCCACCATAGAGGGGTAATTGTTTCTGACCGGTTCGCAATTCATGAGAGGCAATATGTAAACCGGAAAAAGCACTGGGTGTTTGATACACATCTTTCACAAAGGTGGAAAAAATGGCCTTTGCAAAGTCATGGTATTTTTGATCGCCGGTTCTTCGTTCTAAACGCAACAACATTTCTGCGGCCACTGCGTTACCAGAGGGTAGTGTTTTATCAAAGGCCGACTTGGCACGAATGGGTAATGGTGCGTTTTCATCCAAAGGTGATTGAAAAAAACCACCTTCTTTTGTATCCCATAACAGATTTTTCATCGATTTAAACAGTTTTTCTGATCGTTCAAGCCATAACTCTTTTTGAGTGACATCATATAAAGTGATCAATGCCTGTAAATAGTAGGCATAATCTTCCAATTGTGCTGGTTTTGAATTTATCGTCTTAAAATGAACCCGATACCAGGCCTGTTCTTTTGTCGGATCAGTCTTTTTTATGCGCATATTGTTCCAGATAAAATCAGCTGCTTTGATAGCGGACTGTAAATATTCCGGATTACTCAAAGCTCGACTACCTTCCGCTAATGCACTAATCATCAAGCCATTCCAACCCATAATAATCTTTTCATCTCGTTGTGGCTTTACGCGTTGATTGCGCGTTTGTAGTAATGTGTTACGGATTTTATCAACCCGTTGATAAAATATCGATTTAGATATCTTATAATCCTGTGCAAAATCTGTAAGTGATTGTGACAAATACAAAATATTGTTTCGATTGTTTTTAGCCGGAGACGTTTTACCAGAGTCTGTTTCACCATAGATATCCACATCAAAAAGTTGAGTGGCCAACTGAACTTCAACGGGATCCAAGGCTTTTGTAAACTCATCTAAGCTCCATAAGTAGAAATACCCTTCCTGGCCTTGTGTATCTGCATCAAGCGCAGAATAAAAACCGCCTTGTGGTGACTGCATCTCTTTAGTGACGAAATCAAGTGTCTGTTGTATCACTCGTACATATTGTCTTTTGGGTTTAATGGTATTCGCTGCTAAATAGAGGCGCACCAGCAAGGCCTGGTTATACAGCATTTTTTCAAAATGAGGTATTTTCCAGTAGGGATCCGTGCTGTAACGATGAAAGCCTCCGTTCAACTGATCATAGATACCTCCTCTGGCCATATGATCCAAACTGTTTGATAATGCAGTAAATGAGTCATTAACCGGACTATTGCTCCCATCGGCATGGGTATAGCTACCATCTAGCAGTAGCAACAGCCAGGGTTCACGGGGAAATTTCTGACTCTCTCCAAAACCACCATGATAGCCATCAACAAAACTCAAAAGATCTTTAATTGCTCTTCTGCGGGTGACTTCATCCAGTTTTGCACTGTCTTGTTTTTTAGAACTTTCTCCTTGTACCCCTTGTTGTAGTTCCTGGACAACTTGCTGAGCCTGTTGAATCATCTCCTGCTGTTTTTTATTCCAATCATCTTGCGTTTTAGTTAACAATTCTAAAAATTCATTATATGAATAGTAGCTACCACCATAAAATGGTTTACCGTCAGGCGTTAAAAACAGGGTCATGGGCCAACCTTGCTGACCTTGAAAATACTGTACAGCGTTGGCATAAAATTCATCAATATCCGGGCGTCGTTCTCGATCAACTTTAATAGAAATAAAGTGTTTATTAAGAATTTTAGCTATCTCAACATTATCAAAACTTTCTTTTTCCATTCGATGGCACCAATGGCAGGCTGCATAGCCAATGGATAATAATATGGGTTTATTTTCTTTTTTTGCTTTTTCCAGTGCTTCTTTTCCCCATGCAAACCAGTTAACAGGATTATGGGCATGTTGCAGCAGATACGGTGAGCTTTCCAAAATTAGCCTGTTAATGTAACAGGGTTGTTTGTTATTAACAGAATGATGAGACAGAGTGCTCTCACAACCTTTCTGAGTTAAAAAATGTTCAGTACGTGGTTGATAATCTGCCGGTTGAGCATGAAAAGCATCGAGTAATTTTTGTTTTAGTGATGATTCAGTTTCACTGGAAAGTGTTATATCTCCGGCAGTTGCCTTTGCTATAAATAAGAAAAGAAGTGCGCAGATTTGAGTGAAAAAGGCATATTTTATATTCTTCATGACGATATCTATCGCCCAACCAGGGTTGTGTGATTAACTGAGTGGATAATTGTTCTCCATACGGGCCATTACCTTCTAATATAATGAACACAGTTTATTCGATTTTTACCCTGAACATCAACTTCTCTACTATTTGGAAATGAACTAAAATATATCTGGTTGGTTGGATAGCCATGCAAATTTAGTTGACTGGGTAACACTCGACACCAGTAACGTTGGTACAAAAGCTCAGTACGTTTAGCCCGACAAATCGCACCCAGGCTGCGCTAAGGGAGTATGATAGACTCATCAAAGCCAATGATATCCTGCACTATATTGATGACCAGTCACTGAGAAAATACGTTCAAAAGACGCTGAACAGAGGTGAAGCATATCACCAGTTGCGTAGAAAAATAGCCTCTGTTAATGGTGATAAGTTCAGAGGAGATAACGATTTTCACATTGAGATTTGGAACGAATGTGCCCGATTAATTGCTAATTGCGTGATCTTTTTTAATACATCAATCCTGTCCGGTTTATTAGAAAAGTTCAAGGACGATGAAAAAATGCGAAATATTATTACCCGGTTATCACCGGTTGCCTGGAAAATTATTAACCTCAATGGCACCTATGCATTCAGCCTCTATGAGACAATTACCATGGAAAAGTTATTATCAAAATTTCAGAGGGAAACACTGATTTTATATCGTTTGAGGAGGAAGGTATTTTTGCTTGATGGACAAAATAGTCATTCAAAAACATATGGTCAAAATATTACCACATCTGCAGCCCTTACCCTTATTGGCTTTCATAGAGTTTGTGCACATTTTGGAGGGATGTCCTCAGAACCCCTTTAGCGAAAAAAATCACTGGGCAGTCACATAATAGAAATCAGGGGTAAAAAAAATCGCTCATATTGAAAAATATACCGCATTTCAATATGCCGCGACCTGTTTCACCCCCCAAATAGTGTGCTAGCTTGTTCTTATTGTTCTCTTTCTTCTTGTTGATGTCTAAAGTATACGTTATCTGGCAATATATACATGACCCTTTGCGCATAAATAATGACATTTTGTGCAAAAATTAGGCTAGTACTCAGCTTTCCATCTGAATTGTTGAGTTTTTGCACTAATAAGAAATTATCCGCAATTGTGTGTTAATCTGGCTCCTCTTCTTTAGACTTATCCACGGTATCGCTGTCTTTAGACTTATCTACAGTATCGTTGTCTTTAGACTTATCTATGGTATCGCTGTCTTTAGACTTATCTACAGTATCGTTGTCTTTAGTCTTATCCAGTGTATCGCTGGAGAATTCCTTTGTTGCCTCCCAGGCTTTTTCTGAACCCTCCTTGGTGGCCTTCCAGGCTTTTTTCGAACCCTTCTTGGTTGCGTCCCAGGCTTTTTCTGAGCCTTCCTTGGTTGTTTCCCAGGCTTCGTTTGAAGTGGATTTTGTTGCATCCCAGGTTTTGCCTGAGGTTGTTTTAACACTTTGCCCTACTTCATGCCATGTAGTGCCTTCCTGTTCTGTTGTCACTTCCTGCTCTGTCATTACTGCTTGTTCGGCAGCCGGGAGGTGAGAAGAAATCATAAGTAAAACAACTGATATAAAATAGTATTTCATGCTCTTTAACCTTTCTTTGTGCTTTTTTATGCCATGGTCAAATCCCATGATCAAGTTTATAGACTACAAAAGCGACAAAAAGTGCATAAAAAATCCACAACTTCCAGGCTATAAAGAACTTATTTAATAATTTGAATGTCTTCGGCCTGTGGTCCTTTGTCACCCTTTGTTACCAGAAACTCCACGGACTGACCTTCATAAAGCGACCGGTAGCCATTGCCCTGAATGGAACGAAAATGCACAAAAATATCTTCACCCATAGAGCGGGTAATAAAACCATAGCCCTTATTTCCATCAAACCATTTTACAACGCCGCTTTCACGATTGCCTTTAGTGGTTGCTTTTGGGGGGCTTTTCACTGAGTTGCGGGTGCTTGTGGAACGATCACCCGTCTGGGATGCGGTTGCAAAATTTTGTGCGAGCAACATGAAACTGCCTGTCAGAAAGGCGCTTAATAAATAGGCAGGCAGATCACCTAAGGGCATGAATTTGTTAAAAATAAGGGTAACGAATGCTGCCAGGAGGGCGGAAATACTTAAAAAAATTAAATTTTTTGTGTTATGCATATGGAAAACTCATAAATATCAATAAATAAAAAGAAAAATGTCAATCAATTACTTAATTTAACAATTATAAAGTTTTTGTCAAATTTTTTATTAATTTGTGTTAATAAAGTTCACCGTTTAAGTACAACCATTGGCTATTTATTTTTTTAAATTGTGAGTTTTCTTCCAGTTTATAGGCCTTGCCATTGATTTTATAGCGGGCGATAAAATGCACCTGTCCTGCGGTATCATTTTTGTTGCCCTGATGAGAGTTTTTGATTTTTAAGCCAAGCCAGTGGTTTACAGAGCCTTCAAGAACCAGTGTCTCAGGGCGGTAGTCCGGATGCCAGGTTTTCAGCAAATAATCAGAATTTTTTAACACATAGGCGCAATAGCGCGAACGCATTAATTGCTCCGCTGTTTCGGGCTGTTGTGCCGCCGATCCGGCCAAAGTGCTGTCAAGAAAGCGTTGACAACACTGCTGGAAGGTTAAGCCGGACTGGCAGGGGCAGTCCGATCGGGTGTCCGCTATTGAGTCAGCGCGGGATTTACGGCTCATAATAGTTGGGATCAGGGTAATACCGATTCATTATTAAACAGGGAGGCGATGGATTCTCTTTGCCGTACCAGATAATGTTGCTCGCCATCTACCAGGACCTCTGCAGCACGTGGCCGGCTATTGTAGTTTGAACTCATGGTAAAACCATAGGCTCCCGAGGAGCGAACTGCGAGCAAGTCTTCAGCCTTGATGGCCAAGGTACGGTCTTTGCCGAGAAAATCACCCGTCTCACATATCGGACCAACCAGATCATAGACTCTTTCTTCGGCGTCACTGTTTTCCAGGACGGGAATAATTTCCTGCCAGGCTTGGTACAGGGTTGGCCGTATCAGATCGTTCATAGCGGCATCAATGATGGCAAAATTCTTAGCTTCATTGCTATCATTGTTTTTCAGGAACTCAACGCGGGTAACCAGAATGCCCGCATTGCCGGCGATGGCGCGGCCGGGTTCAAGAATGATCTTGAGCAAACGTCCGGCGATAACCTCTTTGATAGCTTTGGTGTATTCTGCAGGTGAAGGCGCAGTTTCGTTATGGTAAGGAATGCCCAGACCGCCGCCCAAATCAAGGTGCTGCAGCTTGATACCATCCTTGCG
>RCNG010000430.1_pt1 | contig 18849 bp, 12 predicted proteins | sample 2041371 | NCBI WGS metagenome assembly RCNG01 (sample SAMN09708227, study PRJNA481090) | Marine sediment metagenome, whole genome shotgun sequencing project. | biome: marine sediment; feature: ocean; material: sediment; isolation source: Sewage treatment plant 1 marine sediment (STP1) ... | reverse complement strand
GAAACGCATTCCGAAACCTCGAGCCCCTGCTGGGTCAGCAGGTCGGCAATCTCCTGCGCCGACTCCTCGATCTCAACATATTTCTTCAGCCACTCCAGTGTAACTTGCAACGGCAGGGGCCCTCGACCTTTCAGAATTGTTGGAGGAACCGCTGGTCATTCTCAAAAAAGAGTCGGATGTCGTCGATGCCGTACTTTAACATGGCGATCCGCTCGATACCGGCCCCAAAGGCGAAACCCGTGTAGTCGTCCGGATCATACCCTACGCTCCGGAACACCTCCGGGTGAATCATCCCGGACCCGAGGATCTCCAGCCAGCCGGTCTGGGAGCAGACCCGACAGCCGCCCCCCCTGCAGAGGAAGCATCCAATGTCCACCTCTGCGCTCGGCTCGGTGAACGGGAAATAGCTCGGCCTGAACCTGAGGGGTACGTCTGGGGTAAACAGGGTCTGACAGAACACGGTCAGCACGCCCTTGAGTTGACTGAAGCTGACTTCCCGATCCACGAGGAATCCCTCCACCTGGTGGAACATCGGGGAATGGGTGGTGTCGGAATCACAGCGGTATACCGTTCCGGGTGCAAGCACACGAAAGGGAGGGGTCCTCGCCTTCATCGTATGGATCTGTACGTTCGACGTGTGCGTGCGCAACAGGACATCTTCGGCCACGTAGAAGGTGTCCTGCATGTCTCGGGCTGGATGATCGCGGGGGAAGTTCAAGGCCTCGAAATTGTAGAAGTCCAACTCGACTTCCGGCCCCTCCACAACCTCGAACCCCATTCCCTGGAAGACGGCAATGATCTCGCGGGTCACGGTGGTGAGCGGGTGATAGCCGCCCCGGGAAGGCAACCGACCGGGCAAGGAGATATCGATACGTTCCTGTCGTAGCTTTCGTCTTCGTTCCTCGTCCCGGATCTTCTCGCGCCGACCGTCCAGGAGGTCGGCCAGTTCCTGCTTGATCTGGTTCGCAAGGTTCCCCAGGAGAGGCCTCTCCTCCTCGGGAAGGTCCTTCATGCTCCGCAGAATCTTGGTCAACGGCCCTTTTCTGCCCAGGTACTGGGTGCGGAGTTGGTCCACCTCCTGGTCGGTTGAGGCCGACCCCAGGGCCTTGGATACTTCTTCCTTCAGAGCAAGAAGCTGCTCACGCATGCGTGTTTACCGTTTCCTGCAGTCCGTTCGCGGGGGAGGATGCCGATTTTCCGGTCCTCGGGGGCACATGCTTCCTTGCGATTTCAGCGATCTGCTCGAACCCCTTCTGATCGTGCACCGCCATGTCGGCCAGAACCTTGCGGTCCAATTCGATGCCCGCCTTCTTCAGGCCGCCCATGAACTCACTGTAGGAAAGGTCCGCGAGACGGGCCGCTGCGTTGATACGCACGATCCACAGGCTTCTCATGGTCCTCTTCTTCACCTTTCGGTCCCGGTACGCGAACGACCAGGCCCGTAAAAGGGTTTCCCGCGCCTTTCGGTAAGTTTTGCTCCGGGCCCCGTAGTAGCCCTTCGCTTCCTTGAGCAGCCTCTTTCTTCTTCGGAGAGCCGTCTTTCCTCTCTTTACTCTTGGCATGATAACTTCCTCTTCCTGAGAGGCTGGCTAGAAACGGCCATCTGCGGCGTTGCACTCATCCTTCGTCACTGCGGCGTACGGTGTACGCCTCATTCCTCAGGAAGTCGTGCGCCTTGCATATGACCATTTCTAGCCAGCCTCTCGCAGTGTTTGTTTATAGAAACCCACTAGAGGGGGCTGTCTATTTATAAGGAATCAACCTTCGTATCTGTGGCGCGTTTGCCTCGTCCATGATGGTGGACTGGCGGAGATTCCGTTTTCTCTTCTGCGACTTCTTCGTCAGAATGTGACTCGTGTACGCCTTGTTGCGACGAATCTTCCCTGTTCCCGTGATGCGAAACCGCTTGTGGGCGCTCCTGTTTGTCCTGATCTTTGGCATGATGAACCCTTCCTTCGCTTCCTCCAGACGTTCGTACGCTGTATGGACAACGTGGTTTCCGAAACCAACCGTGGCCCGGGATCCTCGGAGGTGTACGGCACCGCTTCGGGCTATGGCTTGCCGGTGGTGTCGGGGCGAAGAATGAAGATCATTCTCCTGCCTTCCATCTTCGGTCTCTGATCGACAAGGCCTAGACCTTCGATGCCTTCCATCACCCTATCGACGACCCTGTTGGCCATGGTCGGTTGGGAGATCTCTCTTCCCCGAAACTGGATCGTCACCTTGACCCGATTCCCTTCAGCGAGGAATCGTTTGATGTTCTCGGTCTTGTACCCGATGTCGTGCTCTTCGGTCTTCGGTCTCAGTTTCACTTCCTTCACATGGATGACGGTCTGTTTCTTCTTGGCATCTTTGGTCTTCTTGGACTGCTGATACCGATACTTCCCGTAATCCATGATCCGGCAAACCGGGGGCGTCGAGTTGGGAGCCACTTCAACGAGATCCTGGCCGCTCTCCTCCGCGAGCCGAAGAGCCTCCTCAATGGGCACGATCCCTGCCTGCTCCCCCTCCGAGTCGATCAGCCGAACCTCGCTCGCCCTGATGTCACGATTGATCTTGACTCCTGCCTCTTCCTTTTTTGGTTGTCTGTGGTTCGTCATTCCCTCCTCTTCATTTTTGTGGTTAGAACAACGGAAACCTTGCCGCTCTCCGACAGGCTAGCCGGTTTCTACCTTTCGCGCTTCGGTTTCTTGCTGGATGCGCTCCAGGAACGCCTCCAGGGTCATCCCCTGTATGTTCTCACCCCACCTGGTCCGGACAGACAGCGTTCTTTCCTCGACCTCCTTGTCGCCCAGGATCAGCATGTAGGGGATCTTGGCCAGTTGTGCTTCACGGATCTTGAGCCCCAGCTTCTCGTTTCTCAGATCAGACTCCACCCGGAGACCCTTGTCCGTGAGGACAGGGACGATCTCCTGCGCATAATCGTGGGCCCTGTCGGTGATGGGCAACAGAATGACCTGTTCAGGAGCGAGCCAGACCGGGAACGCACCGTTGTAGTGTTCGATGAGGCACCCGAAGAAACGTTCCAGGGAACCCATCAGGGCACGATGGATCATGATGACCGGATGGCGCCCTCCGTCTTCTCCAATGTAGTGCAGGTCGAACCGCTCGGGCAGGTTGAAATCCACCTGGATCGTCGAGCACTGCCACTGCCTTCCCAGGCTGTCCCTGATCTTAATGTCGATCTTGGGGCCGTAGAACACGCCTTCACCCGGGTCAACGGTATAGCCCAGGCCCACCTTCTCGAGCGCCGCCTTCAGCGCATCGGTGGCGAGTTCCCAACTATCCGGAGTCCCCACATACTTCTCGGGTCGGGTGCTCAGGTAGACGTCGAATCGATCAAACCCGAAGGTCTTGAGGACAAAGAGCGTAAAGTCGATGACCCGCCGGATCTCGCCTTCCAGCTGGTCGGGCCGGCAGAAGATGTGGGCATCATCCTGCGTGAACCCCCGGACCCGAAGCAGACCGTGCAGCACACCGGATCGCTCATACCGATAGACCGTACCCAATTCCGCCCATCTTTTCGGCAACTCCCGGTAGCTTCGAAGGCCGGATTTGAAGATCTGGATGTGAAACGGGCAATTCATCGGCTTTAACTGATAGTGCTGCTCTTCCACGTCCATGGGTGAAAACATGTTGTCTTTGTAGAACCCGGTATGACCGCTCGTTTCCCAGAGTTTAAGCTTGGCAACGTGGGGGGTGTAGAGGAGTTCGTACCCGTTCCGGGTGTGTTCCTCCCTCCAGAAATTCTCGATCAGGGTCCGAATCTTCGCTCCCCTCGGATGCCAGCAAACCAGTCCCGGGCCCACCTCGTCGGAGATCGAGAAGAGATCCAGCTCTTTCCCCAGCCTGCGATGATCCCTCTTCTTCGCCTCCTCCACGAGCCTGAGATGTTCCTTGAGCGCCTTCTTGTCCGGAAAGGCGGTCCCATAGATTCGCTGAAGCATGGGCTTCCGCTCGTCCCCACGCCAGTAGGCGCCGGCGACCCCGGTGAGCTTGAACGCCTTGATTCGCTTCGAAGAAGGAAGATGGGGGCCCCGACAAAGATCGGTTAAGCCGGCCAGTCTGTACAGGGAAACCTGTTCATCACCGATATCTTCCAGGAGCTCGAGCTTGTAGTTCTCGCCCTTCTCCCTGAAAAGCCCCAGCACCTCGTCGCGTGGGAGCAAAAGGCGCTCGAAGGGCTCGTCCCGGGAAATAATCTCTTTCATACGTTTTTCGATCAGGGCGAGATCGTCCGGTGTGAAGGCCGTTTCCCGGTCAAAGTCATAGTAGAAGCCGTTCTCGATTGCGGGCCCGATCGTGACCTTCACCTCCGGGAACAACTCCTGGACGGCGCAGGCCATCACGTGGGAAGTGCTATGGCGAAGGATCTCCAATCCGTTCGGACTCTTCATCGAGATCCCCTCGAGTTCCCCGTCTTCTTCGAGGGGCCTCTGGAGATCGACCAAAGATCCGTTGAACCGCGCCGCTATGGTGTCGCCGTGGGTAAAGGAAGCGTTGTCTTCCAGGACCTCGCGAACAGGCACGCCGATCGGGTATCGCGTCGGCTCGCCTCCGCCAATTTGAATCTCGATCATCTTCTCCGGCTCTGACGATAGTTGCATCGTTTCTCGCACCACGAATTCACGCCCTCCCGGAGGTAGCCGGCAGGCAGCTTCACGCGGTCCTTCCCGGTACGCGCAGAGGAACCGCGAACCCCACTTTCGGATGGCTTCTGGACCGAATCCGGGAGGCATAAGAAAACAGAGGCATCCATCTTTCGTGGCCTGACCGCCACCGGGTGCCTCTCATGTCTGAACGAACAAATCTAGATCCTCGATCAAGGTCCTGAACACTGTTCTGGAGTGCCCTCTCTTCGCGGGGCTGCTTTCTCTTGAACTTCCTCAGTTCTTGGTAGGCACGGGCGGGATTGAACCGCCGACCCCTACCGTGTCAAGGTAGTGCTCTCCCACTGAGCTACGTGCCTGCAATGTACCTTCATTTCTACGCAAAAAGGTAATATAAAATAGCAGGTTCTAATAAACCTGTCAACGATTAGATCAATTCTTCTTCACAATCCCTTTGTGCACTTTCTTAGGATTTTCTCAAAACCCCTTGGATCGGGGGAGAATTTCTCAACCCTAACGGTCAAGGCCTCCTCAATTTCTCGCATGCTCACGCCATCGAGGAACCGGTCCTCCTCCCGGCAGAGCATCACGTCGGGAACGAGAAGAACGCTCCGGTCCCTGAGAAGGGGCCTCGCCTGCCTGATGACATCTTGCCCCGTAATCAGGCCTGTCACGTTCACAGACCTGCCGAACAAGCAATTCCGAATCGCGACGAGGCGCAAAGCCGCTCCGGAAGCGTTCCCCATCCATTCCACGTAAGGAAGGACCAAGGGGTAGGCAGACTCTCCGGTTACCACAAGGAATTCGGCAGTTCTCTTCTTCTTCCAGAGCGCCCCTCTTCGCTTTCTCCTTTCCCACTGATGGTTGAACAAGGGGACCATGCCGACACCATTCTCCCATTGAGGAAAATCCCCGTAGGCATCAGCAGGAGGAAAGGGGTTCTCGGCCTGCCGGTAGAACTCATCGGCAAGGAAGACGAGAGGATCGTCATATGTTACTTTAAATAACTGCTGTAACTCCTCTATTTTAAATATCAATCTTCTTGCTTCATTCTTTCGGACACCGCGGATTGGCCAGAGCCCTTTCCGTTTCCTGTGCCGTGTCAACCCCACAGGGACAATAGCGATCGAGGCCACCGCCGGGTACAGGCTCGCCAGATCTCGCAACGTCTTCTCCAGGACGCTGCCGTCATTAATCCCAGGGCACAACACGACCTGGGTGTGCAGAGAGATCCCCCCTTCCGCAAGCACGCGAAGCGTGTCCATGATGTGCCGGCTCGTCTTGCGTCCCAGGAGGAAGTTGCGAACGCGCTGCTCCGTGGCATGCACGGAAATATACAACGGCTGAAGCTTGAGTCGACAGATCCGATCCAGTTCCTCGTCCTTCACCGAGGAAAGGGTCACGTAGTTCCCGTAAAGGAATGAGAACCGGTAATCTTCATCCTTCACGTACAGGGACTTTCGAAGACCATCCGGCATCTGGTCCACGAAACAGAAGAGGCACCGATTCCTGCATCGCCTGGACCGCATCGGGACAAAATCGACACCGAGAACATCTTCGCGGGACAGCCGTAGATTCCGGCAATCGCCCCCCTCACATCCTTGAACCTCGACGGTTGCCCCCTCCTCCCCTGCCGCGTGGAAGCGGTAGTCGAGTTCGTCCTCGATCGGATGGCCGTTCACCCGGCGGATCCTGTCACCCGGACAGATCCCCGTTTCCTCGGCCACCTTTGCATCCAGGGCTTTCACCCGGAGTCCTTTGTGATTCATCTGCCATCACCGTTTGAGTCTTTTCGGGACGAGGACGAACAAAAAGGGGGATGGGGTGGAGATCAAGCCTGCAGTCTACCAGTCCATGGGTTGGTCACCCATGGTCACCAGGGAAACCGAGATCTCACGATCGTTCACTTGTTCGACCCTGAAAGCGAACTCATCGGAACGCCAAGCCGAGATTGCCTCCACCAGATTCTCCAGGCCCCTCTCGTACTCCAATCGGAGCACCACTGCGGCGCCGAAAACTTCGTAGGGGGTTGCTGCCTTCACATTCGCCATCTTCCGGAACAACTGAATCAACTCCTGGTACGAGCGAACCGAGGCAACCCCCTTCACCCGCACGAACAACTCGACAGGTTCCCCCAGACCCTCCTCTGTCCAGGCAATGCCCAGCGAAACAAGGTCCTCCCGGATCAGGGACGCAGAGAAGGTTGCCTCCACGTTGACGAAAAACACCTGCAGGGCCGGCAATTCGGAAAGGACCCGGTATTGGAGCAAGTACCTTTTCAGCCGTGTGGCAAGCTGATCCAGGATATCCTGTCTTCCGGTCAGTGAAAGGTCCAAAGGCAGGATTTCCACCAGCGCATTCTCGAATGCCTTCTGCAGCGCGTCCTCCAACGCTTCTCCTCTGGCCAGAGACAGGTCCTGTCCCTGGATTTCGGCCTCCCCTTCCCCGTCGGTCGTGATTCTCTCGCGATCATGCTCACTTGCGGAATGGGCCGGAGGCAGCGGCACGGCTGCAAGCAGGAAAAGGGCAACGATCAGATAGAAAACGCATCTCTTTTTCATAATAGTTTGCTTTAATTTAAGCGTATTAAGTATTTAATAATAATATATTTATCAGTTCATTTGGATAACGGTATTGCCGAACAATCCATCCACTTTTTCAGCCAATTCGGAGCAAGGCCTCACCGAGAAATCCTGGGACATCTCCAAGACGGTCTCTCGGCGGCTCGGCTCCATGAGATGGAGATACGCGGGGCAGGGCCCCCGGTAATCCAACAGGATATCCCGCAACTCTTCAAGTCTCTCGCGCGTGGCGTCACTCGCGTCAAGAAGAATGTGTACACTCGACTTCGCTGCAAAGCGAAGCTCACGCAGGGGCATGATCTTTGCCGCAATGATCTTCGCACCCTTTCTTCTGCTCTCCCCCCTTCTCCTCTCCGCGTCTACGTCCTCTTCCCCGTCCGCCTCTGCCCCAACTTCGGAGAGCTCGAGCCTGCCCCGCACGACGATCGGCTCCTCCTCATGCAGGTAGAGCGATCCTTCTCGATACACATCCGGGAAGACGATGACATCCACCCTTCCGTGTACATCCTCCAGGGTGAGAAAGGCCATTCGGTCCCCCTTCTTGGTCTGCGTCTCCCTCCGTGAAGCAACCAATCCGCCCACAGATACGTCGTTGCCATCGCCCGCGTCAAGGAGATCCCGGGTCGAAAGAACGCCGGCCCGACTCAGTTCCTCTTCGTATTCCTTCAAGGGGTGGCCGGTAAGGTAGAACCCGAGGGTCTCCTTTTCGAAGTCCAATCGAACGGGCAAGGACCACTCTTCCACCTCAGGCAACTCGAAGGCGCTTTCATGGAGCGGGGACGCCTGATCAGTGAGGCCGAGTTCGAACAGGTTGGCTTGAGAAGACGCTTTCTCCGCCTGCATTCTTCCTGCTCTCTCGACAGCATCTCCAGAGGCATGGAGCAAGGCAGCCCTCCGTCCTTCCGAAAGGGAATCAAAGACGCCCGCTTTGATCAGCGACTCGATCACCCTCCGATGCACCTTCTTCAAATCCACGCGGCTCGAGAAATCATAGAGCGTACGAAACGGCCCTTCCGCCTCCCTGGCGGCGAGAATCGACTCCACGGCCGCCTCCCCGATGTTCTTCACCGCCCCCATGCCGAACCGAATGCGATGGGAACACACCTTGAAATCCCGGTCGCTCTCGTTGATGTCCGGAGGATCCACCGGGATGTTCGATTCCTGGCAATGGTGGATGTATCGGATGAGCTTGTCCGTCCGATCCTTCTCCGACGTGAGCAGGGCAGCCATGTACTCCGTAGGATAGTGGGCCTTCAGGTAGGCGGTCTGGTAGGCGACCATCGCATAGGCCGCACTGTGGGACTTGTTGAACCCGTACTCGGCGAACTGTTTGATCAGGTGGTAGATTTCCTTCGCCTTCTCCTTCCCGATCCCCTTCTCCTTCGCACCGGTGACGAAGGCATCCCTGTGTCGGTTCATCTCAGCCATATCCTTCTTGCCCATGGCCCTGCGCAGGGTGTCTGCCTCTCCCATGGAGAAGCCGGCCACCCGGGTAGCAATCTCCATGACCTGCTCTTGATAGACGATCACCCCGTAGGTCTCTTCCAGGGTTTCCCGCAGTGCCGGATGGGGATACCGGATCTTCGCCTTGCCGTGTTTTCTCTTGATGTAGTCGGTCACCATGCCGCTGTTCAGCGGACCGGGCCGATACAGCGCCACCAGGGCAATGATCTCCTCGAAATTCTCAGGCCTGAGCTTCGTGAGCAAGTCCCGAATCCCGGATCCCTCCAGCTGGAAGATCCCGTCCGTGTCGCCCCGGGCCAGCAAGAGGTACGTTTCCGGATCGTCCAGGGGCGTCGCATCCATATCGATCCGAACACCCCGGGTTTTCTCGACCAAGCCCATGGCCTGATGGATCACGGTCAGGGTCTTCAGGCCCAGGAAATCGAACTTGATCAAGCCCAGTTGCTCGAGGGGCTTCATCGAGAACTGCGTGGACACGACCCCTGTCTTCTGGTCCTTGTAGAGTGGGGCGATGTCTTCGAGGGACTGGCTGGATATGACGATCCCGGCTGCGTGCGTGGAGGCGTGCCGGACCAGGCCCTCCAGCTTCAGGGCGATCTCGAAGAGATCGGCCGCCTTCGGGTCTTTTTCGAGGGCCTGCTGCAACCCGGGCTCCGACTCCAGGGCCTCCTTGAGGTGCACGTTCGGCCCCTCGGGGATCATCTTGGCAAGGCGGTCGACCTCTCCGTAGGGCATGCCCATGACGCGCCCCACGTCCCGGACTACGGCCTTTGCCTTCATCCTGCCGAAGGTGATGATCCGGGCCACGTTCTTCTCGCCGCCGTACTTGTCGACCACGTACTGGATCACTTCCTCGCGACGGTTTTCACAGAAATCGACGTCGATATCCGGCATGCTGATCCGTTCCGGGTTCAGGAAGCGCTCGAACAGGAGGTTGTAGGCAAGAGGATCGATGTCCGTGATGTTCAGGGCATAGGCAACCAGGCTTCCCGCAGCGCTGCCACGGCCCGGGCCCACGGGGATTCCATGGGTCTTCCCGTAGAGGATGAAATCGTACACGATCAGGAAATAACTCGCGTAGCCCATCCTCTGGATGACCTGCATTTCCTCATCGAACCGCTCTTGATACGAGCGCCGCGTCTCCTCCAGGACCGGCTTCTCCTCCCGCTGGGCCTTTTCCTCGAACCGCCTCTCCAGTCCCTCCCGCGCCTTTCGGCTCAGGTGGCTGTCAAGCGTCTCCCCCTCCGGGATTTCGAATTTGGGATAGTGATACTCACCGAATTGCATCCGAAAATTGCACCGTTCGGCTACGGCCATCGTGTTCTCGAGGGCCGCCGGAACGTGTCCGAAAGCCGCCCACATCTGTTCCGGGGATTTCAGGTAGAAGGCATCCGTTTGAAACCGCATCCGGTCCTGGTCATCGAGCAGCCGGTTCGTCTGGATGCACAACAGTGCGTCGTGGGCCCGCGAGTCCTCCTGATGAAGATAGTGGCAATCGTTCGTGGCGACCAGAGGGATGGCAAGGGAGTTGGACAGGGCAAGGAGAGAGTCATTGACCTTTGTTTGCTCAGGGATCCCGTTGTCCTGGAGTTCCAGGTAGAACCTTCCGTCGTCGAAGATCTCCTTGTATTCGGCCACCACCTGCCGGGCCTGGTCCAGGGCGTTCCGATTGATGAGGCTGGGGATTTCTCCGGCCAGACAGGCGCTCAGGGCAATCAAGCCCTCGTTGTGGTCCCGCAAGAGGTCCTTGTCGACCCGAGGCCGGTAGTAGAAGCCCTCGAGGAAACCGGCACTGACCAGCTTGCAGAGGTTTCGGTATCCTTTTTCGTTCTCCACCAGCAGAATCAGGTGATGCGAGGCCTCACCGATGCCCTGGGCGGATCGATCACGCCGGTTTCCCGGCGCGACGTAGACCTCGCACCCAAGGATCGGCTTGATCCCGGCCTGATCCACCTTCCGGTAGAAGTCGACGGCACCGAACATGTTTCCGTGATCGGTCATCGCCACCGCCGGCATGGCCAGCTCGCGGACCCGATCACACAGCGCTCCGATCCTTATCGACCCGTCCAAGAGGCTGTATTCGGTGTGGAGGTGCAGGTGAACGAAGTCTTTCCCCACCGTTTCCCCTCTCCAAAAGCTGTTAGCAATTAGCTTTTAGCTGTTAGCTTCCCCCACTCTGGCCCCGCACAGTGGCCGCCAAGGGGCGGGGTAGGCAGGGAGCTAAGAGCTAACAGCTAACGGCTAATAGCCAATTGTTCAGGCGCCTTTTCACCGTTCTTCTTCATTCCCACTCAATCGTACTAGGCGGCTTCGATGAGATGTCATACACGACCCGGTTGACGCCCTGCACCTCGTTGATGATTCGGCTCGACAGGGTTGCCAGGAGATCATACGGCAGACGCACCCAGTCGGCTGTCATGCCGTCCTGGCTCTGAACGGCCCGGAGTGCAATGACGTGCTCGTACGTCCTTTCGTCTCCCATGACCCCCACCGTCCGCACGGGCAACAGCACGGCAAAGGACTGCCAGATCGATTCGTAGAGGCCTGCCCGTATGATCTCGTCTTCCACGATACGATCCGCCCTGCGGAGGATCTCCAGCCTTTCACGGGTGAGTTTTCCCAAGACACGTACGGCCAGCCCCGGCCCGGGGAAGGGCTGACGGAGGACGATCTCATCGGGCAACCCCAATGTCCTGCCCACGAGCCGGACCTCATCCTTGAAGAGTTCCCGCAGGGGCTCCACGAGGTCGAGGTCCATCTTCTCGGGGAGTCCCCCCACATTGTGGTGTGTCTTGATGACGGCAGAGGGCCCCTTCACCGAGATGCTCTCGATCACGTCCGGATACAGGGTCCCCTGGGCGAGGAAGCGGGCGTCCTTCTCCCCCTTCGCCTCCTCCTCGAAGACCCGTATGAACTCCTCCCCGATGATGCGCCGCTTCTGTTCCGGGTCTTCGACTCCCTCCAGCTTCGCGAGGAACCGATCGCTCGCCTCCACATAGGTGAGGGGGATCTTGAAATGTCCTTCAAAGACCTCCCGGACCCTCTCGGCCTCGTTCTGGCGAAGCAGTCCGTTGTTGACGAAGATGCAGTGCAGCCGATCTCCGATGGCCTGGTGGAGCAGGACGGCCACGACCGATGAGTCCACACCTCCGCTGAGGGCACAGATCACCGTTCCATCCTTGATCCTGTCCCTCAGAGATCGGACAGAGTGATCGACAAAGGAGTGCATGGTCCAGGACGGATCACACCCGCACACACGGAAGAGGAAGTTCCTCAAGATCTCCTTTCCATCCGGGGTGTGGTGTACCTCCGGATGAAACTGAACGGCGAAGATCTTCTTGCCAGGGTGATAGAATCCGGCAACCGGCGCACCCCGGCTCTTTGCCAGGACTTGGTACCCCTGGGGCAGCTTCTCAATCCTGTCGCCGTGGCTCATCCATACCTTGATCCGCCCGGTCTCTCCACCGAGCCCGGCCAGGAGCTCTCCTCCGTCTTCCGAAACGATCTCGGCGCCCCCGTATTCCCGTGTCTCCCCCCGAGCGACCCGTCCGCCGGACGCTTGTGCGATCCAATGCATCCCGTAACAGATTCCCAGCACAGGCCAATCGCCTTCGAGCAGGGCCGGGTCCCCCTGCGGGGCCCCTTCGTCGTAGATGCTCGCAGGCCCCCCGGAAAGGATGATCCCGTCCGGGTCCATTTTGCGAACCTGCTCCGTGGAAAGGTTGAACGGGTGGATCTCACAGTAGACGTGGTGCTCCCGAACCCGACGGGCAATCAACTGCGTGTACTGGGATCCGAAGTCCAGGATCAGGATGGACCCCTTCAGGCTTCCTTTCTCGCTCATCTTCTCCCCTCTGCCGGCAATCACCCGCGGGCATTCATCGTATTGGGCGTATGTACAACGTGTCGGGGCAAGATACCCGGCGGGACGGCAGGATCATGGCCTTGCGAAGGCATGGCAATCGGTTTTCGCTCATTCCAGGCGATAGTTGGGGGCTTCTTTGGTAATGATGACGCCGTGCACATGGCTCTCTTTCAGCCCGGAGGAGGTAATCCGAACGAAACGGGCCTTTTCCTGGAGTTCAGCTATGTTGCGACATCCGAGATAGCCCATGCCCGAGCGGACCCCCCCGATGAGCTGAAAGATACTCTCCGACAACGGGCCCTTGTAGGGAACCTTGGCCACAATCCCTTCCGGCACGAGCTTCACGTCATCTTGCTCCATGTCCTGGGCATAACGGTCCCGGCTGCCCTCCTTCATCGCCTCCAGCGAGCCCATGCCCCGGTATGCCTTGTAGCTCCTGCCCTGGTAAAGAAAGAGATCTCCCGGGCTCTCATCCGTGCCGGCAAACAGGCCTCCGATCATCACCGTCTCGGCACCCGCGGCCAATGCCTTTGCGACGTCCCCGGAGTACTTGATGCCCCCGTCCCCGATGATCGGAACCCCGTGCTTCTTTGCAGCCCGCTGGCACTCGATAATGGCCGTCAACTGGGGCACGCCCACCCCGGCCACGATCCTTGTGGTGCAGATCGAACCGGGTCCGACCCCGACCTTGACGGCGTCGACCCCCGCCCGGGCCAGGTACTCCGTACCTTCTCCGGTAGCCACGTTGCCGGCAATCACGACGGCGTCCGGGGTACTCTTCTTTATGTCTCTTACCGTTTCCTCCACGCGCAGAGAGTGCCCGTGGGCCGTGTCCACAAAAAGGATGTCCACACCCACCCGCAACAGCCTTTCCACCCTCTCTTCCCGGTCCTCGGAGACGCCGATCGCGGCCCCGACCAGCAGCCTCCCCCTCGTGTCCTTCGAGGCATCCGGGTATCTTCGGGCCTTTTCGATGTCCTTGATCGTGATCAAGCCCTTCAGCCTCCCATCCTTGTCCACCACGGGCAGCTTCTCGATGCGATGCTCATGCAGGATCTCGATGGCTTGTTCCAGACTGGTCCCCTCGGGTGCTGTTATGAGATCCTTTGTCATCACGTCCCGGATCTTCATCTGAAGGCGTTTCTCGAACCGGAGATCCCGGTTGGTGAGAATCCCGACGAGGGCATCGTTCTCTACGATAGGCACGCCGGAGATGTTGTTTTTCTCCATCACCTCCTGCGCCTCGGCAAGGACCTGATCCGGGTGCATGTCGATCGGGTTGACGATCATGCCGCTCTCGTACTTCTTCACCCTTTCCACTTCAAGGGCTTGCCGTTCCGGGGAGAGATTCCGGTGAATCACCCCGATGCCGCCTTCCTGCGCCATGGTGATCGCGGTACGGGCCTCCGTGACCGTGTCCATGGCCGAACTCAGCAAGGGTATGTTCAGGTAAATGTCCCGGGTCAGCCGGGTACGAAGCTCGGTTTCGTGGGGCAGGATTCTCGTCTGCTGCGGAACCAGAAGGACGTCGTCAAAAGTGAGGGCTTCGGGTATCTTCTTTGGGTCAAATTCCATGCTTTTTCACCTCCTTGCTGCGCCCCCCTTCTGAGGAAAACCCCTCTCGAATCGAGTAATGGCCTCCTCATTGGACAGGCCGCGGCCATCAGCGAACCAAATCGAACCGAATCATCCAAAGCAAGAGGCCACCTTGGGCTGCAGTATAGCAAGATCCCATTTCACAGTCGAGGGTGGAGGGGGCCAAAAACAGACCTCGGCTGGTTGACATCCTTATCAGGGTTTGTATGATTTCACCCGCGTCTATCCTCATAATTTCCGGGTCACAAACCGATCCGGATCCTTGGGCGGAAAAGCTAACAGCTATTGGCTGTTAGCTATTAGCTCCCAACTCCCCTCCCCCAAGATGCCACAGTGAATACGGGGCGATGGGGGTGGGCTAAAAGCTAATGGCTAATAGCCAATCTTACAGAGGCTTTACCCTTCAGCATCTGGGAACGGGGGCCAGGATGAATAACCCAGGGACTGGACTGGATGGGCCTGCACGCGGCATGTGGTCGAGCCGCTTCATGTTCATCCTTGCGGCTGCCGGTTCAGCCATCGGGCTGGGGAACATATGGAAATTTCCCTACATGGCCGGAAAGTACGGAGGAGGGGCCTTCGTCCTGATGTACCTCGCCTGCATCGGGGTGATCGGCCTCCCCATCCTGGTCGCTGAAATCCTCATCGGTCGAGACGCCCGCAAGAATCCGGTGGGGGCCTTCAGCGTGATCAGCAGGGGAAACAGGTTCTGGACGGCCGTCGGGTTCCTGGGCGTTGCCTCAGGGTTCGTGATCCTCTCGTATTACTCCGTCGTAGGCGGTTGGACGGTGGACTATTTCACCAAGAGCGCCGCCGGAAGCTACCTCGAGGCCAACCCGGGAAGGATCAACGAAATCTTCAACCAGATGCTTGCCAACCCCTGGGAACAGGCGGTGTGGCACACGGTCTTCATGGCGGCCACGATGGGAATCGTAATCTTCGGCGTCAAGGAAGGGCTCGAGCGCTGGATCGAGGTCCTGATGCCCCTCCTCCTCGTGCTCCTCGGGGTCCTGGTCGTCTACGGGCTGGTGGCCGGGGACGCAGCCGGCGGACTGGGGTACCTGTTTATTCCGGACTGGAGCAAACTGGTCACGAACGCGGCCGGGGAATACACCCCGCGACCGATGCTGGAGGCCATGGGTCACGCCTTCTTCACCCTGAGCCTGGGGATGGGCGCCATGATCACCTACGGGTCCTACCTGGGGGACCACGAGAGCATCCCGGCTTCTGCGGTCATGGTCGCCCTCCTCGACACAGCGATCGCCCTGCTTGCCTCGATCGCCATCTTCACGATCGTCTTTCAGTACGGCCTGGACCCAACGGCAGCAGGGCCCGGACTGGTCTTTCAGGTCCTGCCCCTTGCGTTCTCACAGATGCCAGGGGGAAGGTTCATCGGAACGGCCTTCTTCCTCCTGCTTTCCTTCGCCGCGCTGACCTCGGCCATCAGCCTCCTCGAGGTCGTGGTGGCCCACTTCATCGACGACCGTAAATGGGCGAGACGAACAGCCACCGTGATCATGGGGACGGTCATCTGGGTCCTCGGGCTCTTCTCTGCGTTTTCGTACAACCTGCTCGAAAACGTGACCCTCCTCGAGGACAAGGAGGGGCAGGGCATGCCGATCCTCGATTCCGTCGATCTCATCGCCACGAATTACATGCTCCCCATCGGGGGGTTCTTCATCGCCCTGTTCGCCGGCTGGTTCATCAAGCAGCAAGTCAGAGATCGGCAACTCCTCGACGGAAGCGGCTCGCGAGCCTTCTACCGGGCCTGGCTCTTTGTCACCCGGTACTTCACCCCCGTGGCGGTGGGGCTCCTCATCCTGTTCATGATCGACAAACATTTGGGAATTGCGGAGTGGGTCTTCGGAGGAAAGTAGGTGAAAGGGAAAAGGTAAAAGACCCTGTTGCTGACCGGAAAGCGAGCGAGCGCTCAAGGTCCTGTTCTCCTCAGCGCCCCTACAAGACTCCTTTACCCTTTCACCTTTGACCTTTGACCTTCGGCTTTCTCGTGTCCCTCGCTTAATTCTTCTTCCGGAATAGCAGTCGCAGCGGGGCCCCCTTGAAGCCGAAACGGTTCCGGATCTGGTTGATCAGGTAACGCTGATAGGATGTCTCGGGCTTTCGGGCGCTGTTGCCGAACACGAGGAAGGTAGGCGGCGAGTCCCTGATCTGCGTGATGTAGTTGAGCTTCCTCAATCGTGCGCCCTCTGAAGGGGGTGAATGCGCCTTCACCGCCTCCTCGAGGAGACGGTTGAGCTCTCCGGTGGGGACCCGCATCCGACAAGCCTCCTCCACCCGCTGAATCCACCGTAGCGCATTGACCACATTATGGCCCGTAAGCGCCGAGATCGGAACGATAGGTGCGAACCTCAGGTGAGGCAGATGATCGTAGACCTGCTCGAGGGTCTTGCGGGAGCTTCGCCCCTTCCCTCTCACCAGGTCCCATTTGTTCATCAAGATGACGACGCCCTTCTCCTTTTCGAGGATGTAGCGGCCGATCTGCGCATCCTGGACGCCGACCCCTTCGTTCGCATCCAGCATCAGCAGGGCCACGTCGCAGCGCTCGAGGCTCTGGAGGGCCTTGATAACGGCAATCTTATCGAGAGTAACCGTCACCTTGGCCTTCTTTCCGATGCCTGCCGTGTCGATGAGAAGGTGAGGGATTCCTCGCCAGGTAAACGGCGTATCGATGGCGTCCCGGGTCGTGCCCGGCATTTCGTCCACGAGTTGCCTCTCTTCCCCCAGGAGGTTGTTCACGAGGGTGGACTTTCCCACGTTCGGCCTGCCTAGCACGGCAACCTTGACCGGCTCCGCTATCACTGTCCCCGCACTCTCCGGCCTCGGGCTGGGCAGCCTTTCCACCACGGCATCCAGCAGATCGCCCACCCCGATTCCATGCTCCGCGCTTATCGGCATCAGTGGTTCGAGGCCGAGACGGTAGTAAGGATAGACGTTTTCGGTATGGGCATTCGTGTCGATCTTGTTTACGGCGCACAGAATCGGCTTTTCCGTCTTCCTCAGAATCCGGACGACGTCGAGGTCCTGAGGGTGGACGGGCACCTTGCCGTCCACGATCAAGAGCAGGACGTCCGCCTGATCCACGGCCTTTTGGATTTGCCTCCGCACTTTGGCGGGGAGCCCTTCCGAAGCGGCCGCGGTGTCGAGCCCACCCGTATCCATCACGACAAAGCGCGCGTGGCCCCACTCCACCTCTCCCAGGTTCGTATCCCGCGTGACGCCCGGCGTATCCTCTACGATCGCCTTCCGGCCGCCGACCAGACGGTTGAAGAGGGTAGATTTTCCCACATTCGGCCGACCCACGATCGCCAGCACGGGCTCTCCCCCCGCACTACCTGTATCCAAGGTTCCAGAGCCTTTTCGGATCATTTTTCCACCCCTTCGAGACCTTCACCCAGAGTTTCAAGAACACCTTGGCACCGATCAGGGCCTCCAGGTCCTTGCGAGCCGCCGTGCCGATCTTCTTGAGCATCTGGCCACCTTTGCCGATGAGAATCCCCTTCTGGGAGGACCGCTCCACGTGGATGTTCGCCTCGATCGCAACCAGCCCGGACGGGTTTTGCGAATCCTCCTTGTACGAAACGATCTCCACGGCCACCGAGTAGGGGACTTCTTCTCCTGTGAACTGGAATGCCTTCTCCCGGATGATCTCCGCACTCAGGAAGCGGAGCGGCTGATCGGTGTACTGATCCGCTGGAAAGTAGGGATGTCCCTCGGGCAGTTCCTTGACGACCTCGTCAAGCACCGCCTTCACGCCCTCACCCTTCAGCGCTGAAATCGGGAAGAGTGGCCTCTCCGGATAGAGTTCTCGATGGCGTTGGATCCTCCCGAGCCGCTCTGCTTCAGGGACACGATCCATCTTGTTGATCAACACGAACACCGGGGTCTGCACCTCCTCCAATATCTTTCCGATGTACTCGTCCCCCTTGCCGAGCCATTCGTCCGGTTCCACGACGAAAAGAACGAGATCCACCTCCTGGAGCGTCGAAAGAGCCATTCTCACCATGACCCGGTTGATCTCATCCCTCGGCTTGTGGATGCCCGGCGTGTCGAGGAAGACGACCTGATAGGCCTCGGAGGTAAGGATGCCTCGTATCGTGTTCCGCGTGGTCTGCGGCTTGTCCGAGACGATGGCGACTTTCTCCTGCAATAGGAAATTCAGGAGTGTGGACTTGCCCACATTGGGCCTTCCCACGATCGAGACGAAGCCGCTACGGAACCCCACATCGCCCTCCCCTTCCTGCCCCAACCCTTCCGTGTCCATCGAATTCTCCCGCGCTGCTCAGTTGTTGCCCCGGCATTGCCGGCTTCCGTGCCCGTGCCCGACTACACATTCCTCCGTGGCGGGGCAGGGGCCTTAACCCTGGTCCCTTTTCCCTTTCTCCTTTGCCCTTTGACCTTCTATCTCACACTCCACCGTACCCCTGGGAATCCCCTGATCCTCCTCGATTCGGATCTCCCGGTCCTCGATGACATCTCGTATCTTCCCGAGATTCTGCCTGCGGTCCCCCACGAGGAGAGAACGATCGTGGGGATGGATCCGGAGGCAAACCGTCGACGCACTCTGAATCTCACGCGGAAGAGACGCGACCACCTTCTTCAGGAAAAGGGCAGACCGAACGAGATGTCCGAAGGCGGGGTGGTAGGGACCTGCCATCACATCCCCCCCCTCTCGCCCCATTCCCCCCTGTTCCTGCAGGCCGACTCGAATCAC
>RCNG010000429.1_pt1 | contig 18852 bp, 15 predicted proteins | sample 2041371 | NCBI WGS metagenome assembly RCNG01 (sample SAMN09708227, study PRJNA481090) | Marine sediment metagenome, whole genome shotgun sequencing project. | biome: marine sediment; feature: ocean; material: sediment; isolation source: Sewage treatment plant 1 marine sediment (STP1) ... | reverse complement strand
ATCTTAAGATAAGTACTTTTACGAACAAGTTCTAAAGTACTAAATGCACTGAATCTTCATGACTTTGCAAAACATTTTGACTTCACCCGCAGGATGACTACGAATAAAGCCAAAATAATTTGTAAAGCCTTGAATCTTCAGTACCTTGATCACTCTCACTACGTTTCAACTGATTATTCCAGGTTAAACAGCAATTGCAGGATATTTCTGAAATTGAGTTTTAATCAGATTTCGTTGCTGCTTGCCCCTTCATAAGGCGCTTGTATCGCAGTAAAGCTTCTTTCCGGCTTTGAGCGACATCAACGATGGCGGATGTCGCTGTGTTTTTTACAGGCGTTTTATTCCAGCGATTGATATATGCGTGATTTCTGTCAAACCGCTGAGTTTGCGTCAAGGGGTTAAATATTCTGAAATAAGGTGCAGCATCGACTCCACAACCGGCGACCCACTGCCATCCCATAGAGTTATTGGCCAGATCGGCATCCACCAGGGTGTGCCAGAACCAGCGAGCGCCTTCCAGCCAGGGGATGCCAAGGTTTTTTGTTAAAAAGGATGCCGCCAGCATCCTGACCCGGTTATGCATCCAGCCTGTTTCCCATAATTGTCGCATTCCGGCATCAATAATTGGAACACCAGTAGTACCACGTTGCCATTGTTCCAGCTTGGCGTTATCGAATTGCCAGAAGCTTTGAGTAAATTTTTTGTTCATGGGCTGGTTTGCCGTATCCGGGAAATGACGAAGTGTATATCGGGCAAATTCGCGCCAGATTAACTGCCTTAAAAAACCTTCAGAATTGTCTGAACGCTTACTGTCATAGAAAGTAATGAAGGGTTCCAGTGCGGTAAAAATTTGTTGTGGGGAGATTTCACCGAAATGCAGATGTGGTGACAGGCCGGAAGTTCCATTAATGCGGGGAAAATCTCGATGCTGGCTATACTGCTCAAGATTATGGGCAATAAAGAAATCCAGCTTTTTTAATGCGCCTTCTTCTCCCGGCTGCCAGTGCCGGGATAATTTAGTGTGCCATGGATGCTTGCCCAGTAATCCGAGCTGATTGAGGTTCAAAGCATTAACCTGAGAAGTATCGATGTCAGATAATACAGGCGCGCCGGGCGGCCATAGCGTCTCTGTGTCAGAGTGATGAAAACTGGAATGATTCAGTTGTTGCCGCAGGCGTTTATAAAAAGGCGTAAATACCCTGTAGGGAGTATTCCGGGTTTTCGTCAGAAAATCATTGCCATCTAAAAGTAATTCATCCTGAAATCGTTTTACCAGGAACCCTTTTTTGTTCAATGTTGTGTCTATCTCAGTTTCACAAAGAACGCGTTGCGGCTCCGGTCGATTGGTCCAGGTTATGGCATCTGCTTGAAACGTTGACAGAAGTTCGGGTATTTTTTGTTTTGAATGTGCTTTGAAAAAATGCAGTTTGATGCCGCGTTGTTGCAAATCTGCTGATAATTTCAACAGACTGTGATGTAGCCACCAACTGGAAGCCGGGCCGGTTTGCCAGGGCTCATCTTCTTCAGAGCTGTGTACAAAGACTGCCGCAACAGGTCTACCCCTTTGCAGGGCCCAGTTTAAGGCAGGATTTTCAGCAAGGCGTAAATCACGCTGGAACCATACAAGAGTGTTCATTTCAGGTACCTTCTAATTTATTTTTTTGCAAGATTATACATTTATTGTACAAGAAATATTGACTTGTACAATAAATGTATATAATATTTTTAACTAGGCATATGTTTGACTTTTGAAGACTTAGCCTAATGTTTGGTAAAGAGCAGGAGCTAATTACTGTGAAAGACACTCGAAAAAATACTGCTTTTTCAACATCCTGTATGAACAATAAGGTCAAGATTGGCGTCAGTGCATGCCTGCTAGGTCATACCGTTCGTTTTGACGGCGGTCATAAGAAAAATCCTTTTATTTCAGTATCTCTGGCTCGATATGCGGATCTGCAACCGGTTTGTCCTGAGGTGGAGGCAGGATTCAATACACCTCGCCCTGCTATGCAGCTGCGCCAGCAGGGGCAAACCATAAAACTGCTGGTCAGTAAAAATATCGGGCAGGATTTCACCGAACAGATGAATCACTATGCCCGGACAAGAGTTCTGGAACTGGGTGATCTGGACGGTTATATTTTCAAGAAAAATTCCCCAAGCTGTGGTCTGTTTCAAGTTCCCGTGGTGATAAACAGGGATGGGTATCGTCAGAAATCGGGTAGGGGTTTATATGCCCAGGCCTTTGTCAAACGTTTTCCTCTGACGCCTGTTGAAGAAGAAGGCAGACTCAATGATGTCCGATTGCGAGAGAATTTCTTTGAACGTGTCTATGCCTACCGCCGCTGGAAGTCTATAGCTAATGCGGACACTAATGTGCATGGATTTATAAAGTTTCATTCACGACATAAATTGCTGCTTATGGCACGTGGCAGCAGTTATTACCAGGAGCTGGGTAGAGTGGTTTCCGGAACAACCAAAGCGGATCTGGCTGAACAGCGGGAAATTTATATACACCGGTTTATGCAGATAATGTCATTGATTCCAACACCAGGACGACAGGTTAATGTGCTGCAACATATCCTGGGTTATTTAAAGCAGGTTCTGAGTCGAGAAGATAAGCAGGAGTTACTGCAGGTATTTGAAGCCTATCGGCAGCGGCAATTACCTTTGATTACTCCGATCACCTTATTGCGACATTACCTGAGGATACATCCACAGTCGTATATCAATCAACAGCATTATCTTGCACCTTATCCAGAACAATTAGCATTTCGATCTTATGTTTGAAGGAGAGTTTCTTATGAGTGAAGCAAGGATCACCAGTAATAGTCTGGCTCATTTAAAATTTACCGCCAGGTGGCAGGATGATACAGAGCTACATACTGCAATGCAGCATTGGCAAAAATTTAATGTCTGGAGAGATATTGATCTCCTGCCTGAGCCATTACTTGATGATATTCTGGGAAAGCCGGTTGGGGAAGGAGCATGGCATTCATTTAATGCTGATGAGCTTGTGTCTGGCTGGAACAAAAATAAGCTGATAACTTTACCATTGAAAAATTTTACTGGCCGTTTTCGCAATGGTCTGCCGATCTTTCCAAGGGCTGGTCGATTTTATCCCAGAGGGATGATAAATGGTATAGACGGGGTTTATCATGATGATATTTTACCGCTGAGAATTGTTGAGATAACAGATGATGAAATGCTGATTGACTATAATCATCCGCTGGCAAAAAACAGGCTGGAAATCAAAGTCGATATTATTGAAATTAAGCCGGCTTCTGATGAGCATGGTGGACGATGTAATGAGGTGATAGCAGAGTTACTGGATGGACCAGGAATGCAAATCCGATATCAGGGCAGAAAAACGGATTTTTTTACTGACTATGCTTTTGAAAGAATTGATGAAGAAGCGGATAGTATTTTCTACACGCCACAAAGAAATGTTCATCACCTTGATGCCCATGCACGAGATACTATAAAAGCTATTTATGCCGAGCATATTCAACCAGGTAATGAAGTACTTGATTTAATGGCCAGTTGGGAATCCCATCTACCGGAGAATTTGCCAGATATCGAGGTTGTTGGACTTGGAATGAATGAAGCGGAGTTAAAATCTAATCCACAGCTGAGTCATTATGTAGTGCATGATCTTAATAAAAATCCGGTTCTGTCATTTGCCAGGCAAAGATTTGACCGGGTCATCTGTACAGCTTCTATTGAATACTTAACCCAGCCAATAACAATTTTCAGTGAAATCAGACAATTACTCAAACCAGAAGGTAAATTTATTGTTACGTTTTCAAATCGCTGGTTTCCCACAAAAGCCGTTATGTTATGGGCAGAAATGCATGAATTTGAGCGCCTGGGTCTGGTTGCAGACTACTTTCGGGAAGCCAACTGGAGTGGTCCGGTTAATACCATTTCGAATCGTGGCTTGCTGAGAGCGGATGATGATCCACACTATGAAAAAACTCCATTTTCTGATCCGGTCTATGCTGTCTGGGGGGAAAAATAAAGGCACAAGAGTTTAGAAAATGCGGTAAAAAAATCACACTTATTCTTTTGCCTTCCATAAAGTGTCAGGATGACCTTATATGGATGAATACGAGTTCACAGCTGTTTTTAATAACAATAAGTGAGGGAGAAATTGACATGGTAGAACTGGGGCATGTGGTGTTTTATGTAAATGATGCAGAAGCACTGCAGGCATTTCATGAATTAACTCTGGTTGAAGGTATTATGCCAGCGCTTGAGTCGAGTCATGCGTTAGCATACGCAAAAAAGCTGGCAATTGAAATGTCACCTGAACAGATAATAGTGGTTAATTTATCAGGGCGTGGCGACAAGGATATTCATACGGTGGCACAGCTGAGTGGCGTGCAAATATGATTAATGGCCTGTTATTGAATTATCAGCTTTCTTCCGCTTTGCCAAATGGAGGGACTGTTCGCTGAAAAATATTGATGGCAATAGCGGCACGATGACCCAGTAATATACCACCCGATGCTTGAAAACTATCGCTGGTGAGATGGCAATAATTGCCACCCATAAAAATCGGTACATTTAGATTTTTAATCAAATGGGTTAAATCTTTATTGAAATCGGTTGTCATTGTGGTTTGCACAGAAAGTACTACCGCTTTGGCTGCAGAACGTCGGCTAACATACTCCAGTTGATCAAGAGGTAAATCACTTCCAAAATAAAGCACACGATAACCTCTGGAAAGGGCGCTTAAAGCAAATAACATCAGTCCAATTTCATGATAGGTGCCGGGAGCACAGGCACAGATAATGCGTGCGCCTCTGGCTTGAGAATAGGCATGATGAAAACGTGCCCCCAGTCTGTTTTTTAACCAGCTGGTATAGAAATGTTCCCTGGCAATGCCACCCTCCGGGTGAGTTTGCCATTCTTTTCCCAACAGGTTGAGTGCGGGTTCAATTAATTGTTCCGTGACCATATCAATAGGATAGAGTGAAGAAGCTTCATTGTAAATGGCATCAATACGTTCACTACTGAAGTCATTAACTGCATCCAGTGTCTTGTGCAGAAAGTCTTTCCAAATTACAGTCAGAGCGGTCTCCTGTGCGGAATGCTCAGATCGGTCAGCCTGTATCGACGGTAAATTTTCTATTGATAAAAGTTCAGCAATATTGGGTAAAGAATGCCCATCCTGAAGTAGATCGAGAATTTTAAGTACACGTTGTACGTCTGAATCGCTATACAGACGATGTCCTTTTGGTGTTCGCTCCGGCGTGAGCAGACCATAGCGTCTTTCCCATGCACGAAGGGTAGATGCTCCTACATGGGTTTTTTCGGAAAGCAGTCTTATGGGAAAGTATTCCCCAAGGCTGCCTGTGGATGGTTCTGGTTGTTCCTGAGTTTTATTCCAGCGACTATTCATCTTTTCTATGTACAAAATAAATAAATATATACAATTATATTGTCTAATAATTTAATGTAAAGAAAATGCGCTTGATGTTTAAATCTAAATACTTAAGTTCCTGATAATAAAAGCGTATTATAAGATTCTGTGCTGAAATGTTGCTCATTAATGGTTCAAGTGATAATGTACAATCACAGTAGCTAACAAAGGTAAACTCATGAATTTAGATGCACTACAGTCTTCACTGGAACGGCATTTTCGTGTAATTGATAAGATCATTCTATCACGCCAGGATCCGGTGACCGGATTATTACCGGCAAGTACCGCTGTCAATGCCCATGGTGATTATACGGATGCCTGGGTCCGGGATAATGTCTACAGCATTCTTAGTGTCTGGGGACTTGCTCTGTCTTATCGCAAACATAATCCGGATCATCATCGCAGCTATTTACTGAGTCAGAGTGTGGTCAAGTTGATGCGGGGACTGCTGACCGCTATGATGCGGCAATCGGATCGTATCGAAACCTTCAAAAACACCCTGAATCCCCTGGATGCCTTACATGCCAAGTATGGAACTAATACCGGCCTGGCTGTGGTTGGGGATGATGAGTGGGGGCATTTACAACTCGATGCCAGTTCACTTTTTTTGTTGATGATCGCACAAATGATCGCTTCAGGGCTGCGGCTTATTTATACTCTGGATGAAGTGAATTTTGTGCAAAACCTGGTTCATTATATCAGTCGTACATACTGTACACCTGACTTTGGCATATGGGAGCGAGGTAATAAAATCAATCATGGCACAACTGAAATTAACTGTAGTTCGGTAGGTATGGCTAAAGCTGCACTCGAAGCTATGGATGGTTTTAACTTGTTTGGTAATGTTGCGAGTCAGGAAGCTGTGATTCATGTTATTCCCAGTGATATTGCACGTTCCCGTTTTACACTTCAGGGTTTGCTGCCTAGAGAATCGAACTCCAAAGAAACTGATGCAGCATTACTCAGTATTATTGGTTATCCGGGCTATGCGATAGAAGATGAAGAACTGCTTGAAGGTACCCGGGATAAAATTATCAGGAAACTTTCGGGGCGCTACGGGTGTAAACGTTTTCTACTTGATGGTCATCAGAGCAGTATTGAAGATGCCACTCGCTTGCACTATGAACCTTCAGAGTTGCGTGAATTTGAGCATATTGAATCGGAATGGCCGTTATTTTATACCTATCTTCTGCTGGATGCACTGATGCGTGAAAATGCCACAGACATTAAACACTGGCAGAAAAAACTGCAGCCTCTGTTTATTGAGCAAAATGGCCTGGCATTGTTACCCGAACTTTATATTGTGCCCAAAGAACTGATAGAAGCTGAAAAACTCAATCCTGGCAGCCAGACGCGGGTTGCCAATGAAAACTTGCCACTGGTCTGGGCACAAAGTCTTTTTATGCTGTCGGACATGATACTTGATGGAGTATTGCTTCCCAGCGATATTGATCCATTGCGTCGTCGTGATCGAATTGGACATAAACGCAGTACCCATCCACTGGTACCAGTACTGGCTGAAAATGAATCTGTTAAACAGCAATTGCTTGATCTGGGGCTCAATAGTGAAACACTGGAGGATGTCAAACCTATCAGAATAATGCATGCTTCAGAGCTTTCCAGGGTTCACAGGTTGTTGGGTAAAAACGACAAACTGTCCCTAAGCGGTCGACCACTGCTGGTATCACGAACCATTACCACATCACGTTTACACCTGCTTGCCAATAAGGAAATTTTTTTTCTGCCTTATTATTTTAATCCACGCGGATTTTATTTTAGTTACGATAATAAATTAATGGCGGAACACTTTCGTGCGACTTTAAAGTTTCTTGCCATGCACTGGGATCAGCCAGGCCAGCCTATTGTGCCATTTCTTGTACGCGAAGATATGCTGGTAGATAATGATCAGGATGTAATACTTGAACTATTACATAGCTTTCAGTCAGCAGAGTGTGATTCAGTAAGCATCACAACTGGACCCCTTGGACAATTATTAACAACAGCAGCGGTAGAGCGAATCGATTATCTGCATGATTTTAAGTTACAGGATCTGAAGTTGCCTCCTGTTAATCGCAATGTTTGCAGCAAATCACCGGATATAGAAACACATGCACCATTAACAGCGCAGGAACTGCAACGACTTGCAACCGAAGACGATGCTTCTTTAATTAATACATTGATAGGCAATAGTAATCATCGACAACAGATGAGTGCTCTTGGCTTATTATGGCAGCGCAATGGAGCGGATTTTCAACTTCCGGTGGCACAGGAAAAATTAACCTTAGCCTCTATTGCCGAGCAGCATTATGAATCAGCAACCGCCTGCCATGACTGGGCTGTGGTGCGCCGTATTGCAGATCTTACCGGAAAGTATGATGATCGTCTGGAAGATGCCTTGCTGGATATTATTATCCGCCAGAAACGTCTGGCCATCGGTCGCGCATACAGTGAAAAAGCGACCTTTTCCAAACCTCTGGAGAGTACGGGAATCGTAAAAACCATAGCAAAATATTGTGGAAATAATCCTGCAGAAAGTGTACTAACTCAGGAAGTTATGTTACATCTTGGACATTTGATCCGAACCGAACCTGAACTGTTTAAAAATATGCTAACGCTTCGTACCTGGCATTTGGTTCAGCTGCTGGTGGGGCAAATCAGTCGGGAAAAAAACCTGGCCATGGGTAATGCTTACGAGGCATTACTGGCTCTGGCCCCGCATGATATTTATGATCATCTTCGTTCTGTCCTGAAATCGTTCACCCGGGAAGTGACGCAATTAATCGACCAGGAACATCTGCACGTTGCAGATATCCCCCGTTTTGATTCAATCAAAACGACACCCCTGGACACTGAGCTGTCCGAAGTTGAAGACTGGGCACAGTGGCGACTGCATGCCGGAATAATGAGTCGTTTGCCTTCAGGCTTTTATAAAGATATATGGTATTTGTTACAGCAGTGTAATGGTCTGGTTATCGGCGATAAATACAGCGTTCAAAATCGTATGGGATCGGAGCTTACACTAGACTCAACAGCTGGGGAACGGAATTTTGCATTGAGAATTGACGGTTTATTGCAGAGCATTCATGCACCGGATTATCGCCAGTTGAATATTGAAGTAATTGAAAGCCTGGCAAGGCTGTTCCGACAAAGTCCGGAATTTCATATTGATAATGATTTAATACTGGATGTTTTGATTGGCCATGCGGTAAGAATTGCCTGGAAAAAGCATACCACTAAGGGTAATTATGACGAACAGCGAGGACAGGCCTGGGAAGAATTTTATACGCTATCCCCATGTGAAACTGAGAAGGAATTTATTGAAGCGTTTATGTCGCTGTTAACACCGGGAAGCTGACGGGCAATTGAAAATTGATAAATGCAAATAAATTTTTGCGGTTGCCCTTAATTATGAAAAAGACCCGGTTTCGGATTGGGCTGATAGATACATCAGTGCCTATCAGGACTCAAGGGTTGACTTGTGGCGACTCGATTGAGTTATGCGTAGCCAATATCCTTAAACTTCGTATTACGGGTCGATAAAAAAAGGCTACTTATAGTATCAGGTTCCCATTCCTGTCAATCTAAAACCTCTATTCTGACCTGGGTGATTCCCACTTTAATTAAAGCTATTTCTTCTGCTGCAGCACGGGACAGATCAATAATTCTTTTCTTGCTATACGGCCCTCTGTCATTAATTGTTACCATCACCGATTTATTGTTGGTTAAATTCGTTACCTTCACTTTGGAACCAAATGCAAGTTTTTTGTGCGAGCCAGTAAGCTTGTTTTTATCATAGAGCTCGCCACTGGCAGTTTTCTTTCCCTGAAAGACATCGGAATAGTAAGCTGCTATGCCTTCTTCAGCAGCCTGACATTCTGTTGCAACAAAGACGGCTAAACATAGTGTGCATGATAGGAGGTGGCGTAAAATAACCGGTTTCATTTTTTTTCCTTTTAAGTGGTAATCTGATTGGGTAATATAAATGATTTTTGAGAAAAAATTCAAGTCTTTTGCCTTTAGTTTCTTTAATTAAATTACATTCTTGTTAACAACTGTTTTCAGTGATAATGTCAGCAATATTTATCTGAAACGTGTGTTACATCGAAACAGGTATGGTATTAGCGAAATAAACTTGCGGCATTTTTTACTATACTTAATTACATGTTACATGCATTTAGCAATCCAGTGGATTGCCCCTACAGTTTATATGAGAATATGTTTCAGCGCCTAAAATGGTTTATGATATTAAACAGCCTGTAGTCTTTGATTAGGAGGGAAATGCTATGTTAAGTATCAAATTTTATGGGGTAAGAGGTTCAATTTCGGTTTTTGGAGATGAATACAGGGAGTTTGGAGGCAATACCACGTGTATTCAGGTTATGGATACTGATACAAAAAGAATTGGTATTCTCGATGCTGGTACTGGTATAAGACAATTAGGCAAAGATATTATGTCCATGAATACCGGACAGACCGAGATTTTTATCGCTTTTTCTCATTTTCACTGGGATCATATCCAGGGATTTCCGTTTTTTGCACCTGCTTATGAAAAGAATATGCGGATCAATATTCTGGCTTTAGGTCAGGATAGAAAAGTTGAAAATCTAAGAGATATTTTTGATACTCAAATGCAGGAACGTTTTTTTCCGCTGACAATGGAGGAGATGGGAGCAACGTTTAATTTTCTTTCTATTGATAAAAACAGTGAAGTGTTTATGCCTCCGGACAGAATTCCTATCAAAATTACTGCAGTTAAACATGGTCACCCTGGAGGGGCTTACAGCTACCGTTATGAGCGAAGAGGACGATCTGTTGTGATTTGTACAGATATTGAACATGGTGATAAGATTAATAAAAACATAGTTGCCTTAGCTACAGATGCTGATTTATTAGTTCATGAAGCTCAATATTCCAGTGCAGAACTAAAACTAAAAAAAGGCTGGGGACACAGTAGTTATGACCAGGCTATTGAGGTTGCCAGGCAGGCTAATGTAAAAAAATTGATCATCACGCATCATGATCCAGAACATGATGATGATTATTTGCGGGATAAGGAAAAATGGTGTCAGCAGCTATTTGCTGATTGTGAGTTTGCCAGAGAAGGTATGATTGTTGATGTTTAATTCTGAGCTTAACTTTGAGCTTAACTTTGAGTTAACTTCAATATGGGAAAAAATTGCGCATAAAATTTTACTGCCATGATTTCATCTAAGGCCATATTGTTCTGCGGCAAATGTCTATTACTCAGCTTATACTTAATGTCGTCGGTTGCCCTGCCTGCCGATAATATAACGGAGCTGGTTTTATCTAATGGTTTGAAAATCATCGTTAAGCCTGACCATCGTTCACCCGTCGCAGTCTTTCAAATATGGTACAAAGTAGGCTCCGGATATGAGCGAGAGGGTATAACCGGGGTTTCCCATATGCTTGAACATTTAATGTTTAAAAGGAACAACAATATTGTTCTGGGTGAAGCTTTTAACCAATTGCACAACATTGGTGCCAGAGGCAATGCTTATACCAGCAGGGATCACACTTTTTTTTACCACCTTCTGGAAAAAAAATATTTAGCGCTTGCTTTTGCCGTGGAAGCAGAGCGAATGCAGCATTTATCACCCTCCATCAAAGACTTTAACATCGAAAAAAAAGTGATTCGGGAGGAACTGCAAAGCTGCATTGGCAGGGAGCCCTATCTGCCTGCCTATAATGCTCTTTACAAACTGGCTTTTCAACAAAACGGCTATCAATTTCCAGTACTGGGGCGACCGCAGGATCTGGATTTTTTAACCCTGGAAAACACCCTGTCGTGGTATAACAATCACTATGCTCCAGACAATGCAAGCATTGTGGTAGTTGGTGATATCAAGGCAGCAGAAGTTTTTGCCTTAGCCCGAAAACATTTTGCATCCATCAGCAAGAAAGCTCAGCCTGTCAGTCACCGCTCTGATGCAAAAACAACCAAAAAAGCGGCATCGCGTTTTATAATGTCTGAATCCACCAGGGTAGGGGCCATCCTGCTGGCGTTTAAAGTACCGTCAATTAAAACCTCAATGCCTGCCTGGGAAGCTTATGCTCTGGAAGTACTGGCAGGATGGTTCGACAGTGGAACTAATTCACGCCTGACCAGTGCATTGATCAGAGACCGGCAACTGGCGCATGAAATTACGGTTCAGTATTCACCTATGGTTCGCCAGCACAGTTTGTTTATTATTGAAGCTTTACCCGCGCAGAATGTTACACTCCAGCAGTTGGAACAGGCTCTGGATGAGGAACTGCAAAAGATAAAAAATGAACTTATTAGCCAGCAAACCTTAAAAAAAATAAAAAATCAAATGATTGCCACAGAAATTTTTGATAGAGACTCTATTTACACCCAGGCAGAAATTATTGGTCAGGCAGAATCCGTTGGTATCCACTGGTCAGAAGATGCTCAATACATTGAACGAATAAAAGCAGTCACAGCTGAGCAGGTAAAAAAGGTATTACATAAATATTTTATTACTGAGAAAAAGTTTGTGGTACTTCAGGATTTACAATATGTCGGGGAAAAGTAAAACAATAGTTTTTAGCGGCTAAAAACTTCTTCTTCTATTGCTGTTAGCAGTTAGTATAATCATCAACAGGCTATATAATCATCAGGAGAGGGCGCAATGAGACATGACCGGGAGCATAAGAGTGTTGCCGGCTTATTTGTGCGGTTATGAGTGTGGCTGCTGTATTGCCGGGTGTGGGACGATACAAATGCGTGAAGAGTTTGTCGGTGCCGTTGGTTTAAATAAAATAGTACGTTATCAACTCGATCCAAGAGACAAACGCAGTGCCAGCGGTTACTATGAGCTGGTTGGGAATGAAGACGGTGTTTTTGGTTGTATGACCCTGCTGGGTTGCCAGGATGTGTGCCCCAAAGACCTGCCGCTACAGTCAAAGATCGCTTATCTGCGGCGTAAAATGCTGGAAATTGGTTTAAAAGGAGCTTCTGAAGCCTGTTCAGACTAATTTTTTATATAAAATATTACATCAGTTATGCTTTTCATGAGGAGAAACGCTAATGCATAATTTTGATTTTCTGGTAATAGGGTCGGGTCCGGCTGGGCAGAAAGCGGCCATTCAGGCTGCTAAGTTAGGGAAAAGAGTTGCTATTGTAGATCGGCGCGGCGATGTCGGTGGTGTCTGTCTGCGCACCGGTACGGTACCCAGCAAGACACTGCGTGAGGCGGTGCTCTATCTCAGTGGTTATAGCCAGCGGGGTTTTTACGGGCAGGGATATCGGCTCAAAGACGATCTGACCATGGCCGATCTCAAGCAGCGGCTGTACACCACAATCCAGCGTGAAGAAGAGGTGATTCTGCACCAGCTGAATCGTAATGGTGTCCAGGTTTTTAACGGCATGGCAAGCTTTATCGACGATCACCACGTTCAGGTAGAAGACGATAAAGGCAAGCTGATCGAAATTCAGGCGGACTATTTTATGATTGGAACCGGAACTCATCCGGTACGTCCTGACAGCTACCCCTTTGACTGCGGCAAGGTTATTGACAGTGATACCATTCTGGAGCTGGAGGAGCTGCCTTGCTCCATGACCGTTATAGGTGCCGGGGTCATCGGGGTTGAATATGCGTCTATCTTTAGTGCGCTGGATGTTGAGGTGAATCTTATCGATGGTCGTGACAGCCTGCTCGGCTTTATGGATCGGGAGCTGACTGATGAGCTGGTGCATCAGTTTCGAGATCAGGCAATGGTGGTTCGCCTGGGCGAGCAGGTGGATAGTATTAGCCAGCAGGAGGATGGTTCGATGCTCACTGCACTCAAGAGCGGCAAGCAATTACGCTCCGAAGTGGTTCTGGTGGCGGCGGGTCGTTCTGGCAGCACTCGTACCCTCAATCTAGAGATGGCAGGTGTCGAGCAGAGCAATCGAAACCTTATCAAAGTCAATGAGTGCTACCAGTCGAGTCAGCCTCATATTTATGCAGCGGGTGATATTATCGGCTTCCCCAGCCTCGCCTCTACTTCAATGGAACAGGGGCGTCAGGCCGCCAGCCATGCCTTCGGTCAGAATATTTGTAATAAGCTGGAAAACTTTCCGTTTGGAATCTACGCGGTTCCCGAGATGAGTATGGTGGGAATGACCGAACAGGATCTGACCAAACAGAATATTCCTTACGAAGTGGGAGTGGCGCGTCTGCGCGAGACGACTCGAGGACAGATCATGGGACTGGAACACGGACTGCTAAAGCTTATTTTCAGTCTGGAAAAGAGGGAATTGCTGGGCGTCCATATCCTGGGTGAGGGCGCTACTGAACTGATTCATATTGGTCAGGCAGCCCTGGTGCTCAAAGGTGGACTTGATTACTTCCTCAACAACGTGTTCAACTACCCGACTCTGGCCGAGGCATACAAGATTGCAGCCCTTGATGCCTGGAACCGCTTGAGTTGAGATCTGATACGCTGATAGAGACAGTAAAGACGCTTTATAAATCAAACCATAATTCCATACAGGGTGACGATGTGCAGGGAACGAATTGCCAGGAGCAAAAACACGGGGATGATTTTAACTATAGCCTGGTCAGCAGAACAATTCTGTTATCTGGAGAAAACCCGGAACAAAAGCGTCAGGAAATTCTGGATTATTTTCTCAATACCTTTGATGTCTATGAGAGATTATTTTCTGTCTTAGCCAGCGAAGACGTTTTTTTTAAAAAAGTCATTCGTCTGCGCCAGCCGCTGATTTTCTATTTTGCTCACACGGCAAGTGTTCTATATTAATAAATTACATGTTGCCAAATTTATTAAACAGCGCCTTGATGCCTCACTGGAATCCCTGTTTGCCATTGGCGTGGACGAAATGTCCTGGGATGATCTGGATGAAAATAATTACCACTGGCCGGCCATGTCTGAGGTAAGGGCCTATCGGAAAAAAGTCAGGGATATGGTTTGTGAATTTATTCAACACTGTGAAATAAAACTTCCCATCAGTGCAGAAGATCCGTTATGGATTATTTTAATGGGCATAGAACATGAGCGTATACATCTGGAAACATCATCTGTACTTATCCGGCAGCTGCCAATAGAAAATGTAAGACCAGATCCTGCATGGGCTGTCTGCCCTAAATCAGGTGCGGCTCCAAAAAATACTCTCAAGGAAGTGAAGGGGGCTGTGCTTATCCTGGAAAAAAATGAGGCAGCACCCATCTGGGGCTGGGATAATGAGTATGGTCAGCATAAAGCGACAGTCAGTGACTTTAAGGCCAGTCAATATCTGGTATCCAATCAGGAATATTTAGCCTTTGTACAAGATGGCGGATATGCCAGATCAAACTACTGGAGTGAGGAAGGCAGGCAATGGCTGGAATTTTCAAATGTCAGTCACCCGGAATTCTGGATTAAACATGCTGACAGCTATCGCTATCGCACGCTACTGGAAATCATTGACATGCCATGGGACTGGCCGGTGGATGTCAATTACCTGGAAGCCAGTGCGTTCTGTCAATGGTTATCGGAAAAGCAAGGCCGGTCAATACGATTGCCGAGCGAAGATGAATGGTATGTGTTAAGAAATAAACTGCACACAGATCAGCCTTATTGGCAGAAGGCGCCGGGTAATATCAATCTCGAATACTGGAGTTCCTCCTGTCCGGTGACAGAATTTGAACAGGCTGATGGTTTCTATGATATTATCGGTAATGTCTGGCAATGGACAGAAACACCGATTTATGCCTTTTCCGGCTTTAAGGTACATCCGGCCTATGATGATTTTTCCACTCCGACGTTTGACGGAAAACATAATTTAATTAAGGGCGGCTGCTTTATTTCAACCGGCAACTACGCCATTAAAGATTCCCGTTATGGCTTTCGAAGGCACTTTTTTCAGCATGCGGGTTTTCGCTATATTGAGTCTAATGCAGCAGTGACCGATCCGACCAATATCTACGAAACAGATGATTTGATCGCACAGTATATTGAATTTCATTATGGTGACATGCATTATAATGTGCCTAATTTTGCCCAGCAGTGCGCTGCTAAATGTCTGCAGCTTATGCAGGGTAAAAGCACTGAACGGGCACTGGATCTGGGTTGTGCTGTGGGCCGCAGTTCATTTGAACTGGCCAGGGAATTTGCCCATGTGGATGGACTGGATTTTTCCGCACGCTTTATTCAGGTTGCTTCTAACCTGCAAAAAACCGATCGGCAATATTATGTGATCCCTGATGAAGGAGATCTGGTCAGATATAAAGAAGTGACCCTAAGTCAATTGGGTTTGCAGGAAACCGCTTCACGGGTGCAGTTTATGCAGTCTGATGCCTGTAACCTGGCAGAAAAATATACTGATTATGATCTGGTATTTGCCGGTAATTTACTGGATCGGCTGTATGCACCCGAGTATTTTTTGCAACTGATCCAAAGCAGGATCCGCCCGGGCGGTCTGTTAGTTCTTACTTCACCTTATACCTGGCTGGAAGATTTTACTCCCAGAGACAAATGGCTGGGCGGTTTTAAAGTAAATGGCGAAAATTACACTACTCTGGACGCTCTGCATACTATTCTGGGTGACAATTTTGTAGCAGTGGGTGCCCCCAGCGACATACCCTTTGTGATCCGTGAAACGGCCAGGAAATTTCAACATACCCTGTCACAAATGACGGTCTGGCAAAAAAAGAATAATGTCCGCACTAAATCAGGATAACTGTTTTTATGCCATTTCCTAAACTGAATATGGCGGCCTATCATACGACCATAAATCCCTTTATAAAGAACGATATATCCGGCTCCAGCGCTCAGACTTCGAGCATTGATGAATTGCTTGCATGGGTGGATGAAGATGCCAGATCCCTGTGGTCGGACAAAACACTGCTGGACTATAATGCTCCTATGGGCATAGCCCCGCTCAGAGAGGAAATTGCCCGCTGGCATGGCGTCAGGATGGAACAGACACTGTGCTTTGCCGGTGCGGTTGAAGCCGTTTTTTGCCTTTGTGCAACACTGCTTTCTGCTGATGATCATGTGCTTGTCATACAACCGGGTTTTGAACCTTTATGGGCCATTCCTAATGCCTTAGGGGCCAGGGTGTCCAGCCTTAATCTGGACTATTCTGTGACCAAAGCTTGCTGGTCTCTTGACCTGAACAAACTTGAACAGATACTGGAAAAAACAACCCGACTGCTTATTATTAATTTTCCCCATAATCCTACCGGCATGACAGTTTCTCTGGACGATTATAAAGAAATCATTCAGCTGGCGGATAAAAAAGGTATCTGGATTTTATCCGATGAAGTCTTTCGTGGCCTGGAACATCAACCGCAACAGCAACTGCCCACTCTGGCGGGCCTTTATCATCGCGGTATTAGTATCAGCGTACTGTCAAAAGCATTTGGCCTGGGCGGTGTACGTGTTGGCTGGGCGGTAAGTCAGGATCAGGCCTTATTGGCCGATATGCTAAACACTAAATTTTACCTTTCTGTGTGTAATGGTCATACAGATGAATTACTGGCAACTCTGGCTCTGAAAGCAAGAAAGGTAATTTTGCAAAGAAATTTAGTTATAATCCGGGAGAATCTGAAGTTATTAACCCGGTTTATGCACTTACATGAAACTGTCTTTGACTGGGCTCATCCAGAAACGGGCTGTGTTGCTTTTCCAAAAGTGATTAGCGAGCAATATAAGCAACATTTCTGTGCAAGCCGGGCAAAAAAATCAGGTTTAAAATTACTCCCCGGACATTTATTTGCAGGCGATGCCAGTCGTTTTCGCATCGGTTTTGGTAACCGGTCGTTTAAAAATAATTTAAAAAAACTAGCAGCGTCAATAAGCTGAAGTTACTGTGGGTATTTATTTTGTTGGCTTAGTGTTGGCAAGTAATAGAGAATCATACTAAATGCCGTGAAAAGGTAATCTTAAAAACTTGTTCAAATTAGTTCTACCGTTCCTGAGCCGATAAATAATGCAGTAACTAATATTAGTGCTTTGGGCGTAAACCGGCCATTTCTTGGATTCAGATATACTGTGAATTATGATCTAAAATGCAAATTAATTTATGCGCATGCCCTAAGTCGCTATTTGTACTTAGCAGCAATTGAACCGTCTCAAAAAGCGGCAAGACTTGCGAGTCTGCCTGAATTGGATTGTTCGGCAATTCTTGCCGCAGATTGTGATAAAAAATCGCTCAATTCGGGTTTAAGAGTCCAGAGAAGTCTAGCTAACTACATTCTGGTAAAAAGAAAATAGCTTTATAACTTGTTTTAACCTTTCTACCTGCTTTTTTTGCTTCGGCAGCATTCCCCATTTTCAGTATTTCAAGCAACTTAACTATGGCTTTATGACCTTCTTTAATTACTAGAAGAAAGGCATCTTTGTCTGCAACTGAATAGCTTGCCGCTCCAACTTCTGCCCATTTAATTGCCAACCAATCTCCATAACGATTTCCCAGGTGTTGCAGTTGTTCAGCAGAACTATCTTCTGTAATACCGTTTAAGATTATTTCCATAGCTTCGTGAAAGTCGTTTATTTTGTCATTGAGAGAAACAATATCGGCATCTACCCTCATGCGCCACAGGGAATAGCGTATCTCCTCCATATGTGCATGGGCTTTCTTAACTTTTCCTGCCTTAAGCATTGCCAGAGCCTCTTCACCAACAGTTACCGGGCGATTGATTTTACTGCTGAAGGCAACTGTCTGGTTTAATAGATCAGGAACATCATTTGCATATTTATTTGCAAGTACAGCCCATGACTTGATAAATTTCTGCACCACAACAATAGCTTTCTCCTTATTTTTCTTCTTACTGGTAAGAGCAAGAGACTTCTTGTAAAGTCCATAAGGTTCCACAATATCTTTTGTGAAAACAGCATATTCTGAAGCCAGTACCAGGCTAGGAATGCTTAACAAAAACACGCAAACAGTAACAAATTTTATTCTCATGGTAAACCTCATTTGTTTTGGTATCATTTGATTTATTCCCAAATGGTCATATCTACTTGCCGAACAGTTAAATGTATGGAAACAATGAATGCTGGATAAACACGATTTAGTATTTCTTATTTTCAACATTTATTGATGATTAAGACAAAATAACACCATTTTGATGAATAGCTATATAAGGTCATTAGTTACCCATTTTCTCAGCACATTTAATGCAGTGGGTACTGGTTGGGTCAACCATGAGTCTACGGATATCTATATCTTCATCACAGCCCAAACAATAGCCATATTCATCAGATTCAATACGTTGAAATGCATTCTCAATTTTTACAAGTTGGAGCTGACGCCTTCTTGAAGCATCAAGAGCCATTTGTTGTGCTTGCATAGCATCCATACGAGAAATTCGGCCAACTTTAGTCTGATCCAGTTCTACCGGTTTTCCTGTCTCTTTTGATGCCTTTTCCTGTTCTTGAAGATCTGATTTTATTTTAAGAAGTAGTTGTCTTATTTGTTT
>RCNG010000449.1_pt1 | contig 18880 bp, 13 predicted proteins | sample 2041371 | NCBI WGS metagenome assembly RCNG01 (sample SAMN09708227, study PRJNA481090) | Marine sediment metagenome, whole genome shotgun sequencing project. | biome: marine sediment; feature: ocean; material: sediment; isolation source: Sewage treatment plant 1 marine sediment (STP1) ... | reverse complement strand
CCCAGCCAATTCCTGGGATGCTTTGAAAATCGATTGGAGATCCAGATTCTTGGATATATCCTTCATTGAGGTTTTGGCCTTATCAGCAGTTGCTACATCCGCTTCCGTAAAACTTAGAACTGCATCCGGGTACGCCAGGTTCGACATCCACCAGAACGTCTGTCCCGAGAGGAACGGTAGCTCACCCAACATATTAAATACGGCAACCAGGATGGGAACTTGTATGAACATGCCCAGCATCGGCTTGAGTGTATAGAACGGCGAGACGCCCAGATCCTTATGCGCCGCCATTATCCGTTCATGCGCTTCCTGACCATCGTAATTGGCTTTGATTTCCTGTAGTGGCTGCTCTAGTGCCGACTGTATGGTTCCGACTCTGCGCTGCTGTTTTACAACAAACATTGTGACTGGAATAAGTGCGACTTTGATCATGACGCACAGCAGAATAATAGATAGTCCCCAGCTCAATCCGGCAATGCTTTGAATGCCTGCTAGAATCTCTTCCAGAAGCAAACAAAGCACCCGTAGCCAGCCCCACAGATGCGTGTACCGCAGGTCTCGCGACTCAATGCCGCCGAATGCACCCCGCCCGCTCGCATCGATCACGCCGAATTGCATGATCACGTTACCGTTAGCGCCCGGCGTCAGCTCGATTGTATTTCCACTGATGACGACGCGACCTTCGTCCGGCTTGACCAATACGGCCGCAAAACGACCTTTCCAACCCTGCCAAGTTGCGCCCTCAGAGGATTGAATCTCAATTTCTTCGACTTGGTTGTAGTACGCCGCCAAGCCGTAGAAGCGTTGTGGCTCGGCGAGAAGGTCCAGTTGCGGACTATAAGTTAGCGTGGTCGCTTCGCTCGTCACCGCTCGCAGCGTCAACAACCCACCGTCGCAGGTCAGTAAAAACGTAATGACATCAGGACTGGACTCTGCCCACGCCGCGAGGTCGCGGTTAAATGGGGAATGCAAATCTGCGCACGCAGCATCATTTGACGCGCCAGCTGGTGGAGAAACCATCAGGAACATCATCGCTACCGTACTGAACATTCTCATGATGAGTGATCCGCCAGGATCTGCTGCAACGCTTTCGCCCCAGCTTCACTGCTCCGACCGACATTGAAGACATGGTTCACAGCGACTTCCTGCATATCCCTGTAAGAGGACTTCTCAAGCAAACGATGTACAACTTCACCAAGCGTGTCTAAACCGTCTTGTGGGACAATTTCTCCGACGACAGTACGTATACTCGACTCAAACGGTTCAATGTCCAATTCCTCGTATTCTAAATTGTTCACTTTACGCGGTGTGTCAATAAACACGACGGGCTTGCCGAGTCCGAAAGCGTAATCCAGTGCCGCACCAGACCAGTCGCTGATCATCACGTCCGAGGTCCGCAACGACGCTGTTGACGAAACATCATCATCGAAATGAAAAAACGGGTTTTCCCAGTGGCGATTCATAATGCTCTCGACCGTCTCTCCGCTTTGTTTAATGGTTTGCGGGTGCGGCCGCAGGGTAACGCGGAAGCCGGCTTGCAACAGCGCCGTCACTGGAGCTTCGCCAAGTTTTTCAATAATGCCACTCGGCCCCCAGGACGGAGCGATTAGTATATGCGGTGTTTCGTCAGCGCCCGGCGACGACCCCTCGTCCGCTCGTCCGGCCAAAATCTGATCGAGCCGTTCGTAACCATGCTCGACAACCTTTTTCGCTCGCGAACCGCGTTGCTTTTCCAGCGCGCGAACCTCAGGAACATGATGTGGGCCGGCGCAAAAAATCGTGTCGAAATGGTCGAAGGCGCCGGGCCTATAGGCCATGTGCAGACTCACCAACGAGTGCTGCACGTAGACGTAATGAACATTGTGTTTTGAGCGCTTGAGTTGGTATTGCTGCAAGTCCGGCGTCGTCATTACTATGAGATCGGCGTCAGTATTGGCAAATAGCCAATCCCTAACCCACCCCTCATCGACCAGAAAGGTCTTCAGATTCGGGTGCGTATAGCTTAGACCTGGGTCGTCCGGATCGGAACTAAATAAACAAACCGGTACATCGGAAGCATCGAGGAAACGCTGCAGAAGAAGGCCGAGGTGAGCCCAATAGGCCGGACCTTCCGAGTAGAAAATAACTCGTCGCTGCTCCCGCGGTAGCTGCATGAAGCTAACAAGGCTCGAAATGTGATTGAAGAATCCCAACTAGTACTGATCCAATTTGCAAAACGCGTCCAGCTCGTGCGTCTTGGCAAGGTTTTCATACAAAGTGAGATCGGCAACGGTATCAACCTCCAACCAACCGCCGTGCACTCGTACGCCACGTACCGGCCAACCTGCATCAATGTGCATCTGCAATAAGCTGGTCATGTACATATTCTCGAAAGACTGACCGTCATAAGTTGCGGCACGGTCCAACGCATCGTAAAAATCGCAGAAGGCCTGTAAGGCGTCGCCACGAATTTTGATCAGCCCCGTGTACTGCGCCTCTATTTCGTCATAGGACTGTGGCTTCTTGCCGAGTTCTGCCAGGAAATCGCCATCCTTGAACTTCAGCGTTTCCGCATCGCTTAACGGGTCAGTCAGGCGCTGGCTCCAATAGTCGCGCCAATTCATATCGACCATGAGACTGATGTCAGCGTCGGCCTCCATTAGGCGGCGAAGATTATCCGGCTCATAAACGATGTCACCGTAACTGATGATCAGATCTTCGGGCCCCGACAGGAAATCCCTGGCCGCGAACAGCGATTCGACCATATTGGTCGATTCAAAGCGTTCATTTCTAAAACAGCTGAAGCCGAGCTCGCGAATTTTCTCAATTCGATAACCGCCAACAATGGCAATCTCGGTGATGCCGCATTCCGCAAACGTTTCCGCCTGTCTGGCCAACAGGGAACGCCCTAACACGTCAACCAAGCACTTCGGCTGATCGTTGGTCAATGGCTGAAGCCGGCTCCCCTGACCGGCTGCAAGGACTAGCGCTTTCACAATCCCAGCAGACGGCGCGTTAGCGACAAGTCGAACTCTGAAAACGGATTTTCTCTTTCAGGGTGCCACATGACAGCCGCGATTTTCTGCGACGCATGCGAGAGTGCTTCTACCGTGCCATCTTCGGCCATCGCCAGCGCGTTAACTTGTTTGCCCAGGTGCTCCGGCTTGAGTCCGAAATCATGAAAGCTGTTTACGTCCATTGCTGCGGCGTCCGACAAATCACCACAAAAGGATATCCGGTGACGACGTGCGACATGTTCGCCTATTTCAAAAGTCGAACCACCAAAATAGTGGTTGATGAACTGCATGCCGCGACAAACACCCAGAATCGGCTTGTTGTTCACTAATCCCCAATCCAGCAACGCCGATTCGAACGCATCTCGCTCCGGCGCGGCGTCCTGCGCCGTCTCTTTCTGCGTCAGCAATGAATTACCACCGCTCAGGATGATTGCGTCGGGCAAGATCAAGTTCAGATAGGCATCTACCTTGTCTGCGCGGATATTTGGCAATGGAATAGGCGCACAATTGAGCGCGTCTGCAAAGTCAGACCAACGCTGATCAAGGCAGTCACGGCGTTCAGCATAAGCCTGATGCTCTTCGACGCGTTGACTAATAGCGAGTTTTTTCATGCGATCACTTCGATTTTTCTGGCATTGCAATCGAGCCGTATTCGGCGGCTGTGCGCGAGGCTTTCGAAAAGCCTGTCGCCAACGCCGATTGCCGCCGGAATGCCTAGTTCTGCTGATCTGATCGCCATATGCGAATTGGCACCTCCATACTGGGTTATCAATCCGACAATTCCGTGCACGAACATCCAATCGTAGCCGGGATCCGCCTGAGAAACGAAGATAATTTTTCCTTTCAGATCGACGTTTTCTGTACGGTCCAAATGCAGGCAAGGCGCCTCGATCGCTTTGTTGGTTACGAAATTCGGTTGTGAGCGCCGTTGCTCGAAGCAATGCATGTCATCAACATTGACGATTAGCTCTGGCAACTCAACCATTTGGCTGATTTTCGCCGCCTGTCGCCGAAGCTCAATATTCTGCAGCAAACCGGCCCGGCCGACGGCGCCGTTTTGAGCGTTTCTGAAGTCTTCAAAACTCAGATGCGCCAAATTCTCACGTGAAATCTCATGAGCTTTACCGTAACTCACGAAATAGTCCAATGCACGACTAAGATTTTTCGTGAAAATAAACTTCACTTCTTCACGAGTTCGAATCGCATTTTTCATATAGGTGAACAATGCAAGCGGATCCGATTCGATGCCTAATTCCTCCAACACCGCTTGGACCCGATCACAGAGTTCAACATCCGGTACAAAAGGAGAGCTTTGATGATTCGCCTGCAGTTGCTCACCGCCCATCAGATATCGATCTGCGTCTTCGCGATAGGTTGGAACGGTAATGTCGTAAGTGCCTGGCCTCAGGTGTCCGTATTGCTCGACAAAGACCTGCATTGATATTTCCGCGTTGTTTAGTCGTAGCAAATCTTCTTCAAAGTCCGTTGTGACGGTTTTGATCCCTGTCAGAAAGTGCTCTCGCTGCTCTTCCGTCATGACGCCGATCGTGACGAAATCGTTCAAGAACGTCGTCGCCACGAAACCGGCTCGTGCAGCATGGGCAAAAGCCAAGGTGCCCAGGTTTCGACAATCCTCAAGCAACGTAATCGCTTTTTGCAAGTCGGGCATTGTGGTCGATTCGATCAACTCACGCCGTCGCGCCAACTCATACACAGGAGCGACGTCACTTTCGAGGCGATTCAGTGCCTGGTTCGTAATAGCCCTGAGTCCCTCTTCCAATGCGTCGATATAGTCCCGGTCGCGCTTGCCCTTGCTCGGCAGGCGAACCGCTGCATTGTTTCGAAAACAAGGACTTAAGACGGTGAACGCAACATCAAATTCCAGCTTGTCGTGTAAATCCCGATTGTTGCCAAGACATTTGATGTAGGCATTGACCAGGCGATCCGCACAGTCCGGCGAAATAGTGGCTGGAATAAAAGAATTCAAACTGGCGCGAATGTCGACGTACGGCTGGCCGGAAAACGAAACGACGAGCTTGTGTGGTCGTACATCTCGATAACCAAACTCAGCTCGTTGTTCGGCCCAAACTTGATCGGTGATCAAATAGCGATACAAGCTATAAGCCAGGGAGCTCGGCCGTGTCCCGATGATTTCGGCGGGATTCCAATCTGGCATAACGCCAAACACCGTGCGCTCTCCTATGGTGAACGGATTGCATGTTTGAAATTCCCTAAACCGTTGGCGATCCGACTCAAGTGACGCGAATACGTCTACGTCTGCCGCTTCGAACTCGCTGTGATCTACGGTAATCGGTCGAACTTGAAAAATATGGACCTTGTCACTCGTGTCGACCGCAAACTCGATATCCAACTTGTCATACCCAAGCAATTCCTCAAGTTCGACAACGGCCTCCATCAAACCGCTAAGAGCCGGCTCCACTTCGTTAATACGCCGTGGGTCTTCGCGCGAAACAAGTACAGTACGCAGAGAGCTTCCTGTACCGCTGGTTACCGAATCAGTTGCAAGCGATTCGTCATCGAAATTTATGCGGTAGTAAGGCGCACCCGTCGCCAGCCCGCGAGTGAAAACGACGCCGGAACTGGCAACGTTGCGCAAGAGCTCCTGCACCAACACCCGGTCCTCACCGCCCTGGCGAGCGTAGGAGTCGATGACATTATCGACCGCATCACAAATTTTTGCTGGCTCGTCGCTCGGTACTCCTAATACGCTGTCGTAACTGCCGGCAAGCGACCCATCCCAGTTATCCTCAGACTTGGCACTGCTGCGAACTATAAGATTGGTGTCGGGAAATTTTGCCGCGATCCGGTCGAGTACCTGCGACTTCGTTCGCAGCCATTCACTGACAGAGAATGTTTCCTGACGTCCAATCTCGGATTTGGTCACGACATTTTCAAGACGTGCGAGTGTTTCCGCTTTGGTGCCGAGCACGAATCGCGCGAGGTCTGCCGGTGCGTTAAATTCAGCCCATTCAGCTTGTGCGTCTACGAATTCAACGACCAGGCCCTGACCAAGCAGATAACTAGTTGCGTCGAGAAGATTGCTTCCGATCGCCGCTTCGTTTGCTCTTGCCAAACGCGCAAGCGCAGATTGGCGAAGCAGCATGAGGCCGGTAAATTCAACCGTGGAACTGCGTGTATCAGCCTGTAAATATTCACTCGTGTGATCGGATAGGTCGATCGTCTCAGCCGACTTCACATCCTCGATCGTTCTCTCTTCATAGCGTTGTCGCCACAGAGAATCAATGCACACCACCACGTCGGCAGTTACATCAAGCATTTCCCGAATGACATGCGGCCGAAAAACAGTGTCGGAGTAACTTATGATCGCCGGGCGTTCGCGAAACGGTGCCGCGAGCAAAGTATGCAGGATCGACTTTCCGGACCAATCTGCGACCACGGTGAAATTGAGCTGCGGATACTTGTCGATAACCGACTGGACCTGGTAACCACCCAAAAAATGTATAGTTGGTTCATCAATCGCATCGCGAAATGCGTTCTGCTGCCAGTCAAGCGCGCAGGTCGCCAGGTTGATGTGTTTAAGCGCAGATGGGCGTAAGCCCCTCGCTGGTCGGCCGGCGCCTAGTAGGAATACATCAAGATTGCTAACGCGCAATTTACTCGTCGTTCTTTGCCGGATTCTCAGGAGGCGATTGCGTCTTAGAGGCACCTGTGAACAGAGCTTTGAGTTTGTACCAGTAGGTCTTTACTGCGAGGCCGATGGCAACGAAAAAACCGACAATAGCGCCCATGATTGCACTTCCGGAACCTGGGTCGATATAGGCATGCGCCGGCGAAGATAATAGCGTCAGAATTACCGCTAAAAACAAGTAGTTAAAATTCACGAGAATTCCTGATTCAAAGAGGCGGGAGCTTTTTGCGTGCATTGCATTATGGTAATTTAAGCTCCCCTGTCGCGCAAACGACGCAGTTCACAGAACCATCGAAATTAAGTCGGCGGACGAGTATTAGACGAATAAAGGGCCTTTTCCATCACGCCCACCGCCGTCGAAACGCCGTTGAGCACATTTTGCGTCCCGAGCACGCCGGGAATCTTCCCCGAATTAGCCGAACAGGCTGGCTTGTGGCAGCGCACGAGGATTGGCGATCTGTACTCCTGAATCCAGCGCCGATTTCTCATGCAAATGGCTCAGTATCTTCCTGATGACCACGGGATCCTCAATGCGGGCACACCTTGGCTACAGCACCGCAGACTCGGCAGGTTTCTACGTCAATGTTGAATACCCGTTGCAGTCTCTGAGCCCGTGTCATCGCAACATGACTCGGAAAAGTGTCGGAAATAAAAAAAGGGCTAGCCGAAAAAACCGGTTAACCCTTTGTTTTTAATTGGCGCGCCCGGAGAGATTCGAACTCCCGACCGCTCGGTTCGTAGTTAGGTCAATGAACCGTAACTTGTTGTAATTAAAAAAGAACCGTTGGGGCGCTCGTTGCATGAATTTCCCTACCGTGCGCAACGGTGCACGACTCAATCACGCAATTGTCCCGCAAGCCGACCGGAACACTTCAACTAAATGGAATTCTCGGCAAACAGCCGTAGCCAAAAAGGCCCGGCAATTTCCCGGCAACAAAATTCACGTTAGAGGATGACCGCCAAGTCTAAAAGTCATTTCTCAATGAAGCACTGCCTGGGGTCGGCGTGTTCTGGTTTCACCTGGTCAACTCCCCCAGCAGCTCAGGCAACGATACAAGAGCAAAGGTAGTCGAACGGTCACTGATGGCGTAAGGAATCACGAGCTTGTCATTGTGGATCATGCCGCCGCACGAATAGACAACGTTCGGGACGTAACCGACGCTCTCCTCTTCCAGTGGCACAATGAGCGGCTCGGCGAGACGGCCGATGACTCGGGAAGGGTCGTCCAGATCCAACAGCGCGGCGCCGATCGAGTACTGGCGCATCGGACCAACGCCATGGGTAAGCACCAGCCACCCGGATTCGGTCTCTATCGGCGACCCGCAATTGCCAATCTGGATGATTTCCCAGGCAAATTTGGGCTTGAGAAGGAGTTCGGCTTCGTTCCAAAAAAGTACGTCGTCGGACCTCAAAAGGAACAGATTTTCATTGTCGAGCCGACCGAGCATCAGGTACCGGCCGTCGACCTTCCTCGGGAAGAGCGCCATCCCCTTGTTGAGCGCGTATCGACCGCCCAGCATTCGAATTTTGGCCGTGTGAAACCCGGTCGTTTCGAGGATCTGGGGCATGATGTTCGAACCGTCGTAGGCCGTATAGACGCCGTAATAGCAAATGCCGCCATCGTCCGAGCGAAATTGCACCAGCCGCATGTCTTCGATCCCGTGACTCTCGGCGTCCGAATTCGGGAAAATTACGAATTCGGACACCTCTTGGAGATCTGGCAAGTGAAGATCGTAGTTCGCCCGCGCGAGAGCGATCATCTTGTCGACGGTCTCCGAATTCAACAGAGCATATTCGTGCGACTCCCAAACGGCATCGATCGCCAACTTGAGTTCGACGAAGTTGAAGGTCTTGCCCAGCAGGTTCAGTACTTCATCGGAAAATGTTCCGGTCGCGCCTATCTCGATGAGTCTCTTCTGGTAGGTTGGTTTTTCGAATTCCCGATTTTCAACGACTTGCAGCCGACGGCTGTGTTGGCTGACCGGCTGAATCCGTATTCGATTATCGCGATCGATCACGCCCCGACGGAAGACGGCCGAAGAGATGTGTCCTTCGCCGGTCGCCCGCAGGCTCATAACAAAACGAGTGCTCCCCACGTCAGCGCCGTCCTGCACAATAGCCGGCACCATCGAGGGGTTGAAAAGCGCCGCAGACTCGATCGCGTATTCCATCGTGAAGTAGGCACCGATCAGGAGCCGCCGCTTCATTTCGAGTTCACGCTCATCGGAAATAAGGTACTTGACCGCGTCGTAGTTGCTCTTGACGATCATGGCGATATCCGGGTGTTTTTCCTGAAAGCCCCGCCTGAGGTCCCTCACCAATTCGGAGACCTCGGATCGGTCCAGCGCCCGAATCCGTTCGATGATTCCGCGCAGCCGTTTCTCGTCGCCGGGGCCGAAGAACCGAGGAATGACACGTGTCGGATCCGGGTCGAGCTGCTCGGAAACACGTTCGATTTTCACTCGTGAGCGGTACATTGTCTCATTGGATTTCATGGCACACTTCCAAGGATGGAGTTTTTGTTCGAGAACCAATGAATTATACTCAGGAAAGTCGGTCCAGGCTGTCGCGTGTTAGCATTGCTACTCAGGCCAGCTGCTTATCGGGCCAGCCGCTTGCGAACGGAGGGTTGGAAGGATCTCTGCATGGCGTCGTCTCCAAAATCAGTCGCTCTGATCGGCTGCTATCTGCCAAGACAATGTGGTATCGCCACCTTTACGGCTGACCTTGCCCGCGCGATTCTCGACAACGATCCGAATATTGATTGCAGCATCGTAGCCATGAACGATCGGCGTGAGGGCTACCGGTACCCGGACACGGTCAAATTGCAGATCAGCCAGGACCAGCTGAACGAATACCGTCGCGCTGCGGATTTCCTGAACCTGAAGAATCCAGCGGCGATTTGTCTACAACACGAATACGGAATATTCGGCGGTCAACGCGGTAGCTTCATAATCGAACTTGCGAAGAACCTGAAAAGCCCTCTTTTTACGACCCTGCACACGGTATTGAAAGAACCCTCGACGGAGGAGAAAAAGATCATCCTCCAACTATCGGAGCTCTCCGCCAGTTTGGTGGTCATGAGTGATCACGCCGCCGATTTCCTTCGCGACATCTATCAGGTTCCGGAGCAAAAAATAGCGCTTATTCATCACGGGATTCTCGATGTTCCGTTTCTGGACCCAGACCCTTGCAAGAGTAAGCTCGGGGCAGACGACAAGACAGTCATCTTGACGTTCGGTCTGCTCTCACCAGGCAAAGGTATCGAATTCATGATCGATGCCTTGCCGGATATCGTCGGCTTACATCCGGACGTACTCTATTACGTCGTCGGCGCCACCCATCCGCATTGCAAGGCCGAAAGTGGTGAGGACTACCGCCTGAGTTTGCATCGTCGGGCGAAGGATTTGGGCGTCGGTGACAACATTGTATTTCTTGATCGATTCCTGGAGCGCGACGAATTAGTTGAGATCATTCGGGCTGCCGATATCTACGTCACTCCATACTTGAACGAGGCTCAGGTTGTCTCCGGCACACTGGCCTACGCGGTGGGTGCGGGCAAGGCCGTCGTGTCCACTCCCTATTGGCATGCACAGGAGATGCTGGCCGATGGTCGCGGCAGGCTTGTGCCATTCAGAGATTCCAGGGCATTGACCAAGGAGATCAATCGACTTCTGGAATTTCCGGAGGAGCGCCTCACGATGCGCCGGGCCGCCTATGATTATTCGCGACCTATGGTTATGAAAGAAATGGGCCGCCATTACCTGGCACTGTTTTCACAGGCCAAAGTGCAACATGCGCGTGCGCGCGATCTGCCGGCGCTCGATAGCTTGAGTAAAAAGGAACAGAGGCTGCCGAAGATGAACCTGAATCATCTTCGCAATATGACGGATGACACCGGCATGCTGCAGCACGCGAAGTTCACGGTTCCCAACAGAGCCCATGGATACTGTGTGGACGATAATGCGCGAGCGCTGATGGTTGTGATCAGGACGAGCGACCTGCATCGAAACGACCGGTCTCTTATCAAATTGTCGTCTATTTATCTCAGTTTCCTGGACAGTGCGTTCGATCCGGAGACCGGTCGATTTCGCAATTTCATGTCTTACGAGCGCAAATGGCTGGAGACGGTCGGGTCGGAAGATTCTCACGGACGCGCGCTTTGGGCCCTGGGTGTGGTGGCTGGTCGGGGGCATCAATCTGGTCAAGTCGCTCTCGCGACTAAACTATTCAATGATGCGCTGCCGAAATTAGAGAGCTTCTCATACTCTCGTGCCATCGCATTCTCAATTCTCGGAATTCAGGCGTACCTCCGTCGGAATGACGACGATCGCCGAGCCCGCAGTGTAATTGAATCGTTAGGCAACAGGTTGCTGAAACGCTTCCGGCACTTCGAGACCAAGGACTGGCTATGGCACGAAGCCGAGTTGACTTACGACAATGCGCGCGTGCCTGAAGCACTCATCGCCTGTGGTCGAGTTACCGGGGACAATGACATGGTGTCATACGGTGTAGAAGTTCTTGCGTGGCTAAGAAACCTACAGGTCGATCCGTCCGATGGATGGTTCGCCCCGGTTGGCAACGACGGCTGGTTCCCGAAATCCGGAAACAAAGCGCAATACGATCAACAGCCTCTTGAAGCCGCGGCTATGATTGGTGCCTGTCTCGAAGCCTATGAATGCACGCAACGTGAAGAGTGGCTTCAGCTGGCATCCACTTGTTTCAATTGGTACCTGGGGAAGAACGACCAACAATTGCAACTTTACGATTATGCCACTGGCGGCTGCCGCGACGGCCTCACCCGGGACGGTGTCAATGAGAATCAGGGCGCGGAGTCGACGCTGTCCTACCTATCCTCCCTGCTCGCAATCTACAATCTGCGAGGACTAACAGCGAATCACAATCACGCTGTGGAATCTGACGCTGATCAGCGCCTCACAGGGCAGTCCGATGCGGCCTGATCGCCGATCAATTTGCCTTGAGCCTTAATAACAGCTCCGGAATAGAGACAGTTGCAACTCTGCACCTTTGGTCAGCAATGCCGTACGGAATGACCAACGTATCCCCGTGAATCATGCTTCCGCAGGTATAGACTACGTTGGGCACGTAGCCGTCCCGCTCGTGCTCATCAGGAGTCAAGATCGGCTCATCCAGGCGGCCGATAACCTGCGACGGATCATCCAGGTCAAGGAGCTCAGCCCAGATACTGTATTTGCGCATTGGTCCAACACCATGAAACAGCGCGAGCCATCCCTCGGGCGTCTCCACCGGCGATCCACAGTTGCCAATCTGAACAAACTCCAGCGGATGAATGGGTTCCTGCAGGAGTTGCGCTGTCTCCCAGTGGCGAACGCTGTCGGAGAACATGATGTAGTTATTGACACCATCCTGGCGTGACAACATCACGAATTTGCCGTTAATCTTTCTCGGAAATAGCGCCATACCCTTGTTCTGTGCAGCCTTGCCGCTGATCGTATGCATTCTGAACATCAGGAAGTCGGTCGTCTCGAGAATCTGCGGCAGTATGGTATGACCGTTGTACGCGGTATAGGTAGCGTAGTAGATAACGGATTTATCATCATTTTCGAAACGCACGAAGCGGGCATCCTCGATGCCTGAACTCTCGTTTTCCGACACAGGGAAAATAACTCTTTCAGAGATCTGCTCATCGGGCCGGAATATCACTTCATAATTGGAACGGGCCAACCACAACACCGTTTCAATCGCGTCGTTCTTGTCCTTCAGTCGAAACTTGGTCGAGCGGAGTTTTCGAATTTTTGTTTCCAACTGACCAAACGAAAACGTCTCACCCAGTCCTTTCAGCAACTTATCCGTGACCCGGTCGCTTGCTCCCATCTCCTCGAGTTTTCGCCGAAAATGAAGACGATGATAGACAGGATCTGTATGCATCTCAGGCGTTGCAACGTATTGGCTGATAGGATCGAAGTATATGTCGTGGTTGTCGTCGGCCACCCCACTACGAAATTCAATCGAAGACACATGTCCTTCACCCGTCGCCCTGAAACTCATGACGAACCGCTGTGATCCCTTGTCCATGCCCTTCTGGTCAGGGTGCGGAACAATAGAAGGGTTAAACAGAGCCGCCGCCTCAACGGAATACTCAGCGGTAAAGTAAGCGCCAAGCAGGCATTGTTGTTCGTCTGACAAGGTGATTCGTTTCGGGACGTATTCTGCAATTCGACCGAAGTTTCTCTCGAGGACCCCACGAAAATTACGGTGGCGGCCCGAAAAGTCCTGCATTACAGCGTCAAGCAAGTGCTTCACGTCTTCTTCGTTCAGCTTTGAGACCCGGTCGATCAAATCCTTGATCCGCGCGCTGTCACCCGGAATATGCGGCCGCGTTATGACGCGGGAGCTCTCGGCGTTCAGTACAGTCGACCGCCGCTGGACCAGCTGCCTGCGTTGTTCCCTAATCCTCATCAGTGATTGCACACGGATGTGATCTGACTAACAATACTCATGGGTCAGTGGCCTCGATTCAGACTATGAGGATTATAGCCGTGATGGCCGCCGGACGCTTTGATTAGAATTTACAGTCCTGAAAATCGCCGGAGTTCAGCATGTCCATGCGCATCGCAGTCCTGAGCCCCATATCCTGGCGTACCCCTCCTCGCCACTATGGGCCCTGGGAATCGGTGGTCAGCCTTCTCACGGAAGAGCTGGTACAAATGGGCCTGGACGTAACTCTTTTTGCCACTGGGAATTCGAGAACCAACGGCAAATTGGTTGCCGTGGTTCCACACCCGTATTCGGAGGACGACTCGGTCGATCCAAAGGTCGCTGAATGCCTGCATATTTCCGAAATCTTCGAGCGCGCCGACGAATTCGATATCATTCACAATAATTTCGACTTTCTACCGCTAACGTATTCCGGACTGGTTGAGACCCCGGTGGTAACGACGATTCACGGATTTTCTTCGCCGAAAATCATCCCCGTCTACAGAAAATACGATACTCGCAGCCACTATGTGGCGATCAGCGAGTCAGATAAGTCTGCGGAACTCGATTACATCGCGACGATCCATCACGGTATCGATGTTGCGCAATTTCCATTTTCCGGCGCCATAGGTGAGTACCTCCTGTTCTTTGGTCGCATCCATCCGCACAAGGGCGTGTACGAAGCGATTCAAGTCGCACAGCGCGCCGGAATGAAACTTGTTATAGCGGGCATCATTCAGGATCAGGATTACTTCGCAGCAAAAGTAGAGCCTTATGTTGACGGCACGACTGTAGAATATATCGGATCTGTCGGCCCTGATCAGAGAGCAGACGTGCTGGGCGGTGCGCTGGCGTTACTGCATTTGATTAGTTTCGACGAGCCGTTCGGATTGAGCCTGGTCGAGTCCATGGCTTGCGGAACGCCGGTCATTGCGTTTCGCCGCGGCTCGATGCCGGAAATTATCCGTGACGGCGAAACCGGTTTTATGGTTGAGGATATTGAAGGCGCAGTAAACGCAGTGGCCGGTGTTACTTCCATCGACAGATCCACCTGCCGCGCCGATGTCGAAAAGCGCTTTACCAGCACACGTATGGCACGCGACTATGTTCGCGTTTACAAAGAGATTTTGAACCGGGAAGCACGCGATGATCAATAAGCCGATAGTGGCGCGGTATGAGGGCAATCCAATCCTCACCAAGCACGACATCCCCTACTCCGTGGAGACTGTTCACAATGCAGCGGCAACCAAATATGAGGATCAGTACATCCTGCTGTTTCGCTCGCACTTGCGTAACGGACGATCGATACTCGGTATCGCACGGAGCGACGACGGTTACAAGTTCCGGGCAGATCCAAATCCGTTCATGGTTCCTTCCAGCGACAGCGACTTTTCAATTCACGAAGAGTACGGTGTCGAGGATCCACGAATCTGTTTGATAGGCGATGAGTACTACATCACTTATAGCGCTTATTCCAGGTTTGGAGTGCGTATCGGTTTGGCAAAAACGGGCGATTTCAAGACTGTCGAGAGAGTGTCGCTAATTAGTCAGGCGGACATGCGCAATGTCGTGATTTTTCCGGAAACGTTCGATGGTCGTTACGCGCGGATGGATCGGCCCCATTCGGAAATCAACCCCTGGTGCATATGGCTGTCCTGGTCCCCGGACCTGGTTCATTGGGGGGACTCGGTGCCGGTGATCCAGCCTGTCCAGTATCACTGGGATGAAATGAAGATAGGCCCTGGCGCTACACCGATCAAGACCGCCCAGGGATGGCTCAACATCTACCACGGTGTATTTCCGACCATGGATGGTGCGGTGTACCGACTGGGTGTGGCGCTGCATGATCTTACCGATCCCGCGAAAGTGCTCGGCGTTGCTGATGAATGGATTGTGTCGCCGGAAGATCCGTGGGAGCTGACTGGTTACGTCCACAATGTGGTCTTTACCTGCGGCGCTATCGCCGAGGACGACGGTACAGTGAAGATCTACTGGGGAGGCGCAGACAACGTTATGTGTGTTGGTGTCGCGAAGATCGACGACCTAATCGATCTTTGTCTGAATAAGGCCCGACCGCCTTTGTAATACGGCGTTTGCCCACCGCCCGGTCAGGTATTCGTGCCTTCGCGGCCGTAATTATCCTCGAGTCTGACGATGTCGTCTTCGCCCAGGTAGTCGCCACATTGCACCTCGATGATGTGTACGGGCTCATCGTACGGATTCGCGATGCGGTGGACGGCACCGATCGGCACATAGGTTGACTCGTTGACATTAAGATCGAACTCCTTGTCGTCGAGCGTGATCCGCGCTGCGCCTCGCACGACGGTCCAATGTTCGGCCCTACGTGCGTGTTTTTGCAGCGAAAGGACAGCGCCCGGATTAACGATCAGCCGTTTAACCTGAAAGCCGTCATCACAATCGATACTGTCGTAGCTGCCCCACGGACGAAAGACCTGGCGATGCAGCTTCGCCTCGTCGCGATCGCTCCTTATTAGGTCGTCGACGATGTGCTTGACGTCCTGCGAACGATTCATTGTCGTCACGAGCACCGTATCTTTCGTCTCGACGACGACGACATCTTCGAGGCCGACGGCTGCAACAAGACGGCTCTCACCTCTGATGTAGCTGTTACGGCAGTCCTGAACGACGACGTCCCCGATCAGCGTATTATTGTGGTCGCCAGACTTGGTCATGTCGTGCAACGCCCCCCAAGAGCCGATATCGCTCCACCCGGCGTCCAGTGGCACCATCACGGCCAATCGAGATTTCTCCATTACGGCGTAGTCAATCGAATCACTCGGACACCCGAGAAAAGCGACTTTGTCGGGACGGATAAAGTCGGTGTCAAACGTACTTTTCTCAACACTGGTACGGCACGCCACGAGAATCTCCGGCGCATGCTCCTCCAGGGCTTTGACGTAGCTCCCAGCGTTGAACATGAACATGCCGCTATTCCAATAGTAGTCGCCACTCTCAAGATAGGCATTGGCAGTGCTGAGATCAGGCTTCTCGACGAAAGTCTTGATCGGACTGACAGGCGCGCCGTCTCCCTCGGTCTGCATATAGCCATAACCGGTTTCAGCCCGCGTGGGAACAATGCCAAACGCGACGAGCTTGCCGGCTTGAGCGGCGGATTTGCCCGTCGCAACCACATTGTGAAAGGCCGCGACGTCCCTGATCACGTGATCAGCTGGCAGGACGAGCAGCAGCCGTGAATCGTCCTGCACATCGTCCGCCGCTATCAGAGCGGCGATAGCCACGGCCGGCGCTGTATTGCGCCCTTCGGGTTCAAGTACGATTTTCGCGCCGATTCCGATATCGCGAAGCTGCTCCGCCACGAGGAAGCGATGCGCTTCATTGCAAATGACGAGCACGTCGTCGGTGAGATCATCAACTCCTTTTAGGCGCAGCACCGTCTCTTGCAGCATCGTGTTCTCGCCTGCGAGCGGCAAAAGCTGCTTTGGGTACATTAATCGTGAGGCCGGCCAGAGCCGCGTGCCCGAGCCGCCCGCAAGGATAATTGGCTGGATGGGTGCCATGTTAGTTCCTTAATCCGAAGTGTTGAGCAAATTTCCGAGACTGATGCTTCTTTGCAAATGTGGCATCAGGCTTATGGATACTTTACCTCAGACACAAACGTCTACGCTGGGTCATGCATTTTGAACAACGCGCCGAGTCATCGATAGTTGCTCCCACGTGCCGGAGATCTGCCGGACTCGGTCCGGACTGTTTGTGACCATATAGATACTTACGTCGGTGGTCATCCCCAGTTTACCTATTACTAACAACTGCCTACAAACGCCCGAACGTCTTCGGGAGGCAGTGATCTACCAGCAGAGATTGACAAGAACGTCTTAGTTACTAACCAAGTGGTTGGGGAAGAGTCACGCAAAACTCCCGCACTGTTCGTTTTAAAGAAAAAAGCAGCTAGCGCCTGAGGCACTAACTGGCTGATCTAAATCGAAAAGTTGGCGCGCCCGGAGAGATTGATTCAGATCGCCTTTCGGCGATCTTCACCCCTTCGGGGCGCCTGCGGCGTCCAAAACGCTAGCGCGTTTTGTCGAACAGCAGTTCTCATCTTCATCCAGGACACATCAAAAACAAAAGGGCCCCACAAGGGGGCCCTTCAGTTTTTGGCGCGCCCGGAGAGATTCGAACTCCCGACCGCTCGGTTCGTAGCCGAGTACTCTATCCAGCTGAGCTACGGGCGCATTGTTCATTTCGCGGCTAAGAGCCGCTCCTACAAGGGGGGTGCCCCCTCGAGGGTCGCACATGGTACTCATAGCGGCCCTTTAGGTAAAGCTATTCCTCGTCGTCTTTGACGCCCAATCGTTCATGCATAACCGGGCTCGTAGTGGTGTATTGGACGTGTACCTTTTTATCCGGCTCGATGCGTTGTTTGATCGCGAAGGCCGCCAGCGCCGCCTCGTGGAAGCCGCATAGAATCAGCTTTTTCTTGCCCGGATAGTGATTAATGTCGCCAATGGCGTAGATACCCGGCGTCGAGGTCTCGTAGCGCTCCGTATCGACGTTGATCGTCTTGCGGTTGATGTCGAGGCCCCATTCAGCGATCGGCCCCAATTTCGGTGCCAGCCCGAAGAACACCAGCATCTGATCGGCGTCAACTTCGGTGGTTTCTTTAGCTTTGTTGGTGATGCTCGCCGACTTCAGATGGTCAGCGTCACCTTTGATCTCTGTGACCTTGGAATTCTCAATGGCCGTCACTTTCCCGTCAGCTTCGAGCTTGCGCATTGCAGCGACTGTTGCATCAACCGCCCGATACTCGTCACGGCGATGCACCAGCGTAATATGCTTGGCAATCGGTGCAAGTTCGATCACCCAATCCAGTGCCGAATCACCACCACCAAGAATCAGAAGTTTCTGATCTTTGAATTGCTTTGGGTTTTGAACGCGATAGTGAATCGAGTCCGGTGCGACTTCATCGATACCGGTCGCTCGTAGCGCCCGCGGCTGAAACGACCCCACGCCGGCAGCGACCACCACTGCTTTGCAGGTGAACTGCTTTCCAGCATCGGTCTCAACAAAGAACTCATCGCCTTCGGGACGTACGACCGTGACTTCCTCACCGAGGTGCATACCGGCGCCGAAAGGTTCGATCTGCTTCAGCAGGCTTTCCGTGAGCTCATCGCCCGTGCAGAGAGGAATTCCGGGAATGTCGTAGATGGGCTTGTCGGGATAGAGTTCGGTGCATTGCCCGCCGGGCTGACGAATAGAATCAACCACTTCAGCTTTGAGGCCGAGCAGGCCGAGTTCGAATACCTGGAACAGACCACACGGGCCAGCGCCGACGATGACAACATCCGTTTTGATCAAGACTTGTGTCCTTTCATCGAGCGCGAGGAAAGTGGCGGAGAGAGAGGGGGGATTCGAACCCTCGAAGGGGTATTAGCCCTTACTCCCTTAGCAGGGGAGCGCTTTCGACCACTCAGCCATCTCTCCGTCGAAAAAAAACCCGCACGCCGGAGGGCGGCGCGGGGCGCACATATTACTGATAGAGGTAGATCGGGTAAAGCGAAAATCGAGCTTATTCCGCCTTATCGTCCGCACTGGCTGCGGCGCCGCCTGCGGCGGCCTTCTCGCTCTGAATTCGTTCGTAGATCTCTTCCCGGTGAACGGCTATGTCCTTGGGCGCATTGATCCCTATTCGGACCTGATTTCCCTTGACCCCCAAGACCGTGATCGTGACATCGCTCCCGATCATTACCGTCTCGCCCGCTCGTCGCGTCAGAATCAG
>RCNG010000426.1_pt1 | contig 18916 bp, 19 predicted proteins | sample 2041371 | NCBI WGS metagenome assembly RCNG01 (sample SAMN09708227, study PRJNA481090) | Marine sediment metagenome, whole genome shotgun sequencing project. | biome: marine sediment; feature: ocean; material: sediment; isolation source: Sewage treatment plant 1 marine sediment (STP1) ... | reverse complement strand
TTGCTTCGACGCATCGATGAAGATGACTGGTTCCGGGGCAAGGTCATCGAGTCGTTCGATCGGCTCGGTAGCGAGGATCCCGTCTCCTCCTCCTATTTGAATCGTGGAACGGGTTGGTGGATTGCGGTTGCGGAAGCGGTGACCACGCAGGCAGCCTCCGAAGGAGAGGCTCGGGTGGAACAACTCCAAGCAAGACTCGAAGAGGCGCGAGCCCGCGGTCGGTCGGATCGAGCGAAGATGAAGACCCTGAAGAGGCAACTAGCAGACGCCGAGAAGGATGCGCAGGCGGTGATCGCAGACAGGCTCGATCCGCTCAGAGCCGCCGTTGTTGAGGTACGGGCCGAATGCGATCGGGCAGACAGCAGGGTTGTTGGGCTGCGGGCTGAGGTGGAAGAGGCGCACGAGGAACGACGGGAGGCGGAGAGGATCGCTGCGGTGCACTCCGAACAGATCCGATCAGCGAAGCGTGAGGTGGCCGAGCTCCGGCGGTCGCTTGAAGCCGGTGTGTCCGAGTCGTTTCCTCGCCGACCGATTGAGATTGGTCGGTGGCTCGACCGGGCTGCGGGAACCCTCACACCTTTTCGAGAAGCGGGTGCACCTGCGCCCGAGGGAGATGGGCACAACGAGGACGACATGCCGGCGATACCGGCCGGAGTCGCTCCCGATTCTGCAGCTTCGATCGAGGCATTGGTGGGTCTCGACAGCGTGGCGATTCTTATCGACGGTCACAATCTTCTTGGCGTGCTCGACGCATCGACAATGGCGACCGGTCGTGCGCGAAGGGAGTTGATCACCGCACTTGGCAAGCTCAAACGTCACGTCGGTGATGCAACCATCGAGGTCGTGTTCGACTCGGGCCTCGCGGATGGCCGACCAACCACGTTGACGGAAAGCGGTGTCGTCGTCCGGTTCGCCGACGCGGAGGTCATCGCCGACGACGTGCTCGTGGATTTGGCTGCCGACTGCGGCAGTGCTGCGATCGTGATCTCAGACGATCGGGAGGTCAGGGACCGTTCCGCTCACTACGGGGCAACCGTCCTGTGGGCAAAGGCCCTCGCAGCCTGGCTGTAGGGCCCGTTTCGCGGGCCGGCTGACACACCGGAGCTCATGCCAGAAGGCATCCTCGTGGAGAGGATCACACGACTGAGCGATACGCGAAGAATTGATATCTGTCGGGCGCTGGCGACGGCAACGAACTGCTGAGGCAGCTACAGCACCAACTCGGCGAGCGTTCGCACGGTGTCGAGATCTGTCGTGGCGGCGATGAGCGTGGTGATCCCGGACTCCTTCCACACTTCGAGCCGGTCGGCGATGCGTTCTCGCGAACCAACCAGACTCACTTCGTCGACGAGGTCGTCCGGCACCGCTCGCATCGCTTCCATCTTGTGACCGGCGAGGTAGGACTCCCGGATCCGATCGGCGGCTTCGCCGTACCCGTAGCGGTGAGCGAGGTCGTGGTAGAAGTTCTTCCCCTTCGCCCCCATCCCCCCGATGTACAACGAGATCATCGGCTTGGCAGCGAGACGGGCGCGGTCGAGGTCGTCATCGAGCGACACAAACACCGACACGGCAGTGTCGAACCGATCGGCCTTGTCCGTCTCCCCGGATCGGGTGAATCCTTCGTCGAGAAGAGGCCGGAATACGGTGCCGGCCTTCTCCGGTGAGTAGAAGACCGGGAGCCAGCCATCTGCGATCTCTGCGGTCAGGCGGACGTTGTTCGGCCCGATCGCGGCGAGGTAGATCGGCAGATCCGGGCTGTGGGACTTCGAAATGAGTCTGAGTGCCTTGCCGACACCGGTCGTTCCCGGGCCCCGATACGGCATCTGGTAGTACTCGCCGTCGTACTCGACCGGCTCGTCTCTTGCGAGGATCTTCCGAACGATCTCGACGTACTCCCTGGTCACCCGGAGAGGTTTCCCATAAGGGCGGCCGTGCCAGCCCTCGACAACCTGTGGTCCGGAGACTCCGAGTCCGAGCAGGAAACGGCCGTGAGACATCTCGTCGAGGGTCGACGCCGTCATGGCCGTCATGGCGGGCGTTCTCGCCGGCATCTGCAGGATTCCCGATCCGAGCATGATCCGCTCTGTTCGAGCGGCGAGATAGGCGAGCGGGGTCACGGCATCCGATCCGTAGGCCTCAGCGGTCCATACGGAGTGGTACCCGAGACGTTCAGCCTCCGTTACCAGTGTCGCATCGGCGGCAAGCTTCGTGCCCCAGTAACCAAGATTGAGTCCAAGACGCATAGCGAAAACGGTAGTCGGTCGTCGGTTGTCGGTAGAACTGTCTCGTCCGGCTCACGGTTCATGACTCACAGCTCATGACCGGAGACTCGCACTTTCTGTCACACCCGTTCTCTAACTTGCTGCTATCTGCTGAAAGGACACATGTTGATCATCGATTGTGATGTTTGTGTGATGGACGGGAGCGGCGCTTGCGCCGACTGTATCGTTCCGATGCTGTTGTCCGGCACCGGCGGGCCCACCCGGATCGGCGATGATGAGGAGGCGGCCATCGGTGCCCTGGCCGATGCGGGCCTTGTCTCCCCGATACGACTCGTCGTTCGTGGCCCGGATCGCGGTGCTGTGACGGCCTGAAGGCGTTCGCTGCGGAGCGACGCTGCTCATCGCGCCGTATCGTGGTCTCGTGCTGCGGGAACACCTTCAAGAGATCGCCCTCGATCACGGGTGCACGGGTTTCGGTATCACGACGGCAGATCCGTTCGACGGTCTTGCTGCGGTCATGGAGCAGCGCAGGGAGGAGGGTCTAGCGGGCACGCTTGCGTTCACGTATCGAGACCCCGCTGTGGCGTCAGACGTGCGCAGGAGTTTCCCGTGGGCGCAACGTCTCGTCACGGTCGCATACGCGTACCAGCCGGTAGCGGGAACTGCGACTGCATCTGCGGCCACGGTGCGGATCGCCCGTTTCGCAGACGGCGACGCCTACGTTGGGCTGCGAGGCGCGCTCGATGCCGTCGCCGCCCACCTGGAGAACGAGGGTCATCGGGCGGCAGTGCTTGCCGACGACTCCCGTCTCGTCGATCGCGCCGCCGCCGTGCGTGCCGGAGTCGGTTGGTGGGGAAAGAGTTCGATGGTGCTCGTTCCCGGCGCAGGGCCCTGGGTGCTGATCGGTTCTGTCGTCACCGATGCGTCGCTCGATTCCGGCCTACCGATGGCGCGTTCCTGCGGCTCGTGCGTCGCGTGTATCCCGGCATGTCCGACGAGTGCCATCGTCGCGGATGGCATCATCGACGTACGGCTCTGCCTGTCGCACCTGCTCCAAGCCCCGGGAGTCATCCCCGTCGAACTGCGCACTGCCGTAGGCGACCGCCTCTACGGTTGCGATGACTGTCTCACCGCATGCCCACCAGGCCATCGGGTTCTTACCAGTGCTCGATCGGTCTCGGGACCGACGATCGTCGAGATTCTTGGATCAAGCGACGGTGACCTTCTCGAGACATACGGCCACTTCTATCTGCCGTCGCGCCGGCCGAGGATCCTGCGACGGAACGCACTGATCGCAGCGGGCAATGATCGCTCTGAACACCTCGAACCGATCGTCATCGGTTACCTCGGCCACCCGGACTGGTTGCTAAGGGCCCACGCAGCATGGGCGGTCGGCGAATTCGGCTCCGGGTCCAGCCGGGCGGCTATCGAACTGGCACTCGAGGATGAGCACGACGGGCGGGTCCGGACCGAGTTGCTCGGGGCCAAAGATCACCAGCCGCTCGATCCGGGTCTACGCTGACGTCCATGGTTCCCATCTATGCAATCGCCCTCTTCGCGGGATTCCTGATGCTGCTCGCATGGATCGTGGGGGTGGCCGTAGGAACGTGGGTGGACGGATGGGAGTTCGTCGACCCGGAACGTCGCTTCGGCACGATTGGGCGTTCGATCGTCGCCGGCGTCGTCGGATTCGGCATGGCCGGCATGTCGGCCTCGTTCGGCGGGTGGCCTCCTTTGCTCGCGGTCTTCGGTGCGCTGGCCGGGGCAGCCGCGATGGTGGCCGTTGCCCGTGTATTCGGTCCAGACGTTGCCTGATGCTCATCATCTCGGACGTCCACGGAGCCGTTGAGGCGCTTCGACAAGTCGCCTCGATGGGCGAGCCCCTCCTCGTCCTGGGCGATTTGATCAACTACATCGACTATCGGTCGAACGATGGCATCGTGGCCGACGTTTCGGGGAGGGCCCTCGTGGAGGAGTTCGTCAGGATTCGCCGAACCGACGGCCACGAAGCCGCGTCCGAACTGTGGCATCGCCACTGGGCCGGGCGCGAGGATGAGCTTCGGGAGCGATACCGGACGGCTACCGAGGCCGCGTATGCGGAGGTCTGTGATGCTCTGAGCGGATGCGAGGCATACGTGACCTACGGGAACGTCGACAGGCCGAAGATGCTCGCCGACCATCTCCCGGGAGGATCTCGTTTCATGGACGGCGAGGTCGTCACGATCGGCGGCATCCGTGTTGGATTCGCCGGGGGCGGCATGAAGACCATCGACACACCGGGCGAGATCACCGAAAGTGAGATGGCGGCGAAGTTGGCGAACCTGGGCTCCGTCGACATTCTCGCGACCCACGTTCCCCCGGCCGTCCCGGCGCTTGCATGCGATGTCATCGGCGGCCGCGAGAAAGGTTCGGTGGCGATCCTCGAATACATCGAGCGAGTGCAGCCGCCGTTCCACTACTTCGGAGACATCCACCAGCCGAGAGCCACGACGTGGCGCCTCGGATCGACGACGTGCATCAACACCGGTTACTTCCGGGCCACCGGACGAGCTACCCGGCATGCATGACGTCGACCTGGATCGGCTGGCATCGGCGTATGCATATCGACCGCCGTCCGATGTATCGATCGAGCGCGCCGAGCGGGCGGGCTTGCTCCTCGGCCCCGGGGCACGGGTTCTCGATGTCGGGGGTGGTCCCGGGAACCACTCGGCGGTCTGGAAACGACAGGGTCACCATCCGGTGCTTCTCGACCCGTCGATGACGATGCTGGCCGGATCGAGAGACCGGGATCTCACCGGTGTGCGCTCAACGGCGCAAGGCATGCCGTTCCGCACCCGATGCTTCGCTCTGGTCTGGTTCCACCTCTCCATCCACTACGGAGATTGGAGAGCATCGGTCGACGAGGCGCTCCGAGTGGCCGATGACGACGGTCGGATCGAGATCTGGACGCTCGGTCCCGATCACTACGAGCACTCCTTCCTCACGAGTTGGTTCCCGTCGGTTGCTGTTATCGATGCCGGTCGGTTTCCGGACCCGGACGCGTTGGCCTCATACCTGATGGACCGCGCGTCCTCGGTCTCGGTTACCCATCCCATCGAGACCGTCGTGAAGACCGCCGGCGATTGGATAACAGCGATCGAAGCAGGATTCGTTTCCACGCTCCAACTCCTGCCGGACGAGGAGCGCACTCGTGGAATCGCGGCCGTCCGGCTTCGCTATCCGGACCCTTCAGAACAGATAGGGTATGAACTCCGGTTCACGCGGATCGTTGCGGACGGTGTTCGAACCTGACCGCTCTCTCCGCCACCATCCGACGTTTGGCTACGATTCAGCAGCACTGAGAGAAGGAGTATCGATGGAGGGCACGGTTCAGACAATCGAAGTTGCCGCATCGCAGCAGTTCGTCTACGAGATCGCTCTCGACATCGAGACGTACCCGGAGTGGGCAGGCGGAGTGAAATCCGTGGCTGTGATCGAAGAGGACGAGTACGGGCGGCCATCCGTTGCCGACTTCACCATCGATGCGATGATCAAAGAGATCTCCTACACACTCGACTACAACTACGACGTCGAGAATGGGTTCGCGTGGACGGCACGGCCGAACGACGATTTGACGCTCCTCGAAGGGACATACACGTTCAACGTGATCGAGGACGACAACACTGAAGTTGTCTACGCCCTTCGGGCAGAACCGAATTTCACGGTGCCCGGTTTCCTGCGGAGACAGGCTGAGAAACAGATCGTCGGTACGGCACTGCGGGGCTTGAAGAAGCGAGCGGAAGAAGCCGTCTGATGAGGATCATCCTCATCACCGGCAAGGGTGGTGTGGGAAAGACAACCGTCGCAGCAGCGACGGCGATTCGTACAGCAGATCTCGGTCATCGAACGCTGGTGATGTCGACCGACCCCGCTCACTCGCTCGCCGACGCCTACCAAGTGCGACTCGGCGATGAACCGACCACGGTGGTCGAAGGGCTCGACGCGCAGCAGATCGACTCGCAGCAGCGACTCGAGGAGTCGTGGGGAGCCGTTCGTGACTACCTGACAGAGATCTTCGATTGGTCGGGCCTGAATGGCATCGAAGCCGAAGAGCTGACGGTCTTCCCGGGAATGGACGAGCTCTTCTCTCTTGCCAGCGTTCGCGATCACGTCGACTCCGGGAAGTACGACGTGATCATCGTGGACTGTGCGCCGACTGCCGAGACGCTCCGACTGTTGAGTCTCCCCGAGGTGATGTCGTGGTATATGGAGAAGATGTTCCCGGTTGGGCGCAAAGTGGCCAAGGTCGTCCGCCCTGTGATGAGCCGCGTGTCGTCAATGCCGATAGCGAATGAGCAGGTGTTCGACTCGGTGACCCGCTTCTACGAGCGCATCGACGGCATTCGCGAGATCCTCGGTGACCCCGAGATCACGTCGGCCCGTCTCGTGATGAACCCGGAGAAGATGGTCATCGCGGAAGCTCGCCGAACCTACACCTACCTCGGCCTCTTCGGGTACGCCGTCGATGCCGCGATCGTGAACCGTGTCCTCCCTGACGTTGTCACCGATCCCTATTTCGAGCGGTGGAGGGAGATCCAGCAGACGCATCTCGATTCGGTCGAAGAGGGATTCGCCGACGTCGACATCCGGCGCCTGCGCCTCTTTGACCAGGAGATGGTGGGTCCCGATCTCCTCAGATTGGTTGGTGAAGAACTCTTCGGCGATACCGATCCAACGGAGCGATTGTCCGAGGGACGGCCATTCCGTGTCGAGGACGACGGTGAGAACGTCGTGCTGATCGTCGGCATGCCATTCGTGGAACACTCGGACGTTGACATGATGCGCCACGAACACGAGTTGTTCGTGACGGTCGGCCCCTATCGACGATCGATCGTGCTGCCCGATTCTCTCCGACGAAGGCACGTTCTGGGTGCCAAACTGCATGAAGGGGAACTGCGAGTGACATTTGGGATGGTGGAATGATGTGGGATCGGTTCAGGGAGCAGCGCCCGATTCAGAACGGACTCCGTCGGGCCGGGGTGCACATGGCCAAGGCCACGTATGAGGTTGTCGGTGGCGTTGCCGCCTTCGTCGACGAGATCGCCTCGGCAATTCGAGAAGCCCCCGACGACGAAGACGGCACGACCGGCCCAACGAAGATCACGATCGAGTAGGCCGCCGGAGGCGGCCCACTCGGTATTCCGTCTTCCGTCTTCCGGGCTCGTAGCTCGTAGCTCGTAGCTGGTAGCTGGTAGCTGGCGACTCGAGTCTTCCCTAGAACTCTGCCCAGTCGAGCGTCTCGAGTGTGTCCCCATCCGACACCATCACTCCGCCGTCTGAGACGGTCACCAGGTTTCCGTCGATGATGAGGGTGCGGCGGATCGGCATCCACCACCCTGATCCCTCCTGATCGTGCGAGACGACGCCGGTCTTTCGGATGCCGTTGTCCGCAACCGTCAAGACCAGCGCCCCGGTGGGCGGAGGGCCATCCTTATCGTCGTCCCAGCGCTGGTACGGGAACACCGTCAGGCCCGATGACGGATCATGGACGAAGGCGTGGTGATCCCACTCCAACTCGGACTGGGCACCCTTCATCGTGAACCGATCGGTTCTCTCCGGATCGGTCGCATCGGATACGTTGAAGAGCGATGCTTGGAGTCCGATCGTGCGGCCGTCGAGATCGGCATCCTGTCCGACGCCGAGCAGGTGGTCGCCACCGATCGGGTGCAAGTAGGCCGAGTAGCCGGGGATCTTCAACTCGCCTTCGACCGTCGGGTCCTTCGGATCCGAGAGATCGATCACGTAGAGCGGATCAATCTGGCGGAACGTCACGACATAGCCGCGATCGGCGAAGAAGCGCACGGAGTAGATCCGTTCTCCACGGCCGAGACCGTCGACGCTACCGACTTGGACGAGTTCGTCGCCGGAAGTGTCGAGCACCGTGACCATCGATTCCGACTCGGGGCCGTCCCACCACTGCGGCGCATCGGTTGAAGCGACACGCAGGTAGCCGTCGTACTCCGACATCGACCATTGGCTCAGCATGTATCCCGGCACCGCTCCCGAAGCCTGGTAGTCGGCACCGGCCGAAGAGAGCGAGAACTTGTGGATCCGTGTCTGGATGCCTTCGGGGCGCTCGTCGCGTTCGAACAGCACCGGATCCTGCCACCGGGTAGTGGCGACGTAGGTCGCGTCGCCGGAGGAGTAGACGATGTCGCCGTCTGCGAAGACACCGGTCGAATCGGCGACCTCGAGGGTGTCCGACTCCAACGTCACGAGCGAAAGCGTCGTGAACCCGGAGAATTCATCCGGTCGGTGTGTGCGATCACAGGCCAGGAGTGTCCCTTCCTCAACGATCCGGTCCCTTCCCTCATGATCGGTGACGATGAAGTACGGCAGCCAGTTCTCGACGGTGGAGTTCCCGATGATCTCCCGGTTCTTCTCCTCGGCCTCCCGCTCCGAGCGAAGCCCGCCACCTTCGGGGTAGGCCCATGCGAAGCCGGTGGGACCGGATGACACGACGAGGCGTATCGCCCCGTCGACCATGCGGGACGACACGTAGCGACCGTCGATACGGAGGGTTCTCGTCAGCTCAGGGTCATCGAGATCTGAGATGTCGACCTCGGCGACCGTGAGGACCGATGTGTAGGAGGATGCGCTGATGCCGTCGGTTCCGATGACATCCTCGCGGAGCGGGACGACGTCGTAGCCGGCGTCGGCGATGGCGATCACACGGTCGCCATCGAGGAAGAGATCCTGGGTCCAGAACCCGAGATCGATGGAACCTTCGAGCGCCAACGCGTCGCCGTCGATGCTCAGGATGTGGAGGACGTTGCCGCTCACCGCAACGATGCGTTCGCCGTCGGTCTTGACGAGATCCGGTTCGTCGACACCGGCTTCCTGGAGGTTCGTACCGATCACACCATCCTTGGCATCTCCTGCGCCCTGTGACACTGATGGGGAGAGACGTCCTCCGACGGAATCCGTCGCTTCGGCGACGCCACCGAAGTTGGCGAATACCGGATATCCGCCGTATCCATCGAGGCCGTACGGGCCAACACGATCGAGCGCATGTTCGATCGTCCAGTTGAGCAGATCATCGCACGCATCGAACGGCATCAGTACTCGAGACGCGGACGGGTGAGGTATCTCGACAACCGAAGTGGTCGTCACCTCCGGTTCGGTCGTCGGCTCGGCGGAGCCGGTGGGCAGAGTGCATGCGGAGAGCGCCAGTGCGGCCGCAGCGGTGATTGTGGCGATTCGTTTCATCGGAGCCTCCATGCTCGTTCACCGCTCGGACGCTCGTTGGCCCGCGTTGGGTTCCCGACTTCTCGGTTCCTGATAGCCTGCGCCGATGAGCATCATCGGAATCGACATCGGAGGATCAAAGGCCCTCGCCGTGAGGCTCGACGAGGGAGCCCTCGCCGAGCAGCGACACACGGCAACGCGACGGAGTCCGTTGGTCGAGACGGCGCTCGCTGCGATTCGCGGTGTGTGGGCCGATGACGTGACGGCCATCGGCGTGGGCATCGCAGGTCTCGTCCAGTGGCCGGAGGGCGTCCTCTCGTGGGGACCCCACGTCGAAGGCACCGACATCCAGATCAAGGCTCTCCTCGAAGACGAGTTGCAGGTGCCGGTGGCTGTCGACAACGATGCGAACGTTGCCGCGTTCGGTGAGCGGGAAGCCGGGGCCGCTCGAGGATTCGACAATTTCCTGCTGGTCACGCTCGGAACCGGCATCGGCGGTGCCATCGTGATCGATGGATCCGTCTACCGCGGAGAGTCGTTCGCCGGAGAGTGGGGTCATATTCGCCACGACCCGACCGGCCTGCTCTGCGACTGCGGCAAGCGAGGATGTTGGGAGACCGTCGCATCGGGTCCGGCCCTTGTCCGGCTGGCGCGTGAGATCATGGGGCTCAATCCTGACGGCTCGCTTGCGGTCAGGTTCGGATCCGATCCGATCACGGGAGAAGACGTCACCGCAGCGGCAGACGGCGGAGACGAAGTCGCGCGGGGCCTGGTTGCCGAGGTCGGTTCGGAGCTCGGTCACGGGCTCGCGAGTCTGATAGCGGTCTTTGACCCTGAGCTTGTTGTTGTCGGCGGTGGACTTGGCTCCGTGGGCGAGTCGCTACTCGGACCGGCACGAAGGGTGGCCGCCGAAGCACTCCACGGCGGCAACCACCGTCTGCTCCCGCCGATCCTGGTAGCCGGTGCCGGTCCGCGGGCCGGAGCGATCGGTGCCGCTTACCTCGCTTCGTCGATACGCTCGTGAACATGTCACTGCTCGATACGACTCCGGTTCCGAAACGAGACGCGCGGGAGATTGCTCGCGAGACGATCCTCATGATCCCGAACACTGTCAAACTCCTCGCCCGGATCGCCAGGGACCCTCGTGTCTCTGTCAAGAGGAAGGCGTTCGCTGCAGCTGCGATGATCTACGTCGTCTCGCCGATCGACCTGATCCCCGACTTCATCGCAGGGATCGGTCAACTCGATGATCTGATCGTCGCAGCGATCGCCCTCAACCACCTCATCGGCGGAGCTGGGCGGGAGATCGTCGAAGAGCATTGGGACGGCTCGGTGGATTCGCTCGATCTCGTGCTCGCTGCCACAGAGTGGGGTGCGGAGATCGTTCCCGGGCCGCTTCGCAAGCTACTGCCGAGCTGACCGGGCCGCTGGACGAATCCCTCCAGACCGTCGACCTCCGGTCTACGCTCCCCGAATGGATTTCCGACGAATCGACAGTCTTCCTCCGTACGTCTTTGCCAAGGTCACGAAGAAGGTGCTCGAAGCACGCCGGAGCGGAATCGACGTCATCGATCTCGGTTTTGGAAATCCGGACATCCCGTCACCGCCGATCGTCGTCGACAAACTCGTTGAGGCGGCGCGAAGCGAGAAGAACCATCGCTACTCCGCATCCCGCGGCATCCCCAATCTTCGCAAGGCGGTCGCCGATCGCTACATGCGCCGGCATGGCGTTGAACTCGACCCCGAGACGGAGGTCATCAACACGATCGGAGCGAAGGAAGGGCTATCACACCTCATGTGGGCGCTCGTCCAACCCGGTGACGTGGCGCTGGTCCCCGAACCGTCGTATCCGATCCACATCTATGCCGCCGTTCTCTCTGGAGCCGAAGTCCAGCGTGTGCACCTCTCAACCGGGATCGACTTCTTCGAACGACTGACCGAGGCGTACCACAATTCATGGCCACGGCCGCGTGTGATCGTGACCTCGTTCCCGCACAACCCAACGACGGCGACGGTCGACATCGACTTCTTCGAACGCCTCGTGGCATTCGCGAAAGAGAACGACACGATGCTCGTTCATGATTTCGCCTACGCCGACATCGCATATGACGGGTACAGGCCGCCGAGCATGCTTCAAGTTCCCGGTGCCAAGGACGTCGGTGTCGAGCTCTACACGTTGTCGAAGAGTCACTCGATGGCCGGCTGGAGAGTGGGCTTCGTGGTGGGGAACCCGGAGATGATCGCCGCGCTTGCCCAGCTCAAGTCATACCTCGACTACGGAACGTTCCAGCCGATCCAGATCGCATCGATCATCGCTCTGAACGAGTGCGACGAATACGTCCCGAAGGTCGTCGATATCTACAAGCGTCGTCGAGACATCCTCGTCGATGGACTCAACCGCTTCGGATGGGAGATCGAGAAGCCGAAGAGCACGATGTTCATCTGGGCCAGAATCCCCGAGCCGTACCGTCACATGGACTCGCTGACGTTCGCCCTGCATCTCCTTGACGAGGCGAAGGTGGCCGTGAGCCCCGGTATCGGTTTCGGCCCGTCGGGTGACGGCCATGTTCGGTTCGCTCTTGTCGAGAACGATCAGCGCACAGCGCAGGCCGTTCGCGGGATCCGTAACGCCCTCGAGTTGGGTGCCGACTGAGCGGCGACTATCGCTGTCGTCTTCCGAGCGGTAGGTAGGCCTTTTCGGTGTAGTTCTTCAGCATGCGGTGGGTCGAGAACTCGGAGAGACCGGTGATCATGGCTGACTTCATCATCGCGATCCAGGTTCGGGGAAGACCTGCCGGATCTCGGTCGTAGAATGTTGGCACGACCTCGGTCTCGAGCAACCGGTACAGGGTGTCGGCATCCTCCGCATCGGACGAGGAGTGCTCGGCGAAGCCCCAGCCGTTGGTGCCATCGAATCCTTCCGCCCACCAGCCATCCAGGACGCTGAGGTTCAAGCCGCCGTTTGCGGCCGATTTCATGCCGGAGGTGCCGCTTGCTTCGCGGGGGGGGACCGGTGTGTTGAGCCACACGTCAGAACCGGTGACCAGCGTGCGACCGAGACGCAGGTCGTAGTCCTCGATGAAGAACAAATGACCCTCGTACCGGGGGTCCTGTGACATCTCGAAGACCCATTTGATGAGCGCCTGTCCCTCCCGGTCTGCGGGATGTGCTTTCCCGGCGAACACGAGTTGGACGGGGCGGTCCGGGTTCCTCAGGATCGCCTCGAGGCGGTCGGGATCCGTGAAGAGAATCCCTGCCCGCTTGTATGTGGCGAATCGCCGAGCGAACCCAATAGTCAGTCGATCGGCGGGCAGCTGATCGTCGAGCCAGCGGAGCCGGGTGGAGCCGACGCCGTGCCGCGCGTACTCCTCCCGGAGACGAGACCGAAGTCGGCGAGTCATCAGTTCGCGCTGGGATTCATGGGCACGCCAGATGTGAGCGTCGTCGATGTCGTGTATGGCCCCCCACGTCTTCGCTTCGCTCGCCCGTTCGGCCCAATCGCGACCGACCACGCTCTCGAGGAGACGGCACATGGACCGGCCGAGCCACGTCGACGGATGAACGCCGTTCGTTACAGCGAACGCCGGACCGCCGATGAGGTCTCCCCAGTCGCGAGTGACGATGTCCGCATGCCGGATCGAGACGCCGTTCGTACGATCGGAGAGGCGGATGGCGAGCGCCCCCATGTTGAACTCGGTGCCATCGTTGGAGCCGCTTCTGGCGAGTTCGCCCTGGGTATCGGTGCTGATCCCATCGATCGTTCCTTCGAGTGCCGCGGCGGCGGTCGACGGGTCGAAGATCTCATTGCCGGCGGGGACCGGGGTGTGGAGCGTGAACAACGTTCGATCGGCGACTGAGCGTTTCGCCGTTTCGAGGTCGTGTCCCGCGTCGATCTCCCAGGACAGGCGCTCGAGGAGACTCAACGCTGCATGGCCTTCGTTGATGTGCCACATCGCCGGATCGATGCCGAGTGACTGCAACACTCTGGCTCCGCCGATTCCGAGAACCGCTTCCTGAGCGAAACGTGCCTCTCTTCCCCGGACATAGAGGATGTGCGTGATCGGTCGATCCGCCGGGTCGTTCTCGGGGAGGTTGGTGTCGAGCAGGATCAGCGGGACCCGGCCGACGTCGATCCTCCATGCTCCGATCGCGACATCGCGACCGTTCAGCGCGACGGTTACCCGAAGTGGCCGTCCACTGTGGGGGTCGAGAACCTCTCGGATAGGACGGCGACGCATCTCGAGCCGTTGGTAGGTGTGCTGCTGCCAACCGTCCGGGTCGACTGCCTGACGGAAGAATCCCCGCCGATAGAGAAGGCCGACCGCGACCAGGGGGATACCTAGGTCGGATGCGGATTTCACGTGGTCACCGGCGAGCACGCCGAGTCCGCCCGAGTAGAAGGGGAGCTTCTCGTTGATGCCGTACTCGGCGCAGAGATAGGCGACCGGGCCGTCGAGTTCGCCGCCGTGGTTCCGATCGAACCACGTCTGGTCACTCGAGAGGTATCGGTCGAATCGGTCGACAACGCCGTCGTAGAGCTCGCTGAAGCTTCCGCTCGCGGCGAGCGCCTCCCATGTCGAAGGGTCGACTACCTGGAGCATGCCGATGGGGTTCTGCGTGGCGGCCCACGCCTGAGGGTCGATCCGCCCCCACAGGTCACGCCCGGCCGGATCCCACGACCACCAGAGGTTATACGAGAGGTCATAGAGCCTGAGGAACTCGTTCGGAATTCGGAGTGGGACCTTTGGCCCCACGGGGACGGACGCGCTGAGTTGAGAACGGCGGTCGATCATGTGGGAAAACTCCTGAAGAGGTGCCTCGTAAGGCTAGCGTCGAATCGATAATGAAACCCCCGCGACACCTCGGGGGTCGGTACACCGAACCGTTGCGGAGTGGAAGCTGATGTCCAAGTACGCCATCTTGTTCCCAGGCCAGGGGAGTCAGACGGTCGGCATGGGAGCCGGCCTCTTTTCGGCGCGCAGAGATCTGCTGGTCGAGACCGCCGATCGGATCCTCGGATGGTCGTTGGAGACGCTTGTCGCCCAAGGCCCTCAGGAAGAACTCACAAGGACCGAACACGCTCAGCCGGCCCTCTTCGCCGTGTCGTACGCGCTCTGGGAAGCGCTGAGGGATGCGCTCCCGGGAGCCCCAGCTGCTGCAGCGGGGCACTCCCTCGGAGAGTACACGGCGCTGGCGGCGGCGGGAGTCCTCTCGTACGAAGAAGGGTTGGCGCTCGTTGCCGAGCGCGGCCGAGCGATGGCTGATGCGCCTTCGGCGAGCGACCCATCCGGCATGGCAGCGCTCATCGGCGCCGACCTCGAGCATGCGGAGCGTGTCGCTGCCGACCGGAGAGCAGAGGGCGGGCAACTCTGGGTAGCCAACGTGAACGCCCCGGCTCAGATCGTTCTTGCCGGCAGCGCATCGGATATCGAGTGGCTGAGCGAGAACGCACGATCGCTCGGTATCCGTCGAGCGATCTCCCTCGACGTTGCGGGGGCATTCCACTCGCCGTATATGAAGCCGGCAGCGGAGCGACTGGCGAGCGCGCTGGAACGGACCGACTTTTCGGCGCCAGAGTTCCCGGTGTACGCGAACACGACGGGCGAGCCGGTCGAGGATCCAGCTCGACAGCTCGGCGAACAACTTGTCGAACCGGTCCAGTTCGTGGCGACGCTCGAGCAGATGGCGGCCGATGGGATCACCACCTTCATCCACGTCGGTCCGGGGGATGTGACGGGTGGTCTCGTCAAGCGAACGATCCCGGGTGCAATCGTGCACGTCGTCTCCGATCTCGACGGAATCGCCACAGTCGTGCGCGATCCGTCCGTACACTGACCGACTTGCTCGAGGAGGGACACGAATGAAACGAGCGATGATCACGGGTTGGGGCCGATGCACACCGGAGCCAACTGTGACCAACGATGATCTTGCGTCCGTCATCGATACGTCGGACGAGTGGATCGCGACACGTTCCGGTATCCGACAACGGAGGGTGTCTCACGTCGACAACTCTGACATGGCATCGGTTGCTGCACGGCACGCCCTCGCAGCCGCCGGATTGGAGGCAACCGATCTGGATTACATCCTTGTTGCCACCTGCACACCGGACCGATTCATCCCGGCCATGGCCTGTCACGTCCAGGCGAAGCTGGGGGCCGTCAACGCTGCCGCCACTGACATCAATGCCGGTTGCACGGGATTTATCTACGGACTCAACCTCGCCAACGGCCTCATCGCCGCCGGATCGGCCAGTCGCATCCTTCTCATTGGGTCTGAACGCCTCACTCCGTATCTCGATCTCAACAACCGCGATACGGCCGTGCTCTTCGGCGACGGATCCGGTGCCGTCATCGTCGAGGCTTCGGATACCGACGAAGGAGTCCGGTCGATCAACGTCGGCTCGGACGGCAATCTTGCAGGAGCTCTGACTGTTGAGGGGGTGGGTTCCTCATGGATGGAGGTGCCCACACCGGTACAGGTCGTGATGGACGGTCGTGAGGTGTTCAGGAACGCCGTCGTCGGCATGGGGGCCGCAGCCGAGAAGGCGCTCGATGACGCCGGATGGTCGATCGACGATGTCGATCTCCTCATTCCTCATCAGGCGAACATCAGGATCATCGACGCCACGACGAAGCGCCTCGGCATCGACCCGGACAAGGTGTACACGAACATCGATGCATACGGAAACACCTCGGCGGCAACGATTCCGATCGCCCTCTCTGAAGCCATCGATCGTGGTCGGTTGAAGCCGGGAGCCAAGCTGGTGCTCGTCGCATTCGGGGCAGGCCTCACCTGGGGCGCAACTGCCATCCAATGGGGACAGAAGGTCGACCCAGATTCGATCAGCGATTCTGCGCTCCCGCCGAGCGACCGAACCGGCATCGAGATCATGACCGACCGTCAACGGGCGAGGCATGGATGAGCCGCGTAGCCCTCGTCACCGGAGGTTCGCGGGGCATCGGCCGAGCCGTCGCGCTGCGCCTCGCTGCCGACGGTCATGCCATCGCCGTCAACTATGCGGTGAACCGTGCAGCAGCCGATGAGGTCGTCGAGACGATCGCCGCGAACGGCGGAACTGCGATGGCCGTCCGGGCAGACGTCGGGGACGCCGACGCGGTCAGTGCGATGTTCAGCGACATCGAAGAGAATCTCGGGCGTGTTGACGTGCTCGTCAACAATGCCGGCATCACGCGTGATGACCTGCTCCTGAGGATGGGGCCCGACGCATGGGACCAGGTGATCGAGACGAATCTCCGCTCCGTGTATCTGTGCTCACGAGCAGCCATGCGGGGCATGCTGCGCTCTCGATGGGGCCGTATCATCTCGGTGAGTTCCGTCTCCGGGATATCGGGGAACCCGGGCCAAGCGAACTACGCGGCATCGAAGGCCGGGATCATCGGCTTCTCGAAGTCGATCGCTCGTGAGATCGGATCGAGGAACATAACGGTCAACGTCGTTGCCCCGGGGTTCATCGAAACGGACATGACAGAACAACTCGGAACCGAGATCGCCGAAGAGGTGGCCGGCAGGGTCGCCGTCGGACGGCTCGGACGACCGGAGGAGATCGCAGCGGCGGTGGGCTATCTTGCCTCCGACGACGCGGCATACGTAACGGGACAGACACTCGTCGTTGACGGTGGTCTGGCCCTGTAGGACAGCTACTAGGAGGCTGAATCAATGGAGCGCACGGAGATCGAATCGAAACTGACCGACCTTCTCGTCGATGAGCTCGGAATCGAGCGGGATGATATCAAACCAGACGCGAAGTTCGAAGAGGACCTCGACGTCGATTCACTCGGCGTTGTCGAGCTGCTCATGGCACTCGAGGACAACTTCGGAGTGAAGATCCCGGACGAGGAAGCCGAGCAGATCACAACCGTCGGCGAAGCAGTCGATCTCGTCGAGGCGAAGCTGAACGGCTAGGACCAGGAGCGCATCATGAACGACCGCCGCGTCGTTGTCACCGGTCTCGGCACCGTCAATCCCGTGGGACGTGACGTCGAGAGCACCTGGCGTGGGTTGCTCGAAGGGAGATCCGGAATCGGTCCGATCACGTTGATCGACGCGTCGGACCTGACGTCGAGGATCGCCGGCGAGATCACGGACTTCGATATCGAGGAATTCATGCCGCGACGTCAAGCGAGGCGGATGGATCGGTACGCCCAGCTCTTCTGGGTCGCCGCCGGCGAAGCCCTCGGCGACGCCGGAATCGCTTACGAGCCTGGAGATCCGGCCGCCTACCGTGCCGGCGTCGTCGTTGGCACCGGCATTGGAGGTGTCGCGACGTTCGAAGAGGAGTTGACCACGCTGCTCGAAGTCGGCCCGCACCGGCTCAGTCCGTTCGGAATCCCGAAGATCATCGCCAACCTGGCGGGGGGCCACGTATCGATCGATTTCAACCTCTACGGGCCGAACACCACAGCCGTCACGGCGTGTGCAGCCTCGGCCAACGCGATCGGCGATGCGGCTGCGATCATCACGAGAGGGGCAGCCGATGTGATGCTGGCGGGAGGAGCCGACGCAGCCGTCACACGATTCGCCATGGGTGGGTTCGCCCAGGCAAGGGCACTGAGCACTCGCAACGATGACCCTCAGGGCGCCAGTCGTCCGTTCGATGTGGATCGGGATGGCTTCGTCATGTCCGAAGGGGCGGCGGCTCTCGTTCTCGAAGAGCGGGACCACGCTCTCGAGCGCGGGGCAACCATCTATGCGGAGGTCGTCGGGTACGGCATGTCTGCCGACGGCTACCACGTGACCTTGCCACGCCCCGGCGGTGATGGCGCGGCTCGGGCGATGCAGGGAGCACTCGACGATGCTGGGATCACCGCCGAAGAAGTCTCGTATATCAACGCCCACGGCACCTCGACTGCTGCGAACGATGTGACCGAGACCATGGCGATCAAGACCGTGTTCGGTGACGCTGCCTACCAAGTACCGATCTCGTCGACCAAGTCGATGACCGGACACCTGCTCGGCGGAGCAGGCGCTATCGAAGCGGTCGCGAGCGTCCTGTCGATCCGTGACGGCGTCGTGGCCCCCACGATCAACCTGACGGATCCCGATCCCGAGTGTGACCTCGACTACGTCCCAGGAAGTCCGAGGAACGTCGAAGTGACCTACGCGATGAGCAACTCCTTCGGCTTCGGCGGCCACAACGTGGTGCTTCTGTTCGCGGCGCCCTAGTCCGTAATCCGTACGGAGACTGGTCTACTGGTCTACTGGTCTACTGATCTACTGCTCTACTGCTCAGGGCGGGTGTCGACCGTTCCCGGGATCCGTTGGAAGCCCACGGTCGCGAAAACACGGTAGATGCCGGGCTCCAGGGTGCTGTAGTCGAACTCGAATTCATCACCCTCGGCAAGCGTTGCCTCGAACAAGCCACCCTTGTCTGCCAGCACGTACTCGCGTGGATCTTCGTTGACCCACTTGACGATCCAGGCTTCGTCGAGGTCCAGGAGGACGTTCGA
>RCNG010001040.1_pt1 | contig 18957 bp, 18 predicted proteins | sample 2041371 | NCBI WGS metagenome assembly RCNG01 (sample SAMN09708227, study PRJNA481090) | Marine sediment metagenome, whole genome shotgun sequencing project. | biome: marine sediment; feature: ocean; material: sediment; isolation source: Sewage treatment plant 1 marine sediment (STP1) ... | reverse complement strand
ATCGCGAAGCACATCCTCATCCAATTCCACGACGAAAGCCGCAGGCGAGTTCACAACGATCTCACTCCGCAGCGCAGACGCAAGGCCGGTCTTCGTGAACGTCATGCGCGCCGAGAAGCCCTCCCGCCAGAGAAGCACCGGTTCCCCGATGAGATGGTTGGCTTCCGCAACAGCGATGTCGACGTCAACGTTCGTGATGGTTGGATCAAGATCCGTCAGTAGCAGAACGACCGGAAGCCGCTCAAACGTAGCAAGGGAGGCATCGATCGCGACAAACGCAAGAGGACGGTCGATCAAGGCTCCCGGTCGCGGGTACTCCGGGACGGCCACCGCATTCTCTACAAGGACAGCCCCTTCATATGCGGGTTGGTCCACAACGGTCCGATCCCACCCGAAGAGCACGACTTCGGTCATTTCCTCGTCGATGGTCGTCGGAATCACGATCGAGACGGGAGAGCCCCAGGCTCTGACCCACCCAACAACGTCGGAGAAGAACCCGCCATCTCGTCGCTGCGCCAGGGCGTCATCGACCACGGCCTGTTCGTCTACCGAAAGCCCCACGGCGACCGGATCGAGCACGACGTCTTCACCGTCGACAATGAACGGTGCCGGGGTAGCAACAAGGAGGGCTTCGTACCCAGCGATGGCAGCGAGCGCGTCTTCTGTGGAGAGTCCCGAGAGATCGACACCGGATGCGGTGACGTTGCGTCCGACCCGATCCGAATGCAGAACCTCGTCGTACGCGTAGGCACCGGAGAATGCGAGCACGAGCACGATCGGCACTGCGATAGCGAGCGAAATCAAAATGAGGCGCACGGCGTCCCCCGGTTGGTCAAAGGTTCTACTCAAGTGTATGGCGGACGGCCATTTGTGCAACGACCCTCCGGCGCGTCGCCCGCTGGGGAGCGTCCCGTCTTCCCTACTCGAAGACTCTCGGAATCTCCAGCGCCGACCAGTCTGGGCCTTCGTAGCCCGCGGCCTCTTGCCGTTCGGGGAGGTCGAGTGGAGCCGGCGTGAGATCCTCGTACGGGATCTGATCCAGGAGGTGGCTGATGACGTTCAGTCGCCCGGCCTTCTTGTCCTCGAGATCCGCAAGATGCCAGGGCGCCCAATCCGTACTGGTGTGCTCGAATGTCACGTCACGAGCGCGCGAGTAGTCGACCCATCGGGACCGCGCCGTCAAATCCATCGGGCTGAGCTTCCACCGTTTCTTTGGATCGGTGTTCCTTGCCTGGAATCGGCGCTCCTGCTCATCGTCACTGGTGTGAAGCCAGTACTTGATGACGAGGACGCCATCGTCGGTGATCTCCTTCTCGAATGAGGGGCAGAGCGCGAGGAATTGCTCGTACTGCTCATCGGTGCAGAACCCCATGACCCGCTCCACATTCAGCCGGTTGTACCAGGAGCGATCGAACAGGACGATCTCTCCTGCGGCGGGGAGTTGAGGGACGTATCGCTGGAGATACCACTGCGATTTCTCTCGATCAGTCGGGACCGGAAGTGCGACCGTTCTCACGATTCTGGGATTCAATCGGCGGCTGATCGTCTTGATCGTCCCGCCCTTGCCCGCGGCGTCCCTGCCCTCGAAGATCACGACGACCCGGAGGCCCTGATCCTTGACCCAAGCCTGCAGCTTCGCGAGTTCGACCTCGAGTTCGGCGAGTTTCCTCTGGTACTTCTTGGTCTTCATCCCGGGAATTGTAGCCTCACAATTCAACCCCGGGGATCGGATGTCACGAAGCTCTGCGTCGCTCTCGATCGCGGATGCGGCGCCGAAGGCGCCTGCGTTCCCCGGCATCCATCCCGCCCCACACGCCCTCGGCCTGTGCCGTCTCGAGAGCGAACGAGAGACACTCCGTGCGCACTGGACACCCTTCGCAGACCGCTTTCGCCGGATTCGCGGCCAAAGGCACTTCACTGGGAGGAAAGAACACCTCTGCCGGGTACGAGGTGCACGCGGCTTCTTCGTACCAGGGTTCCCGTGCATCGAAGAACACGTCGTTGGTTACAGGCACCATATCGCAGCTCCGCTTCGCGATTCGTTACGGGAGAACGCCGCGGCTGGTCAGATTGTTCCCGCCAACGATCGACAAGGGCCTATGACACCGGGCCCGCGGTTACATCGTCGAACGACCAACTCAAATCGCTCTCGTACCGGACAACACCCTCGACGCGGCCGACAAGCTCTTCCAGCAGCCTGGCATCCGTTCGCGTTGGGACCTCCCCGGCCAGTGTCACGACACCGTCTTTGACCCTGACGGAGACGTCGGGCGAGTCGAGCATCAAGATCCTGCGGATGACGCCACGCTCAACGGCCGTTGCGATTACGTCGTCGTCTCTGGCGAAGGCAACAAGAATATCTCCCCGGCTCACGATCCCCTCAAGGCGCCCTTCGGGATCGACCACCGGGAGTCGCTTCACGTTTCGATCGGTCATGAGGCGGGCTGCTTCCGAAAGCATCGTGTTGCGATCGACCACAAACAGTGACTTCGTCATCACCGCGCCTACGGTCGACGGCACCTTTGTCTTCTTCTCGCCAAACACCGTGTCGAAGAGGCGCCGACGACCCACCGCTCGATCGGCTTCCGCCTCGATGAAGTCGGCCTCGGTGATGATCCCGACAACGGTTCCGTCATCTGCGACAACCGGGAGACCGGAAACGCTGTGGTCGATCATCGCCCTGGCTGCCTGTTTCAACGACCAATCAGGGTGCGCCTTCTCGACCTCTGTTGTCATGACGTCGATGACTTTCACGGCAGGCTACCTACTCGATAGCGGAGGTCTCTCGAATCCCCGCTCACTCGGTCCACTCCTCGGGCGGATACTGATGCTCGTGTCGGGTGGCGACCCTCGCGGCATACGCCGCTGCCTCGCTGCGCCGCGACATCTCCATCTTCGCAAGAAGATTCGACACGTAGTTCTTCACCGTCTTCTCGGCGAGGAACATCTCCTCGGCGATCTGACGGTTCGTCTTCCCGTCGGCGATGAGATCAAGAATCCGTCGTTCCTGTGGGGACAGCCGTCGTATCAGAGGATCGTCAACGGTGTGTCCGCGGAGGCGATCGAAGAGAGGTTCGGCCATAGCCGGGTCGAGCAGGGTCTCGCCGGCGCCGACTCTCCTGATGCTGTCGATGAGCGCCTCGGCGTCGATCCTCTTCAAGATGTACCCGGCGGCACCAGCCATAATCGCCGACATCAGAGCTTCCTCATCGGCGAACGAAGTAAGGATGAGCACGCCGACGGCGGGCCAACGATCGACGATCTCTCTGCATGCCTCGACACCGGAGCTATCCGGAAGGCGCACATCCATCACCACGACGTCGGGAGCGTCATATCCGACGCGCCGGACCCCCTCTTTGGCCGTGCCGGCTTCGCCGACAACGGTGAGGTCGTCGTACGAATCGATCAGCGATCGAAGTCCACGGCGAACGACCTCATGGTCGTCGACGAGGACGATCCGAAGCAATCCGGGGGTCTTCTTCTCTCGTGGCATGTGTGCAATTTACTGCATCCGGCGGACCTGGGTGGCGGGGAAGGGTCGATTGGCCCGATCCGGGACCGAGTAGCCTGCATCCGTGGTGTTGCGACAGTTCACACCGGCCCGGCTCCGCGACCTCGTCGAGGGCGCAGCAGCCGTGGCCGGACAGACCGACCTCCAGACGATCCTGGCAACGACGGTTGAGATTGCGATGGATCTCACTGGCGCACCTCATGCTGCCCTGGGCGTGGTCGGCCAACATGGTGGGCTGGTCGACTTCGTTCATGCCGGCCTCGATCCGCAGACAGCAGAGATGATCGGCGCACCGCCGCAGGGGCGTGGACTGCTCGGCCTTATCTCCCGCGACGGCGAAACGGTCCGAATCGATGCTCTATCCGATCATCCGGCATCGATAGGCATGCCCTCCCATCACCCACAGATGGGCTCGTTTCTTGGCGTGCCCGTACGCGCCGGGACGAACCTCTTCGGCAACCTCTACCTCACCGACAAAGAGGGCGGATTCACCGAAGAGGACGAAGCGCTCGTTGAGGCGCTGGCGATGATCGCCGGGACTGCCATCAGGACCGTCAGGCTCCAGCAACGGCTCCAGAGCCTCGCCGTGGCCGAGGATCGGGAGCGAATCGCTCGCGACCTGCACGATGCCATCATCCAGGACCTCTTCGCCGTCGGACTCTCGCTCCAAGGTCAGGCGCTCAAGGTCGTCGATCCTGGCATCAGACGGGCGCTCGAACGGGACGTCGAGAGCCTCGATCGGACAATCACATCCCTGAGAGGGTTCATCTTCGACCTGGGCGCCCCCGCCGGAGGGCAGCGAACGCTTCGTTCGGAGCTACGCGAGCTCGTGACCCGACTTGCCGGACCTCACGACACCGAGGTACACGTTGCCTATACGGGTTCACTCGACGCTCTCCCACAACACGTCATCGACGATGCGACACAGCTCGTTCGCGAGTCGTTGAGTAACTCGCTCCGGCACTCCGATGCAGACCGAGTAGCGATCGAGATCCACGGTGGGGACGATCGCCTGGCCCTGCGAATCTCCGACAACGGTGTCGGTTTCGATCCCGCCGAGGTCGCATGGGGGCTCGGTCTTACGAACCTCAGGGAGCGGGCGACCCGAGCCGGTGGGCAAATCTCCATCGATTCCACTGCCGAGTCCGGGACGTCTGTTCGAGCATCTCTCCCCCTGTAGAGATCATTGCGCAGAGCGTTGTCGTTGTAGCACCAGGGACTACTAGATTCCGGGGTCAACCAGTTCACTCGATTGGGGGGTCCATGGACCTGAGGGTCACCGGTGCAAGCGAAGAAGTCACCGTTCCTGCTGGAACGACGGCTGTGATTGGCGCGGATTCGGCCGCGACGATCAACGTGGCGCGCCCCGGAATCTCGAGACGACATGCAGTCGTCAGATACGACCGTTCCCATTGGGTCATACAGGATGCTTCGAGCCGCAACGGAACCTTCCACAACGGCGCTCGAATCCAACTCCTCGACATCAAGGGACCGACAACGATCCGACTCGGTCACCCGGCAGAGGGCGCCGAGATCGTGCTCACTCCGATCAACGCAGCGTCCAAGCCGTCGACCGGCTCGGAATCGCAGACCGTTGCGGCACCCGCAGCACCGCCGCCGGCAGCTGCACAGCGCACTCGGGTTGCCCCCACCACTCCGCCGGCAACGCCCGGCAGCAACGATCCGCGACTCGATGACCTGATTGCTTCTCTGAACGACACGGTGAAGTCGATCAAGGGCCTCACGTGGTCGGTATGGGCGATGATCGCCGTCACGGCAATCCTGGCGATACTGACCCTGTTCGTGGGAATCGTGGGGAACTGAGCGAGCACTTCGTGCTCCGTAGTCCGTAGTCCGTAGTCCGTAGTCCGTAGGGAGTCTGCCTGATCTACTGATCTACTTCTACTGATCTACTGATCTACTGATCTACTGATCTACTGATCTACTGATCTACTGATCTACTGATCTACTGATCTACTGATCTACTCATCCTCTGTCGATCGCAGGAACTTCTCTACCTCTGCGCCGATCTCATCGGGAGATGGGATGTCCTCGAAGGAGAAGATCGGCGGCGGCTGGTCCTGTTCATCCTGCCTGTCGTGCATCTGCTCGAGCCGTTCCACGTACTGCTTGGCGTCTGATCGCTCCGAAAGGTCGCTATCGATCTCCTCGAGCTGTGCTGAGGCCTTCTCCGCAAGGTCGGCGAGTGGAAACTCGACAGCGACCTGGTCACCGACCCGTTCCATCAGGCTCAGCACTCCGGGATAGAACGGATTCTGGAGGTAGTGAGGTGTCTGCACCCAGTACCCGATCGCGGGTATGCCGGCATCGGCTATCCCCTGCCTGAGCACGCTGACTGCAGCGCCGGGTACGACAAGATCGTTGGGCAGCATCTCGTCGGCTTCGAGGAGCAGATCGGGATCCGACGTCGTGCACACGACCCGAACCGGGCGAGTATGCGGCACCGGCGCCGGCACGGCCCCGAGTGTCACGAACCGGCTCACGTTGTAGCGATCGGCGAGTTCGACGAACTCCCGCGTCAGTTGCTGCCACCGAAAATCCGGCTCGTTCCCGGAGACGATGAGCAGATCAACGCCGTCGACGGTGCGCTGAACGATCTCGAGACGTGGCCACGAGATCTCGGTCAACTCACCGGACGAGAAACTCAGCACGGGACGGGACGACCGATAGTCGAAGAGTGCATCGGGTTCGAATGCGGCGATCACATCACCACCGTCGGCGATGAGTTCGATGGCATCGGTACCAACCGATGCGGCATCCACCCACCCGGACATGGCGAGCAGCATGATCGGTCGGTCAAGGTCGATGTCGTTAGCGAAGGAAAGCAGTCTCATCGATGCCGACGATACTCAGTGTTGCGGCGTCACGCTGTCGGGTATCCGGCCTCGGTGGCTTGCCGATCCATCTTCTCCGTGACCCGCTCTCGAAGTTTGCTGAAGAATCCAGGTGTGTTGAACACTTCGATGTCGGTGCTCCCCACCGGTCCGTGTGCCTCTGTCGGCAAGCGATAGTCCCCGACATCGAAATCTGCGCCTGCACGACCGACCATCCCTTCAGACGATCGGGGCATCGTAGCGTGAGGCTGATGGACAGACCGTCGAGCGCGTCGGCCTACAGGTAGAGCCCCGGTTGATCCTCATCACTCGACGTCTCGAGCGCCTTGCGACGACCCATCTGCTCGAGCTGGGCCTGTGCGGACATCTGCTGAGACCACAGGGATGCCTGAATACCGTGGAACAGGCCTTCGAGCCATCCCACGAGCTGTGCCTGGGCGACCCTGATTTCCGCTTCGGTCGGGGTCTCGCTCTCGAGCGGCACGAAGATGGAGTCGAGTTCCTCTTTGAGATCGTCGGAGAGCACATCCCGCAATTCATCGATCGACCGGTGGTAGACGGCGAGCAGCCTCCGGCGACCGAAGTCGTCCATGCCGGACGATCGAACCTCCTCGAGCATCGCCCTGGTCATCGAGGCGATCCGGATGAGTTTCGATGGCTCGGTCACGAACGTGCCGCCGCTCTGGTCCCCCTCGTCGATGGGAGCATCGATCATCTGCGGAGTGATCGGCTCCTCGTCGCTGTCCGTGTTTGCCGGTCCTGTCGCGTCTTCCATACCCCCATAGTACGACGGTGCCGGGCCAGAGGAAACGAGTACGATCGCCGGTCATGAGCGATTCAGCAGCGCCGAGCGACGGGCCGAAGCAGTCGCGCAGATGGTGGAAGGTTGTCCTCGGAGCACTCGCTGCCCTCATCGCGATCGTGGTGCTCGGCGTGGCACTCGTCGGCCAGGTCTCGGTTCGGAGGGCCTTCCCCGACGTCGAAGGGGATGTCGTTGTGGCCAATCTGAATGCCGGCGTCGAGATCGTACGCGACGACATGGGCATCCCCCACATCTATGCCGACAACCCACACGACCTCTTCATGGCGCAGGGGTTCGTTCATGCCCAGGAACGGTTCTGGCAGATGGACGTCTGGCGTCACATCGGATCGGGACGGCTCTCAGAGATGTTCGGCGCCTCCCAAGTGGAGACCGACACCTTCCTGCGGACTCTCGGATGGCACGACGTTGCCACCGCTCAACTTGCTGCTGCAACCCCCGAGGACCGGGAGATCATGGACGCCTACTCCGAGGGCGTGAACGCCTACCTCGCGACCCAGTCACCGGCCGATCTGAGCTTTGAGTACACGATCCTCGAACTCATGAACCACACCTACGACCCGGAACCCTGGAACCCCGTCGACACCCTCACGTGGGGGATCGCCATGGCATGGGATCTGCGCGGCAACATGGATGTCGAGATCGAGCGAGCGATGCTGCTCGGATCGCTCAGCGAAGACCAGGTCGCCCAACTGTTTCCTCCGTACCCGGGTGAGATCAATCCGTTCATCGTGCCTGCCGGCACGAACGACTCGTCCCCGACGCCATCTCTGCGGGCGACCCCCGGAATCCGCACGGCCCTGACCTCCATCCAGGCGAAACTCGATCTGGTCACTGCGCTCGGAGCGGGCGATCCCGAAGCCGGCATCGGCTCCAATTCTTGGGTTGTCTCCGGGAAACACACCGATACGGGATCACCGATCCTCGCGAACGATCCTCACCTCGGTATTCAGATGCCGTCGATCTGGTATCAGAACGGCCTCCACTGCACTGACGTGTCGGACGCCTGCCCATTCGATGTCGCAGGCTTCTCGTTCGCCGGTGTGCCAGGCGTTGTGATCGGCCACAACGCGAACATCGCTTGGGGATTCACGAATCTCGGGCCCGATGTGCAAGACCTCTTCATCGAGAGGATCAACCCCTCCGATCCGAATCAGTACGAGGTGAACGGTGCCTGGGTCGACATGGAGATCCACGAGGAGACGATCAAGGTCGCAGGCGGCGACCCGGTCACGATCGAGGTCAAAGCCACCAGACACGGCCCGATCATCTCGGACGCCTACGGAGACCTGGAGGAGTTCTCGAGTTCGGGTATCGAGACGCCGAGCCCATACTCGATAGCACTTCGATGGACGGCACTGGATACGAACCCGGGCATTGTTGAGACGTTCATCGGTCTCGACACTGCTGCCAATTGGGACGACTTCCGCGCAGCGTTGCGGTCGTTCGCCGTCCCGGCACAGAACGTCGTCTATGCGGACGTTGAAGGCAACATCGGGTACCAGTCCCCCGGCCGAATACCGATCCGGGCGAGTGGTGACGGAGCGCTCCCCGTGCCCGGTTGGACCGACGAGTACGAGTGGACAGGAGAGATCCCCTTCGATGAGCTTCCGCGATCGCTTAATCCCGAGAGCGGCTACATCGTCACAGCGAACAATGCGGTCATCGACGACGACTACCCGTACATGCTCACGTACGACTGGAATTTTGGCTACCGCGCGCGGAGAATCGTCGACCTCGTCGGGTCGAACTCCCCGATCGGTCTCGACGAGCACGCCTCGATCCAATTCGATTCGTACAGCCTCAACGCGGAACAGGTCTTGCCCTCTCTGGCAGCCTTGGACTCTCCTCTCAATGCGGTGTTCGCGTCGTGGGATCTCGGCAACCAGGTCGACTCCTCGGGCGCGGCGGCATTCAACGCCGTGTGGGCCCGGGTGATGGAATTCACCTTCCATGACGACCTTCCCGAGGACTACTGGCCGACCGGTGCGGGACGCTGGTTCTACGTCATTGGTCGGATGCTCGAGGCTCCGGCTGATCCATTCTGGGATGATCAAGCGACGAGCGAGACCGAGGACCGCGATGCCATCCTCCAGCGATCGCTCGACGCCGCGTACGACGACCTCAACGGATGGTTCGGAGACGATCCCGAGGGCTGGAATTGGGGAGAGATGCACGGCTCGGTCTTCCGCAACCAGACGCTCGGAGACTCAGGCATCGGATTGATCGAAGATCGCTTCAACCGGGGCCCGCTCCCCACCCCGGGCAGCGCCGATCTCGTCAACGCCACCGGATGGACCGCCCACGAAGGCTTCGAGACGACGTGGCTCCCCTCGATGCGGATGCTCGTCGACCTCGGCGACCTGTCGCGTTCACGGACTACTCACACGACCGGCCAGTCGGGTCACACGGATCATCCCCACTACGACGACATGATCCCCCTCTGGCTCGCCGGCGAGTACTCCCCGATGAACTGGACAAGAGCCCAGGTAGATGGAGCAGCCGAATCGGTGCAGACACTGACACCCCAGCCGTGAGCCCTTCGGGGTCTGGCGTAGATAACGGCACGATTCGGCCGTTATCTACGCCAGACTCCCGGGTTGGGTCTATACGAATGCGTAGACAACAAAGGCTACGAATGCTGCCAGCAGGATTGCGCCTTCTGCCCGGGTGATTCGTCTGCCGGTGAGGGCGAGTGCCCCGGCGACGAAGACCACGCCGACCATGACAGCGAGCAGCGGAATGGTGATCGCGTCGAGCTGACCGGGTCCGAGAATCGCCGCGAGACCGGCGACTCCCAGTGAGTTGAAGATATTCGATCCGAGAACGTTCCCCAGCACCAATTCCGGCTCCCGATTGCGAGCGGCAGCGATGCCGGCGGCGAGTTCCGGGAGACTCGTGCCGACGCCGGTGATCAAGCCAAGGAACAATGCCGAAAGCCCGAATTGCACCCCGACGCCGATGACGCCATCGAGGAGGAAGTCTGCGGCGATCACCGTAACGATGAGCGCCCCCACCCCGATGAGGATCTCCTTGCCCACCTCTCTCCGCCACGCAGCGATGTCCTCTGCATCCTCGCCGGCAATCGACTCCCCTTCGTCATCGACCGCACCGAGCACTGCATCCGGATCGCTTCTCGACCACCGAATCATGAGCCAGATAGCCACCCCGAGCAGCCCAAGTAGAACGAATCCTTCCCACGCATCGAGCGACCCATTGGCAAGTGTGGCAGCCAGCACGGCGACGGACGCGAACATGAGAGCGCCCTCCCGTTTGATGATTCGCCGCCTTGCAACGATCGGAGTTATGAGTGCAGCCGAGCCGAGAACGAGGGTCACATTCGAGATGTTCGAACTGATCACGTTGCTCACGGCCAGATCGAGTTCGCCCTCCAGTGCCGCGAGCGCCGACACGACGAACTCCGGAACGGACGTCCCGAACCCGACCACGACCGCACCGATGAAGATGACGGACACGCCGAAGGCGCGTGAAATCCTCACCGCCGACTTCGCCAGCCGATCCGCTGCGTAGATGAGGGCGATCAACCCTCCGATGATCCTGAGGATGTCGAGAAGCACGAGAGCCTTTCGATGCGCGCTGGAATGGTGGATGGTACCCAGCCACTGATGCGGACAGTCGGCAACGAACCGCTATTCTCCCAACCGGTATGGACCAAGACACCGAACCGCTCCACCAGACCTGGATGCATTCCGAGAAGATGATCCCGAGGCGCTTCATTCGCCCGACACTCGGGTTCATGCGCATCGAAGCCTCGGGTGCGATCATGCTGCTCGCGGCCACGATCCTTGCCCTCATCTGGGCGAACTCGGCATGGGGCGAGACCTATTTCGAGTTCTGGGAAGTTCACATCACGTTCGAGGTGGGCGGATTTCACTTCCACGAGTCCCTGAAGCACTTCGTCAACGACGGCTTGATGGCGATCTTCTTCTTCGTCGTCGGTCTCGAGATCAAGCGCGAACTCGTCGTTGGCGAATTGAACTCGGTGAAAAAGGCAGCGCTCCCCGCCATGGCGGCCTTGGGCGGGATGGTCGTCCCCGCCCTCATCTACGTCGCGTTCGTCGCGTCGAGCGGTTCTTCCGACGCGATCGCCGGCTGGGGGATTCCTATGGCAACGGACATTGCCTTCTCCGTGGGCGTGATCGCCTTGCTGTCGACCAGGGTGCCGATCGGTGCGAAGCTGTTCCTCCTCGCTCTCGCGATCGTCGACGACATTGGAGCGATCCTCGTCATCGCGGTCTTCTACACGGACGACCTTGCCTTTTTCTGGCTGATCGCCGCGGCCGCCGCGCTGGTTCTGATCTCACTTGCCAGCCGAGCGGGGATTCGCGCCGGGTTCTTCTATCTCCCGCTGGCGATATTCGCCTGGTACGGCTTTCTCGAGTCGGGTGTTCACGCAACGGTTGCCGGGGTCATCCTGGGCCTGCTGGTCCCGGCCCGTGCCTACTACAGCGACAAGGGTTTTCGCCGGCGAGCCGGGTGGATCCTCGATCGTTGGGATCGCGACGCTGTGTCACCGCAGGCGCACGCCCGCCTCGACCAGGATGCCTTGGAACTCGCGGCGATCGCCAAGGAGTCGGTGTCACCGCTCGAGCGCTGGGAACATGCCCTGCATCCATGGTCGTCATTCCTCATCATCCCCCTGTTCGCCCTCGCCAACGCTGGTGTCAGATTCGTGGACATCGACGTCCTCGAGGCCGTGACCAGCCCCGTGGCGCTCGGTGTATCCGTCGGCCTCATCGCGGGCAAGCCGATCGGGATCATCGCCGCAACCTGGCTCGGTCTCAAGCTCAACCTGGGTCAGCTACCGCGACGCACGACCTTCGTTCACGTCATCGGCCTCGGGTTACTGGCGGGTATCGGGTTCACGGTCTCGCTCTTCATCTCGGAACTCGCGTTCCGGTCGAGTCCGGATGGATACCTCTTCACCGACGAAGCCAAGATCGGCATCTTCATCGGTTCGATCGTGGCCGGCGTGGCGGGATTCGTGTTCCTCCGTTTGTACAAGCCCCGGTCGTCCTAAGGCTGACGGCAGATCCGCGGGAACAGACATCTCTCTCCGGTCGTTGAGCGAGGGAACCCACCACCGGAGCGCCCTCGATGACCGACCAGCCCAATCCGATAACGGTCGCGCTCTCGATTCTTCGAGCAAAGCGGGTCTCAAGACCCGATCCGTCGGGCACGGGCGCCCTAGAGTCTTCGGATCTCACAAATGTCCTCGATACCTTACGTACCGGCGGCATCGCCACACTCCCGGACGAACGAGGGCACCTGCGCGACTTCCGGATTCGGATGGAGGCAACCGATCCGGACTCACTGTCCGATGACGGGGCACTTACCTTCTGGCTCAATCTCTACAACGCTGGAGCGCTCGCCGTTGCAGCCGATGCCTTCGAGCGTGGCGCCCACTCGGTCCTTCGGATCCCGGGCGCGTTCGACGAACCGTGGGCAACGATCGCCAGGGAGCCGCTGTCGCTGAACGACATCGAACATGGGAAGCTCCGCCGGTTCGGGGATCCGAGAATCCACGGCGCCCTCGTCTGTGGTTCTGTTTCGTGCCCGACGTTGCGATACGAGCCGTTCGGAGAGAATCTCGACGACCAACTCGATGACCAAATGCGCTCGTTCCTCGCCGGAGGCGGTGCCGCAGTCGACCGAACTGCCGGAGTATTGAGGCTCTCCCGCATCTTCCTCTGGTACGGGGGCGACTTCACACGACCGCACCGGATGCCGACGTGGCTCCCTTCACGCAAGAAGGATCTCTCGAGAGTCGTCGCGGCGTGGCTTCCTGCCGAAGACGCGGAGTGGATAGCCGGTTCATCGCCGAGGGTCGAGTACGCACCCTACGACTGGGGACTCGCCTGCTCCATCGCCTGACGGCGCGTCCCAAACACGAATGCCCCGATGGCCATCACCGCGGCGGCCACGTCGAACGGCAGAACGTACGTGGCCAGGGCTTCCGAGTCGACGATCCACTCACCGGTCGGACCGAATCCAACGACGTCCAGGTATTTCCATATCGACCAGACGCAGATGATCGCGAGCAACGTGCCGGCCGTTACCGCAGCGGGGAGTCGCCACGCCCGGTGGACCCCGATCACCAGCGCGGCACCCGCCCATGCAATGTCGAGGGCAGAGAGCAGTTGGAGAAACTGAAGAGACGGTGGGTACCGCAGGGCGGCTGAGGATGCGAGCGTCACGAGACCGACCATGCCGGTCACCAGGAACACCACCGAGATCCCGGAGGCCGACAACCGCCAGAACGCCGGCCATGCATGCCCGACGAACCAACCATCACCGGCCAATGGTGCGAGGCGGATGACAGCGACCAGTCCGAGCAGAACGAGTGCTGCGAGATGAACGATCACGATGGTGAACGGTGGAGGCGACCAGCGGACAAGGAGAAGGGGTATCGACCCGATGAGGCCGATCACCAGAAACGGAATGGTGGCAAGGACGGCCCTCTCCATCGGTGCGTCCGAGCGAACTGACTGTCCGGTCACCGCGGCGTACTCCGATGACCGGCTCGGGCCGACGCGATCCGGTTCTCCGCAAGGGCGGCGTACTCCTGGTCGATCTCGTAGCCGACATAGTGCCGCCCAGTCTGTGCAGCAGCGATCGCCGTTGATCCGGATCCGAGGAAGGGATCGAGAACAAGGTCGTCCTTGAAGGTGTACAACTCGATGAGACGTCGCGGCAGTTCGGTCGGGAACGGAGCAGGGTGCCCGACTCTGCGTGCCGACTCCGGAAGGATGTCCCACACCGACATCGTCGCCGCGAGGAAGTCCTCCTTCGAGATCGTGTCCTCGCCGCTTCGCTTCCGGCGGAACGACTCCTTCGACGCAACGATCACATACTCATGGACGTCACGCAGCGTCGGATTCTTCGCCGACTGCCATGATCCCCACGCCGTCGATCCGCCTGCCGCCTTGGCCTTCTTCCAGATGATCTCGCCACGCAGCGAGAACCCGATCTCGGTGAAGAGAACGCCGACCAGGTGGTTGAGCGGGAGGTATGGCTTGCGGCCGAGGTTCGCCACATTCACCGCGACCCGTCCTCCGGGTTCGACGACCCGATAGGTCTCGGTGAAGACTCGCCTGAGCAGGTTCAGATACTCCTCAAGATCAAGATCCTCGTCATAGTCCTTGCCGACGTTGTACGGCGGCGAGGTCACCATGAGAGCGACACAGTTGTCGGGGAGTTGGCTCATCGACTCGGATGACTGCACGAAGACCTGATCGAGCACGTTGGCCGGCGCGTCGCGTACCTCGCCGACCTGTCCGGGCTCCGGAGAACGGGTCATGCGCCGTGCGTAGTAGGCGGAAGAATCGTGGCTCTCCCGTTTTCCCGCGCCGAAGCTCGCTGTACTGGTCGCCATCCGTTGTGCCTCCTGCCAACACGGTAGTTGTCGAACTCCCGGGTGAGACGGACCCGATTACTCCGCCACCCGAACGTAGCTGCCGAGGACCCAGAGGTCGGCACAGGTCGCGGGGGGCGGATCGATCACTCTGGCGAGTCCCTCAGGACCGGGCTCGTGGACAAGATCGACGAAGAAGCGATACGACCAGGCTTCGGTCGATGGCCGGGACTCGATCCGCGTCAGATTGGCGCCACGCAACCCCAGCTCGGCAAGAACGAGTGCCAACGCTCCCGGTGTATGGGACGTCGTGAACAGCACGGTCGTCTTGTCATCTCCAGGGTCGACCTGAGGCTCACCGGGAGCGAGCACGACGAACCGGGTCGTGTTGTGGTCGCGGTCCATGACGTTCTGTTCCAGGATCTCGAGTCCATGGATCTCTGCAGCTCCCGGCGGAGCGAGTGCCGCGATCGTAGGATCCCCGAGCTCCGCAACCTCCCGCACCGCGCCCGCCGTGTCGTAGCGAGCGAATGACTCAACGCCGAGCTCAAGCAGATGGTGCTCGGCCTGCGAGAGCGCCTCCGGATGGGATCTCACTTCTCGTATGTCATCGATCGATGCTCCGGGGATTCCGAGGATGGCGTGACGGACTTCGACGAGATGTTCTGCGACGATCGCAAACGGCTGATACGCCATGCTTCCTGGGAGACGATCGAGCACGGGGAGCACTGATCCGGTAGTCGAGTTCTCAACGGGGACGACGAGTCGGTCGACCTCACTGTTCTCGAGGGCTGCAAAGGCGGTCGCGAACCCCTTCAAACCGACCGACTCACAATCCGGAAACAACTCGCCAACGGCCCGGTAGCTGTAGGAGCCCGGCTCTCCCTGATATCCGATACGCATGGTGGGAACGATAGGCGGCGCGACTACCAGCGTGCGTGGACCGAGGGTTTGATCGACCGTTCGTACACATCGGCGACGTGCCCCGTCGTGTTGTCATCGATGGGCAGCAGATCCGACGCCGCTGCATTGGCGATCGCCTGCTCGGGATTCTTCGCTCCTGGAATGGCCGTCGACACGGCATCGCTCATGAGGATCCACCGGAGAGCGAACTGCGCCATCGTCGAACCTTCCGGCTTCACTTCGATCAGTTCGCTCACGGCAGCGAGTCCGGTCTCGAACGGAACACCGGCGAACGTCTCCCCGACGTCGAATGCCTCGCCGTGGCGGTTGTACGCACGATGGTCGTCGGCGGCGAACACAGTGTCGGCAGTCATCCGCCCGGTGAGCATGCCGCTGGCAAGAGGGACCCGGACGATAATCCCCACGTTCGCTGTCTTGGCCATGTCGAAGAACTGCACGGCCGGTCGCTGGCGGAACATGTTGTAGATGATCTCGACCGTCTCAACGCCGGGGTACTCGATCGCCTTCATCGCTTCTTCGACCCGTTCGACGCTGACGCCGTAGTGCCGGATCTTCCCCTTCTCCTTGATCCCGTCAAGCGCATCGAAGAGCTCGGGCTGGTAGTAGACGTCGGTGGGAGGGCAATGGAGTTGAACGAGGTCGAGGGTGTCGGACCTGAGATTCGTCAGGCTTCGGTCGATGAACCGTTCGATGTTGGCTCCGGTGTATCCCTCTGCCGTGTGAGGATCGAGGCGTCGTCCTGCCTTCGTCGCGACGACGAGGTCAGCATCTGATCGCTCCCGCACAAGACGCGCAACGAATCGCTCGCTCCGGCCGTCTCCGTAGACATCCGCCGTATCGATGAAGTTCACGCCGGCATCAACGGCAGCGTGGAGGGCCGCCATCGCTGTGATGTCGTCGACGTTCCCCCAGTCGGCCCCGATCGCCCACGCCCCGAAGCCGATCTCAGATACGTCGTAGCCGGTGCTGCCAAGGGTGCGGTAGTTCATCAGCGGTTCCTCTCTGGACTTCGTGCGGGCCCTCCGACTCGACAGCCTGAGGCTACCGGTGCTCAGGGAGACCGGAGTACTCGAAGTATCGACTCCGAGATCAACGCGGCAAGCTCTGCCGGATCGCTGCCCTCCGAGGCGAGATCTGAGGACGACAGCAACAATCCCTGTACCAACACCGCATACCGATCGGGGTCGAGACCGGGATCGAACGAGCCGTCTGCCACACCGTTCGCGATGATCGATGCCACAAGGGCCCTGAAATCGGTCTGGTGTCGATCGAGATGAGCACGGGCCACAGGCGAGAGAGCGCTGCGAACGTCGCCAACACCGTGGCCGTGGCGCCCTTCAACGACCGTGTAGCGGGCCAGCAGCTCCATCTTCGCTTCGGCAGTGTCGGTTGCTTCGAGGAGGTCTACGAGGTGAGCGAACCCCGTGTGTGCATACTGTTCGATCCCCGCGACGACGATCTGCTCCACGTCGGAGAAGTGGTTGTAGAGCGTCTGGCGAGCAACCCCGGCTTGGTCGGCGATCTCGGTCATCGTCACTCCGCCCAGCCCGCCCTCCGAGATGAGCGTGAAGGTTGCTTCGATGATCCGATCGCTTGCGGTCGCTGTCATCATCCCTTCCTGTACGCTGCAACCGACAGCGGCATGAAAACGGCAAGCAGACCGACAATCCAGACGATCGACCACAGGACGACGCCACCTGCAGATACGCCGTTGCTCAGGTCCCGCGCCGCATCGGCAACCACGGAGATCGGCTGCCACTTGGCGAATCCCTGAAGCCAACCCGGCATCTGCTCCGCCGGTGTGAACACTGTGCTTGCCAGCATCAGTGGGAACAGCCAGAACATGCTCAGCATGCCGACCATCTCGGCGCTCTTCACCTTCGCTGCGATGGCCGCGTTCATCCAGGAGAACGAGAAGCCGATGCCGACGCTGAGTGCAATCGCACCAATCGCTCCACCGACCGACGCAAATCTGAAACCGAGCGCGTATCCCACCGCGGCGACGAGCACGACGCTGATCGTGTTCCTCAAACCATCGGCGATCGTGCGTCCGCCGAGGACCGCCAACTGACTCATCGGGAGAGATCGGAAGCGGTCGGTAACACCTTGCGAGAGGTCGGTAGCCAGACCAGTACCGGTTTGCTGTGCTCCGGTAAGCGTCGTGATTACGAAGATGCCGGGGACGAGGTACTGGATGTAATCCACTCCCGTCCCCGCTCCGATGGCGCCACCAAAGACGAAGTAGAACAGCAGCAGAAAGAACACGCCCATGATCACCGCGAAGGTCAGCATCTCGGGCTGTCGCCGGGTCCGGATGAGGTCGCGCCACGTCATCGTCACGATGTCCTGAAGAGCCCACTTGAATCGATTCGCGAGGCCCGGCTTGGGGGCAGGAGCAGTCTGCGTCGTCGTCATCGGTTGCCTCCGGCTTCGGTGAGGGTCAAGAACACGTCGTCGAGCGTGGGGCGTCTGAGTTGAAAGTCGGAGATCGCAACACCGGCAATGTCGAGCTCCCTGAGCACTGTGAGGCTCTGGCTCGAACCGTCGGTCAGCGGAATCTGGAGCAGGAGATCCTGCTCGTCGCCCGACACACCCGGGGCAATGCGCTCCGCTATCTCTACGGCGCGAGCAACATCCCCTGTCGACGTGATGTGAACTTCGAGAACATCCCGCTCAAGATCCTGTTTGAGTTCGGCGCTCGTCCCGGAGGCCTTCACTACCCCCTCGTCAATGATGACGATCCGGTCGGAGAGACGATCGGCTTCTTCGAGGTACTGCGTGGTCAGGACGACAGCGGTCCCCTGCGCCGCCAATTCACCGATCTCGTCCCACAGCTCAATCCGGCTTCGAGGGTCGAGGCCGGTGGTGGGTTCGTCGAGGAAGAGGACTAGCGGAGCGGCGATCAGGCTTGCGACGACATCAAGTCGCCGCCGCTCACCGCCGGAGTAGGTCTCGGCGATCCTGTCCACGAACTCGCCCAGGTCGAAGCGTTCAATGAGGTGATCGATCCGCTGCTTCCGGTCGCTTCCCGGGATCTTGTAGAGGCGGCCGAACATCTCGAGGTTCTCCCGAGCCGTCAGTTTCTCGTCGATCGCGGCAGCCTGCCCGGCCAGGCCGATCACTCTCCGGACAGCATCGGGTCGGGTCGCAACATCGAAGCCGACGATCGTCGCCGATCCCGCATCGATCGGAAGCAGTGTTGTGAGCATCTTGATGGTTGTCGTCTTGCCGGCTCCGTTGGGGCCGAGCAGCCCCATCACCTCACCCGCACGAGCGTCGAAACTCAGATCACGAACAGCAACTGTTTCGCCGTAGGACTTGTTGAGGCTCCGGGCAGAGACTGCAACGTCGTCGGATCCCGTTGCCGGATCACGGGTCATTCGATTGGCCATGTTCACTCCTCGCCCTCACTGATTGAATGGACAGCATATCACATAGTCTGGACACTTCGTCCATTTCTGTTGAACGTCTC
>RCNG010000425.1_pt1 | contig 18964 bp, 21 predicted proteins | sample 2041371 | NCBI WGS metagenome assembly RCNG01 (sample SAMN09708227, study PRJNA481090) | Marine sediment metagenome, whole genome shotgun sequencing project. | biome: marine sediment; feature: ocean; material: sediment; isolation source: Sewage treatment plant 1 marine sediment (STP1) ... | reverse complement strand
TTCCCAATCAACTGTTAAAAGTGTTTTTTTCTACATTTTTCACTATTCACTATTCATTTTTCATTGCGCAAAAATACGCCGCACTCACTCGTGAACGCGGCGTATTTTTGCGCCCAGTAGTGCTAATTTTTCTTCAATATTTTCATAACCACGATCAATGTGATAGATGCGCTGTACTTCGGTCTCACCGCTGGCGACCAGACCGGCTATGATCAGACTGGCAGAAGCACGTAAATCGGTTGCCATTACGGGTGCCGATGTTAGTTTGTCGGTGCCGCGAATGATAGCGGTATTACCTTCAACTTCAATATCTGCACCCATTCGTTTTATTTCCTGCACATGCATAAAGCGGTTTTCAAACACTGTTTCAACGACGGTGGCGGTGCCTTCTGCAATGGTGTTTAAGGCGACAAATTGTGCCTGCATGTCTGTCGGGAAAGCAGGATAAGGTGCAGTACGCACATTCACTGCCTTCGGTCGCCGGCCCTCCATATCCAGTGAAATCCAGTTTTCTCCTAGTTCGATTTTTGCACCTGCTTCGCGTAATTTTTCTATTACTGCATCCAGTAGATGAGGTGCGGTATCTTTCACCTTGATACTGCCACCGGTAATGGCAGCTGCAACCAGATAAGTACCGGTTTCAATCCGGTCTGGCAATACGCGATAACGTGTACCATGGAGTTTTTCGACACCTTCAATCACAATAGTGTCTGTACCCGCACCGGATATTTTTCCGCCCATGGCAATAATAAAGTTAGCCAGATCAACCACTTCAGGTTCGCGCGCCGCATTTTCAAGTATAGTCGTGCCGTCAGCCAGTGCAGCAGCCATCATCAGATTTTCTGTGCCCGTCACTGTCACTATATCCATCACCAGGCGGGCACCTTTTAAACGTTTTGCTTTGGCGTGAATGTATCCATTGCTGACATCAATTTCAGCCCCCATATCCTGCAAACCTTTAATATGCAAATCCACTGGACGAGAACCGATAGCACAACCACCCGGCAGAGAAACTTCAGCTTCGCCAAAACGTGCTAACAACGGTCCCAGTACCAGAATCGAAGAACGCATGGTTTTTACCAGGTGGTACGGTGCAGTATAATTTTTGATGGTGGAACTATCAACTTCGACGCTTAGTTTCTCATCAATTGAAACCATCACACCCATACAGCCAAGTAACTCGACCGTGGTGGTTACGTCATGCAAATGCGGTACATTTTCAATCGTTGCCGGACCATCAGCCAACAGGGTTGCAGCCAGTATCGGTAACACTGCATTTTTAGCACCCGAAATTCTAATTTCTCCTTTTAGCCTGACACCACCATTGATCATTAATTTATTCATTTAAAAAAGTCTCTTATCTCGTCGTCAACGCCGTACGCTTTTGCAATAGTTAACAGGGTTACAGGCCAGTTTATAAAATGTAATTTGATGTTATGGTTACCTGCCAGCCTGATCATTTCCAGTATCATCGCCAGTCCGGCACTGTTACAAACCGTTATTTTCGACAGGTCTATGGTAATGCCGGTTTCCTTGCTGGCATTACCATTGGCATTGGCGGGGGGTGATTTTTTATATGATTTAAAAAAAGCAGAGACTTGCTGCATTAAATCAGGCACGGTTGAAAAATCAACCGTGCCTGAAATGAGATACTTCTGCTGACTTTGCTGAGTTAATTCAGCCTGATTTATTTGCACTTTATTACCATTTAATCACCTGATGCCCAGGAGCATGTCGGACTTAGTTGATCGTCGCGAGAGAAAGCCATTTTTAGGGCAGTTTTTCGATTATTTGAGGCGAAAAATATTTCTGGAAAACATTTTCGCGTAAGCCTCGTAGAGGTGAAGCGCATGGATGCGCTGAGCAATAGCACGGCTATTTAACGAAAATAATCGGGAAAATGAACAAGAATGGCTTTTTCGCAGTAGATTCATACTAAGTCCGACAGGCTCCTAGGCACCAACTTTAGTGCTTAATTTATTATTTTTTTCTTTCAGGTATTTTAACAGACCATCAATACCACTTTTACGCACTTCCTGAGTAAAAGTGCCTCGATAACTGGTAACCAGGCTAATTCCATCAATTTTTATATCGTATACTTTCCAGGCATTATTTTTAATGCGCATACGATAAGCCATCGGGATAGAAGGCCCGCCAGGTTGTATCACTTCTGCTTTAACTGATGTCTTATACGCATCCTCTGCCAGTTTTAGCGGGAAATATTTAATTTGCTGATCTTTGAATTCAATTAATGATTTACTGTAGGTTCTTATCAGTAAACTTCTGAACTCATCGACGAAAGCCAGCTTTTGCTGATTAGTTGCGTTTTTCCAGTTTTTTCCCATGGCCAACTTTGCCATGGTGACATCATCCAGATGCGGCAATATATAATCATCAATAATTTTATAAACACGCTCTGGTTCCTGCTGTAGCAGTTCGTGATCATCACGTAGAATTTTTATTACCTGCGCTGAGGTTCTTTCCAGCAAATCCACCGGTGATTCAATGTCTGCTGCCGTTGTTTCAGCCAGAGCAGGTAATGACCAGGTGGCCATAATAACGCTTAATACCACCACTGAAAATGCCGTAAACGACCAGCATGAACGCAGGAGCAGTTGTCGAGGAGCAGTTTTCCCTACATGTAAGGAGAAATTTTCAGTTATGTTGTTTGATTTTTTCATGGTATTTTTATTTCTCCTATTCTTCATCCCCAGACTTGCTGTACAGGAACTGACCGATAATTTGTTCTAACACCAGTGCTGACTGAGTTAAATCGATAACATCACCGGCTTTCAAATATTCTTCCTCGGCACCGGGTTCTAAACCGACAAACTGCTCACCCAGTAAACCCGATGTTAAGATACTTGCCGCAGTATCAACGGGAAATTTATTATATATTTCATCAATTGCCATGCTTACAATCGCTTCATAAGTATCACTATTATATTGAATATCCGTAACACGCCCAATTCTAACACCACCCGCTGAAACCGGTGAACGCACCTTTAGACCACCAATATTGTCAAAACGTGCCATTAATTCGTAATTTTCACCTGCACCGTAACTGCTCATATTACTCACACTCATGGCCAGCATAAAAAAGGCAGCAATGGCGGCAGCTACAAACAGGCCTACCAGAATTTCAATTTTACGAGATGTCATTTTTTCCTCTCAACTTCACTATTTATTTTGAAAACATCAAAGCAGTCAATACAAAGTCTAAAAACAGTATTGCCAGTGAACTGTGAACCACCGTTCGCGTCGTCGCCTGGCCTAAACCTTCCGACGTAGGTATGCAATCATAACCTTCAAACACCGCTATCCAGGTTGCAACAACACCAAACACAACACTCTTAATGAGTCCATTATATATATCCTCGTATAAATCGACTTTATTCTGCGCTTGAGACCAGTAGGCACCAGAATCCAGTCCTAGCAATTCAACTGCCACAATATAACCGCCAAGTATACCCACAGCGCTAAAAATGGTTGCCAGCAATGGCATTGAGATTACACCAGCCAAAAATCGTGGTGCCACAACACGCTGCATTGGATTAACCGCCATCATTTCCATTCCTGATAACTGCTCGGTTGCCTTCATCAAACCAATTTCAGCTGTTAATGCAGAACCTGCTCGACCTGCAAATAACAGCGCGGTTACAACCGGCCCAAGCTCTCGCAATAATGATAGTGCAACCATTACACCCACAGAATCTTCTGCACCGAAATCAACCAGTGCATAATATGACTGTAATGACATCACCATACCAACGAATAAACCGGCGACGACAATAATAATAAATGTTTGCACACCAACAGAATACAACTGTTTGATCAGTAATCGAGGGCGTACAAACAAGCTGGCACAACTTGCAATTACTACAAGCAAAAACAGGCTACCGCGCCCCAGCCGTGCAAAGCTGTGGATCGTTGTCGCCCCCAGATGCTGAATTTTATCCAGTATGCCGTTAAACAATCTCAACTCCTTTGGTACAAATCATCGAGCAACGGTTTTGCCGGATAATGAAAATGCACCGGACCATCAGCATCACCATGGACAAATTGGTGCGTCCATGCAGACTGACTGTTTAGCAGACTTTTCGGCGAACCACTTTCAATCAGTTTGCCCGCCGAAATAAGATGCACCTGATTTGATATAGAAAAGGTCTCTTGCACATCGTGCGACACAACGACGCTACAAACCTTTAATGCGCTATTTAATTCGCTAATCAATGAAACAATCACAGCCAGTGATATTGGGTCCTGACCAGTAAACGGCTCATCGTACATAATCATCATCGGATCCAGAGCAATGGCTCTTGCCAACGCCACACGTCTGGCCATGCCACCAGATAATTCTGCAGGCATATAATCAGCTGCGCCGCGCAATCCCACAGCATTTAACTTGAGCAACACCAGATACCGAATCATCGCCTCATTTAATTTAGTGTGTTCGCGCAACGGGTAAGCCACATTCTCAAACACTGACAAGTCTGTCAGCAGCGCGCCACTTTGAAACAACATACCCATGCGCTTGCGTAATTCAAATAATTTACCGGTAGATAATTGGTGTACATTTAAACCATCAACTTCAATGCTACCCTGATCCGGTGTTAATTGACCTCCAATCAATTTTAGTAAAGTGGTTTTGCCGGTACCACTGGGGCCCATTATTGCAGTTATGCCCTGACGTGGTATATCCAGTGACAGGCCATCAAAAATTTTTCGATGGCCTCGGCTGAAGTGTAAATCTCTTATTTTGACCAGAATGTCGCTCACTAGAATATCGCTCTATAGTCTCAATCGCCAACTGCGTTTATTATAATTTTCGGGAATTGTAACATTGTCGCCGACATCATTATCAAATCTTTCATATGCCTTAACCATCAACCCCGAATATGACGCATTTTATGCTCTTTTGTTCAATAGAAAGTATGTAGCCCGGATATTTCATTGCTGCAATACAGTAATCACCAGTCTTCAGCCCCGTTTACTGGCAAGTCTTCAGGGTAGAATGACTTTAACCTAAGTTTGTGACGCCAGCCGTAATCGCCGGATTGATGGTTTTTTCAAAGAAAATACCTATTTATTTTTATACTGAATTGTTGGCGAATTTGACCACATAGCGTATTCTTCGCCTCTACGAAACATCCAGACACACAAACAACACATTACAAATACAAAATGTTAGTCAATTATTTCGCCATTCTTGCTGGTTTTATATTGCTCATCTGGAGCGCCGACCGATTTATTATAGGTGCTGCTGCAACAGCCCGTAATTTTGACGTTCCACCACTGATTATTGGCCTTACTATTGTCGGCTTCGGCACCTCGGCGCCAGAAATGATGGTCGCGGGGTTCGCCGCTTATAACGGCAGCCCGGCCCTGGCCATAGGTAATGCGCTGGGCTCGAACATTGCCAACATTACCCTGGTTCTGGGCGTCGCCGCACTCATCGTACCGTTAGATGTGCACTCGCGTATAATCAAAAAAGAATTGCCCATTTTGCTAGTGGCCACCCTCATGGCATTAGCATTATTACGAGATGGGAGACTAGATCAATTTGATGGTTTTGTACTGCTTAGTTTATTGTTATTACTGATGTGGTGGATTACACGACAAAGCATACGCAACCAATCAGAGGATGCGCTGACCGATGAATATATAGAAGAATTACCCGGTGAAATGTCTACCTCGCATGCCTTATTCTGGCTAATCGCCGGGCTGATTTTATTAACGGTTAGTTCTAAAATTCTGGTATGGGGCGCGGTAAATGTGGCGGTAGACTTAGGTATTAGCGAACTGGTCATTGGACTGACTGTCATCGCTATTGGTACCAGCCTGCCTGAACTTGCTGCATCCATTAGCGGCGCCCTCAAAAATGAACATGATATAGCGATCGGTAACGTTGTTGGTTCAAACCTGTTTAACACATTAGGCGTTCTGGCAATTCCCGGGCTGATATATCCGGCGCCATTGGCTGAAGGTGTTCTGGAAAGAGATTTCCCCGTCGTGCTGGTGCTCACCATTTTACTATTTGTTATGGCATATGGCTTTCGAAGTGAAGGTAGAATCAATCGAATAGAGGGTGGATTGTTATTGAGTGCTTTCATTGTCTATCAAATACTGTTATTTTTTAGCATAAACTAAGGAAACTCTGATTAATACATGAAATCGGCTGTTACATGCCCGGAATAAGCTTCATTCAGAACTAATTAGAGATTCCTTATGCAACTGAATCCTACGGATCAGCCAGAATATCTCATAGCAACGCACCATGCGGATTTACTATATGAATATAATTAAAAAATTATCGACTATTAAAGGGGCGGTTTGCCTTCAGCAGCGCTATGCCTTCAAACAGTAAAACCGATATCCAGCCAGATGATTTTCAACGGCTGGGTTTAGCGGTCATCAAAACAGAGCTCGCTGAAATCAACGCGCTGCTGAGCCGTATTAATGACGATTTTGCCCAGGCCTGTGAATTATTATTAAACTGCAAAGGCCGCATTGTTGTTACCGGCATGGGAAAATCAGGCCATATTGGTGGAAAAATTGCCGCCACACTGGCCAGTACCGGCAGCCCGGCGTTTTTTGTGCATCCAGGTGAAGCCAGTCACGGTGACCTTGGCATGATTACCAAAAACGACGTTGTTATTGCTTTATCCAATTCCGGTTATACCGCAGAAATTGCTACCATCATCCCTATTTTGAAACGTTTTGGCGTGCCGTTAATCAGCATGACCGGTGACAAAAATTCCACACTGGCGACCGAGGCCAACATCAACCTGGATGTTAGTGTCAGCAAGGAAGCCTGTCCGCACGACCTTGCACCCACATCAAGCACCACGGTAGCATTAGTCATGGGTGATGCTCTTGCTGTTGCCCTGCTTCAGGTCAGAGGCTTTACTGCTGAAGACTTTGCACTTTCCCATCCTGGCGGCAGCTTAGGCAGGCGTTTACTGCTGCACGTTTCAGACGTCATGCACACAAAAAGCCGTATTCCAAAAGTGAATGAATCTGCTAGCGTTTCTGAAGCATTACTTGAAATGAGCAAAAAAGGCCTGGGCATGACTGCCATTGTTGATGAGCATGATAAGGTACTGGGCATCTACACCGACGGTGATTTACGTCGCTCGCTGGATAAAAACATCAACGTGCATAAAACAGCCATTAGCGACGTCATGACCAAAAACTGCCGCACCACAAGCGCCAGCGAACTGGCTGCAAGCATGGTAAAAATAATGGACGACAAAGGCATTAATGGCTTTCTGGTTACCGATGAAAACAACAAACTAACCGGTGCTTTTAATATGCACGATATTTTGCGTGCGGGCATTATATAGATTCGCTAGTTTTAAGTTGCAGGTTATACGTAGCAAGTTAAAAACTGAATACTTAAAACCAGAAACTTAAAACTTAAAACTTAAAACTATTATCATATGCAAGATCTACTAGAAAAAGCAAAAAACATAAAACTGGTCATCTTCGACATCGACGGTGTCATGACCGATGGCAGCCTGTTCTTTGACAACAGTGGCGAGGAATACAAGGCTTTTAATTCACTCGACGGCCATGGTCTACGCATGCTGCAGGAATGTGGCGTTAAAGTCGCCGTAATCACCGGGCGTAAGTCAGAACTTGTTAAACACCGGATGAATGATTTAGGCGTCACCCTGTTATATCAAGGCTACCATGATAAAATCCCGGCCTTTGCTGCCTTGCGCAAAGAAGTAAATCTCAGTAAGGATCAAATCACCTATGTCGGTGATGATGTGGTTGACCTGCCCATCATGTCGCAACTTGACTTTGCCATTGCCGTACAGAACGCACACCCTTTTGTTAAGCAACATGCACACTGGATAACTGATCGTAGCGGAGGCCATGGTGCAGTACGCGATGTCTGTGAGTTTATCCTTGAGGCCAAAGGTCTGCTTAATGACAAACTACATTCATATCTATATTCGAAACAATAAGCCATGGGAACCTCTAATTAACCCATGAAAGGTCTCATTAGTTTCAGTATTTTTATTATTATTGCTGTCATTGTCTGGTGGTCTATCACCGAAGATTTCAGTGGTAGTCATCAATTACAGCAAACCAGTAATTTGCCGTATGTCGCGATTTTTATGAATGAGTTTGAACTGACCGCTATGGATGAGAGCGGCGCACCCAATTACACGCTGCACGGCTCACACTTACAGCAATTTAATAACTCCGATGATGCTGAAGTCGAGCAGCCGGTATTTCATTTATTACAGCAAAACGCACAATGGAAAATCAACGCCGACATCGCCATACTTAATAATAAAAACAAAACTATTCAGTTAAAACACAATGTGCTTATGCAGCAACAAAACACTGAACCTGCCGTCAGCATTCGCACACAAAGTCTGTTGGTACATACAAAAACGCAAATTGCGCAAACACAGGCACTGGTTAATATTACACAGGGGCTGTCCCAGATGAAGTCTAACGGTATGATTTATAACAATATCACCAGCGAACTCGAGCTTACATCTAATGTGAGCGGGGATTTTTTACCTTATGAATAACTGTATTAAACAACATTACATGGACTTACGTCACCCAGCCGACTTTTCAAAGACGAACAAAACAAACCTGCTAACAGCTTTATTATTATTTACTTTGCCCGCTATAACCTGGGCAGCCGATAGCGTCGAAAAAATTTTTATCAGTGCTGACCAAATGCAAATGAACATTAACTCCGGCAAAAGTGTGTATACCGGCAATGTCAACATTTCCCAGGGGACACTGGTTTTAACAGGCGATAAAGTAACGCTAAAACGCAGTAACGATGAAGTTGAACGCATCACGGTAACCGGTAAACCCGCACGATATAAGCAGGTAAATGAAGCCGGTGAACCCATTGAAGCCCAAAGTGAACATATGCTTTATATCGCCAGCCAGAACCAGCTGACATTGACAATCAATGCCCATTTACAGCAGCCCGATGTCAAACTTAGCAGCCAGAAAATCATTTATGACACACAAAAGAGAATCGTCATTGCGGGTGGTAACGATGAGAAAAAAACCACCGATGCTAAAACAAAAAAAACACAACGCGTCAATATCATGCTGACGCCAAAAAAATCACCGGCGGGTAAATAACCACTTCTATGTCGACACTACGCGCCAACAACCTGGTTAAAATCTATAAATCACGCACCGTTGTGGATGATGTCTCATTTGAGGTAAACAGCGGTGAAGTGGTCGGTCTTCTCGGTCCCAACGGTGCCGGCAAAACCACCAGTTTTTACATGGTTGTCGGACTGGTACAGCCTGACAAAGGCACAATTTATCTCGATGAAACCAACATCACCCGTCTACCGATGCATGCCAGATCACAGCAAGGCCTCGGCTATTTGCCCCAGGAAGCATCGGTATTTCGAAAATTAAGTGTCGAAGACAACATTCTTGCGGTACTGGAAGCCAAAAAACAATTTGATAACTCAGAGCGCCAGAAAAAACTGGACGCCTTAATCGATGACCTGCAAATTGATCATATTCGCCACAACATCGGGCAGAGCCTGTCAGGTGGTGAACGCCGACGTGTTGAAATTGCTCGAGCGCTCGCTTCCCAGCCAGCCTTTGTGCTTCTCGATGAGCCATTTGCCGGTGTCGACCCAATTTCTGTCATAGAAATCCAGAAAATCGTCAAACACTTGACCGACCGCAATATTGGGGTGTTAATTACCGACCATAATGTACGTGAAACATTGGGAATATGTAGTAGAGCATATATTCTCAGCAGTGGTAAAATAATCGCCCAGGGAAAACCTGATGAAATTCTTTCTAACGAAGAAGTGCGAGAAGTCTATCTTGGAAGAGATTTTCGACTATAAAGAGAATTAAGAAATAGAACCTTTCATGTAACGGAGAAATAAACGATATTGTTGCTCAAAACACTGCGCCTCACACTTAAGCATCACCCGCATTTCATTTGCGGGGCACGGTAAGGTTAAACAGGCAATAAGTCACATTAAATACGATGAAGCCTTCACTCCAGTTAAAACTTGGTCAACACCTGACAATGACGCCTCAGCTACAGCAGGCGATACGCCTGTTGCAGCTATCAACGCTAGAACTGCAAAGCGAGGTACAACAGGCATTAGAAGAAAACCCCATGCTGGAACAGGATGAGGATAACATCGATATCAGCCCCGCTAGCGAAAATGATAGTCATGCTTCTGATAAACAAAATACCGCCAGTGAAAATGATAATACCCACGATAATGATAGCGCGGCAGAAAACGAAGATCCGCATCTTGATATGGAAAACAATCAGGAACTCCCGGACGACCTGGCAGTCGACGCTAACTGGGAAGATACCTACGATATCACTACTGCGACAATACCAAACCAGCAGTCAGCTAATGACTCCAGCAATGATTTCCTGGAAAACCAGAGCATTGAAGGTAATACCCTAAGCGAACACCTGATCTGGCAATTACAAAATTCACAGTTTAGTGATAACGATCTGATTATCGCCATCGCTATTATCGACGCCATCAACGATGACGGCTATCTCACTGAAACTATTGAACAAATTTTTGATGGTTTAAAAAACGAGCTAGACATCGAAATAGATGAAGTTGAAGCCGTACTGCATCGAGTGCAACGCTTTGACCCGGTTGGTATTGCAGCCCGCAACCTCAGGGAATGTTTATTATTACAACTGGAGCCATTTGACCCGCTCACCCCTGGACTGGCGGATGTTAAAAATATTATTGAACACCACCTGGACTTGCTGGGCGCCCATGATTACGCGCGTTTACAGAAAAAAACCCGTCGTGATGAACAGCAGCTTCATGAATTAATATTATTTATACAGGCACTTAACCCGAAACCCGGCGATGCTATCTCCAAAAATAACGCACAATATGTAATTCCAGATATCTTTGTACGAAAAGTGAACGGACAGTGGCTGGCCAGCCTTAACCCGGAAGCGTCACCCAGGCTAAAAATTAATGCGATCTACGAAAACCACCTGAAAAATGCCGGACGTGGCGATGATACCAGCTACATGCGCAACAGCCTGCAGGAAGCACGCTGGTTTCTAAAAAGCCTGCAAAGCCGCAGTGATACCTTGCAGCGCGTTGGCGATGCCATTGTCAAACGCCAGCGACTGTTTCTGGATTATGGCGATGAAGGCATGAAACCCATGGTTTTACGCGATATTGCCGAGGAACTGGAAATGCACGAATCCACCATATCACGAGTAACCACCAACAAATACATGCACACACCAAGAGGTGTGTTTGAATTCAAGTTTTTCTTCTCCAGCCATGTGGGTACCTCAGATGGTGGCGAATGCTCTGCTACCGCCATCCGTTCCATGGTGAAAAAGCTGATTGAAAGCGAAAACCCAAAAAAACCGATGAGCGACAACAAAATTTCTTTATTATTAATCAAAGAAGGTATTAATGTTGCACGTCGAACTGTGGCAAAATATAGAGAGTCTATGTTGATACCACCTTCAAACGAGCGCAAGCGCTTAGCCTAGGAGCTCAACGAAATAGGCTCCTTTAACAACAGTGGAGAAATGCCCATGCAATTAAATCTGACAGGCCATCATATCGAACTTACTGATTCTTTAAGAGATTACGTAAATGAAAAAATGGCACGGCTGGAACGCCACTTCGATAAAGTCAGTAATACCCACGTCATACTTACAGTCGATAAACTTCGCCATAAAGCAGAAGCAACCGTCCATATGAGCGGTAACGATGTCTTTGCCGAATGCACTGAAGACGGAATGTACGCAGCAATTGATGGTCTTGTTAATAAGCTTGATCGACAGGTGAAAAAACATAAGGAAAAAATAACCAATCATCTGCACAATAAGCACAATAACGACTACAGCTTGGAAGAAGAGACGGAGTAGCTTTTTAAACACCATCTACAACATTCGAGACTGAAGGGCACCTCTATTAATTCATTAATGAACATCTTGAGCCAAAAGACCCAGTAGCAGCGTTGCTAAGAAGCACTTAGCGCCTTGCTCCTGATTGTTTGAATCTCAACCTGCCACATCTAGAATTAATCGAGGCGCCCTGAACACTTCAGGCCATTATAACCATGGAAGGACGGTAATAAGGCAATGCAAGGAGCAATTGTCGACAAGCGAACAGGCAATAACAACATGAACCTTGATACACTAATCAGCTCGAATGCTGTTATTAACAACCCGGAAATAAAAAGCAAAAAACGTGCATTAGAATTACTTGCAGAACACCTGGCCAACCAGGCCAATCAATCCTCATCAGATAACATTAATGCGCTGAAAATATTCCAGCTACTTACCGAGAGAGAAAAACTGGGATCTACCGGTATGGGCCATGGTGTTGCACTACCACATACACGCACCAGCCTGACAGAAAATGCCATTGGTGCCTTTCTCAAACTCGATAAAGGCATAGATTTTGATAGCCCCGACCAACAACCAACTGATTTAATTTTTGCGCTGATGGTGCCAGAACATTACACCGATGAACACCTAAAAATACTGGCGTATCTGGCATCGCTGTTTAGTGACGAAAACTTTTGCAAGACCCTTCGTGCAAGCAATAATCATCAGGAAATATATAATAATCTCATTAACGGGAATCCAGCATAGCACCTACTGTTAAGTCTTATTTACAGTATCATGTCATTTAACCTAACTATACAGCCCAACAACGAAACATAGAATGAAAGAAATTCTTTCCGCTGAAGCAATAATCCTCAACCTGGCCAGTAAGATTGAATTAAAGTGGGTCGCGGGTACCGAGGACCCCAAACTTCCATTACACGAAGTAAACGTCAATGAACACGCTACACTAATCGGCCACCTCAACCTCATCCATAAAAATATTATTCAGGTCATCGGTAAAACAGAATGTGACTACCTGAACTCTCTGGACGAAAACTACAGAAACAGCACACTGACAGAATTGTTCACCAATAAAACTGTTGCTATCGTTCTGTCCGAAGATTTACCGGTACCGGATTTACTCTGTGAATACGCAAACAAATACAGCGTACCCGTCTTAAGCTGTAAAGCAGACAGCAATGATGTTGTTGATACCGCGCGTTACTACCTGCACAAATTATTTTCCAAAAAAGAAATTCTACACGGTGTTTTTATGGAAGTACTGGGCATCGGTGTATTAATTACCGGTGAAAGCAGCGTTGGTAAAAGCGAACTGGCGCTCGAACTCATTTCACGCGGCCATCGTTTAGTCGCAGATGATGCCCCGGAATTCACGCAGATAGCCCCCGACATCCTTGATGGACGCAGCCCCAGCATGTTGCAGGGATTTATGGAGGTACGTGGCCTGGGGGTGCTCAATATTCGTGAAATGTACGGAGACAATGCGATAAAAATCAATAAATACCTACGCCTGATTATCCACATGGAAAACATGAATAACGGCAACCGGAATGATTTTGACCGGCTACAAGGCCACAACAAAGTCCAGAAGATACTTAGTGTTGAAATTCCGGTAACCGTAGTACCGGTCGCTCCGGGACGAAATCTTGCGGTAATTGTCGAAGCGGCAGTGCGTAATCATATATTGCGTCATAATGGCTATGACGCCAGCCAGCAGCTCATCGATTTGCAGCAACAGGCAATTGAAAATAACACATAAAAAGGGAAGCTAACATGAAGTTAATCATCATCAGCGGTTTATCCGGTTCAGGTAAAACGGTGGCATTACACACCCTGGAAGATGAAGATTATTACTGTGTTGATAACTTACCCATTGGCCTGTTGCCGCAATTTGTTGAACGAGTTTTAAGCAGGAAAGTACAGCTATATGACAATATCGCTGTCGGCATTGATGCCAGAAGTGACTCAGCAGACCTGCGTGATTTCAACACCATCTTTGAATGGATACAACATGGCGACACAAAAGCAAAAATTGAAATTGAAATAATTTATCTCCAGGCAGAAATTGATACCCTGATAAAACGTTTCAGTGATACTCGTCGTAGGCACCCGTTAACTAAAAAAGGACTACCGCTGTCTGAAGCCATTAATGTTGAACGTGATCTATTAAAAGATGTTGCCACCGCTGCAAATTTATATATTGACACAACCCATACCAACATTCATGAATTAAGAAGTATTATCAAAGAACGCGTCGTCAAACGACAGCAGACAAAACTTTCACTGTTATTCAACTCTTTTGGTTTTAAAAATGGCGCACCGACTGACTCCGATTTTGTATTTGACGTACGCTGCCTGCCCAACCCGCACTGGGAACCCAACTTACGCGCATTAACCGGACAGGATCCTGAAGTCATCGCCTTTCTGCAGAACCAGGAAGACGTACAACAAATGCTGGAACACATAAAAAAATTTTTAGCATTTGTCATACCAAAATTTATTAAACAAAACCGTTATTATATAACCGTCTCCATTGGTTGCACCGGTGGACAACACCGTTCAGTCTATATTGCTGAAACATTACATGATAACTTTAGAAACCAGCTCGAAAATGTCTCTATTCACCATCGCGAATTAAATAAAGAATGAGTATTAGTAAAAATCTAGAAATCATTAACAAACTCGGAATGCACGCACGAGCCGCTGCACAGTTCGTACAGCTTGCATCTAATTTCAATTCTCATATTGAAATTGAAAAAGACAATCGACGGGTGAATGGTAAAAGTATAATGGGTGTAATGATGCTTGCTGCAAGCAAGGGCAGTATAGTAACCCTGTATGCAGACGGCGAAGACGAAGAAGATAGCATCAATAAACTTGAAGACTTAATTAACAACCGCTTCAACGAAGACGAATGAAAAACAGTGAATAATGAATAATTTTAAGGAGAAATGCTTCTCTGTTCAATTTTTTACGACAAACTTGCTCCTTGTACAAGGCAGCCAGAGCATCAATAAAACAATATAAAGATGAGTTATAAAAACATCACAGAACAATCATATACGCAACCTGTCGCTTTGCTGCGGATTGCATTATTCACTATTCCATCCTTTGGTTCGTTAACAGCACCTCCATGTGCTACTGCTCATTATTCACTATTCACTACCTTCCAATGAGCATCTACATAAGTGGTATCGGCATATCAAAAGGCATCGCAATCGGCGAAGCTTACGTACTTGTGCGCGAACGATTTGATGCCAGACAAATCAATCTGCCAGCCTCTGAAATAAAATCAGAAATAAAACGCTTTAAAACAGCACTGGCACTGGCTAACAAACAATTACACGATATTAAAAAGAAAATCGCCAAAAATACGGCTGACGATATTGTTGTTTTTATTGATACCCACCTGTTAATGATGGAAGACCCTGCATTTGACGAAGGCACTATCATAAACATAAAAGAGCATTTCTGTAATGCAGAATGGGCGCTGAAAATGCAGGGCGAACGCCTGGTGCAAGTATTTGACGAAATGAAAGACCCTTATTTACGCACCCGAAAAGATGACGTCCTGCATATTGTTAAACGCATACAGTTAGCACTTGCTGGTAATAAAAAAAATAAGGGTAGCGCTTCATACAAGGGAAAGATTATTGTTACCGACGATTTAACTCCGGCTGACACAATCATGATGCAACACCAGAAGATCGCAGGTTTCATTACTGAATTTGGCGGCCCTTTGTCACACACTGCAATTCTTGCCAGAAATCTTGGCATCCCGGCAATAGTTGGTCTGCACCACGCGCGCCAGTTAATTCATCGTGGTGACACGCTAATTATCGATGGATCCAGTGGCGTTGCCATCAACACACCCGATGATAACTCACTGAAATTCTATCGCGCTGTAAAGCGTAGTGAATCCAAAAAACGTAATCTATTAAAAGCCTTAAGTGGCAAACCTGCCGTCACTCTCGATAAGAAACAAATTACATTACACGGAAATATCGATCGCCCTTCAGATATAAAAATAGTAAAAAAATATGATGATACCGGTGTTGGTTTATATCGAACTGAAATGCTGTTTATCGAACTCAATCAATGGCCTGACCAGGCAACACATTTAAATACCTATAAACGCGCAGTCAAAGCACTTAACGGCAAACCATTAACGATTCGCACCATGGATTTAGGGGCCGATAAAGAAATACAGGATACCATCGACCAGGGACCAATGGCACATAACCCCGCCATGGGTCTACGCGCCATTCGACGATGCCTGAAAGAGCCTCAGGATTTTATGCCACAGCTACTGGCAATATTACGCGCTTCTGCCTTTGGACCTGTGCGCCTGTTGATTCCAATGCTAACCAACCTGGAAGAACTTGACCAGGTTCTGGCATTAATAGAAGAAGCAAAACAAATACTGCAACAGAAAAAAATTGCTTTCGATAAAGACATTCCCATTGGAGCCATGATAGAAGTCCCTGCAGCAGCACTTGCAGCAGATGCCTTTGCCAAAAAACTGGACTTTCTCTCCATCGGCACCAATGACTTAATCCAGTACACCCTGGCACTGGATCGCATTGACGACGAAGTTAACTACTTATTCGATCCGCTACATCCTGCTGTACTGAAATTAATTCACATGACAATCAAAGCAGGAAAACAGGCCAATATTCCGGTCTCCATGTGCGGTGAGATGGCAAGTGATACACGATATACTCGTTTGCTGCTCGGTATGGGGCTGGAGTATTTTAGTGTGCAGGCGAATGCATTGCTTGAAGTTAAGCAGATTATTATTACCAGTAAACTTGGTAGCTTGCAGGGTGAGGTTGAGGCTATTCTGCAGACTTATGATAGTAATGAGATTAGATCACGGGTTCAGCACCTGGATAAGCTGTAATCCTAAATAATAATTTTTCCTCCTTAGCCAGGCAGGCTGGACACGTATACTTATACCAACGCGTGGAAAGACTTTTTACTTACAGTGAATAAGCGGGCACTCGGCTCGGTCGCTAGCAACAGAATTGTTTATCAGCTCAGTCCATGAATCTTGCAGGTTTTTGTCTGTAGGTGAAACCTTAAAACCGCACTGAAGAGCCATCTTCGCCTGAATCCTGCAGCCATAGGCATGCAGTGCATAGGCCAGGTTGTTCCAGCCGATAACCGATTCAGGTTCAAGACTGGATGCAGTATTAAACGCGCTAACGGCTTCGAGCCAGTCATGTTTATCAAAAGCCATGTTTCCCAATGTTATCCAGATGGCAGCGACATCAGGCCATTGCCTGCTCGCTGATTGATAGGCTTTCAGCGCGAGTTCCGGGTTTCCTGTTTCCTCATAGGCATAAGCTGTTTTTAGATAGGGTAAAGGCTTTGCCGTTGCGGGTACTTCACCAATGGGGACGATAACCAGTGCCCAGAAATCAGCTCGTTTCCAGGTTCGCTCAAATACTTCAAAAGAAGTAAGCCAACGTTTAGTCGTCCCGGAGCGAAGAATAAGCTCATGATTATTTGTGTCGTAGCCAACAACAACGGCATAATGCCACTGCGGATACCACTCAAAGCCCAGATTTTGCAGGACCAGTACAGGATTGCCCGCAGCTATTTCAGTAAACAGGTCGATCAGTCGTGGTTCTAATTTATAGGCAAGCATTTTATGACGCCGTGCTGCCACAGCCATTTCAATTTGCAGGCTGCCATTGCGTTCAGGGATATAAACCTGTCTGGATAACTTTTCAGGCGTTGTGGCAACACCATGAGTCTGCAACACAGTAGCCAGTGCTGCAGGCCCGCACTGGTATTGCGTCTGCGGGTAAAACGGTGTATCAACAAGCTCAACTGCCGAAGGCAGGGAACCAGGTCCGTTAGTCCGTATCTGCCTGCTTTGCGGTGTTGATGCACAACTGCTCAGTATCAGCAGGCATACCAGCAGGCTCAGTGCGTTATTACTTAACTGGATGAATGAATGGGAATATATCCGTGGCACCAATGACGTCCGTAATGACAAAGACAATGAATAGAATAAGAATTATGCCAAGCACATCACCGCCAGCTGGCAGTTCATTTATCTGCTGATTCAACTGTGCGATTTCTTGCTGCGTCATTTGATTAATACGGCTTTCTATATCGGCAGTAGTTACGCCCATGACAAGCAGCTGTTCCTGCAGATCCACACGATTAATAGTCTGTAGTAAAGCCTCTTTATTATTCGCGAGTTGAACTTGATCAACAAGCTGAGCGTTCGAGATTATGGCAGCCTGAGCCTGACTAACAGTAGCACAAATCAATAATAGCGATAGCGTCAAAGTAAAAATTCGATTTAACAATACCATGATAAGAACCTCTTCGTAATGAATTTATATAACATGAAATTTGTGAAACCACGTTAGCACGACCAGCGCAACGGCAGTCAAAGACTTCTTTAGACTGTTGCCAATGTCTGCTACGGTTCCAGTCGGTGTGAAAACAAAAAATATTTTGATTTCACTGCTGTTTCGCTAATATAGAAAGTTATTATCTATAAAAGCTAACGTAGCCATGCTTAGACCTGGTTTACTTTAATCCGAGTTGAGTAGCGCTGTGCATTATACCACCACCACTCTTAAATTAATGGTTAACCCTTTAATAACCCACCTACTGACGATCAAAGTGATAGACAGAATCTTTTAGATACTTGCCATCTTTCCAGCTTGTGTACGTTGTTTTAAGATGTTTGCCTCCGTCAGATAGTTCATGTTTAATTTTATGCACATGATCCTGACCAGATTGACATAGTTCTGTACTCATATCACAACTGTAGGAAAGAAAATTAGCCGTGCTGGATAGATCCGCTTCCATTTCCGGCTGGTTCTGTTTCACACAATAATGTGTAGCCTTAACCTGTGAGCAAGAAGCATCTTTGCAATGGTACATAGACACCATCTCTTTTTTTGTGTCTGGAAGAAGATTCTCCTGGACAGTGCTGCCCTTTCCAACGAGTTTAACCCGGATATTTCATAGGAATACAGAATTTTGGGGAAATCTCGGTGAGTCAGTTTGGCCTATTCGCCGAAAAGCATAGCCATAGCT
>RCNG010000423.1_pt1 | contig 18974 bp, 16 predicted proteins | sample 2041371 | NCBI WGS metagenome assembly RCNG01 (sample SAMN09708227, study PRJNA481090) | Marine sediment metagenome, whole genome shotgun sequencing project. | biome: marine sediment; feature: ocean; material: sediment; isolation source: Sewage treatment plant 1 marine sediment (STP1) ... | reverse complement strand
ATTGCACCCTTTGGGGGTTCGATCCAGGAAACACTCAACACTGCCGTATCATCTGATATAACCGCAATTTCCCGGTTCAATTCAAGTCCGTATCCGCCGGTCGGCTTCTGCCCCATCGTTACCATCAATATGGCCTCGCGGGAGAAATCAACTCGGGGCGAAGGGTCCTGTTGCGCGCCGAGAGTGTGTCGGGTGAGCCGGGCATAGGTTTTCTTGAATTGATCCGGGTCATCAATCCAGAATGCTTGGGGGCTCAAGCGGTTCGTCTGACACTGGTCGCCTTTATAGAGCAGCCGGACTTTTAGGGTCGGTTTTTCCTTCGACTGACTGTCGGTACCCACGCATCCGTTGGGAAAAAGCAAAATAAAAAGCAGTGCCACAATTTTAAAATATGGCATATTCTACCTCGCTACGTCCCTGGTTCTGAAACGTCGCAGCGTCGGCCGGCCGGGCAGCTCACCGGCATCCAGCCGGGACGGGAAGCTCACATCAAAATTGGAGATGAAATCCAGACCGCCCTGGTCGTTTGAGATTTTAATTGGTACCGGCTGATCCAGGGTCAGGTAAGCGCCAAAGGCCTCTCCGGGATCACCGATAATAAAGTCGTTATTTGAGTCCGTCCCGGCAAATATTTGATATGTTCCTGCCGCTACATTGGTGAAAGCATAGGCATAACCCCCCGGACTGAAGGGCACATTGTCCCGGGCTTTGATCACAAATGTTTCGGAATCTACCAGCAGGACGTAATGAAAACCGGCATTGCCTCCCACTATCGGGGTGACTACCTGCACACTAACCGGTACCTCAATGTCATTCACGGTAGGACTGTCGGCATCAACCGTGATGGTGGCGGTATAGATCCCGGGAACCAATTGGTTCCGGTCGACGATTACCGTATAGGTCCCCAGTTTATCAGTATCGACGTTTTCCTCAGTAATAATCAGCCAAGGGACATCCGCGGTGACGGCGTTGACCAGCAGTTGGTCGCCGGTGTTGCCGCCGGCCTTTTCGACCATCAGGGACGCCATGGACTGCGGGCCAAAATTAAGGGCTGCCAGGGTCGCGATCAATGTCAACGGGGCAGCCCCGCCGCCGGCCAGATTTTGGGCTTCAACAATGGCCCCAAAAGCATCGATGAGCCCGCGGTCGAATTGGTCATCACGCCCGGCAGGACCTAAATCTTCGGTAATGAGGCCGCTGGCGAGCAGGATATCTAATTCCTCGGGTGTCAGGGCCGGGTAGATCGCCTTCATCAAAGCAAGTACGCCTGCCACGTGGGGGGCGGCCATGGAAGTTCCTTGAAAAAAACAATAAACAAACTGAATTACACCTGTTGGATCAATCCCACAGGTGCTGAGCACCCCATCCGGAAACCCATCCACGTTGATATCAGCGGTATTATCTCCACCGGGGGCCGCTAAATCGATGGATGTGCTGAAGTTGGAGTACCGGGCAAGATCTTTTTTGATGTCCACTGCACTAACTGATAGTACTCCTTCATAAGCCGCCGGATAAAACAGTATGTTGGAGGCGCTGTTGCCGGCTGCAGCGACAATAATAATACCCTCACCTCTTACTTCGGTAAATAGTGCTTGTGCGACCGGGGAAAAGCTGCTGCCGCCTAAGCTGAGATTGATAATGTCAGCTTTTTGCGCCGGCAGGGTGCCGGAGTCATTGTCCAGGCCGGCTGCGTAGCGAACGGCTTGCAGGATATCAAAGTCGGTTCCGCCCCCCTGGCCGAGGGCCCGCAGCGGCATGATCCGGGTCGACCAGGTAACACCGGTATTGTTGTCGGTCTCGGCTGCGACGATGCCGGACACATGGGTGCCATGAAAGGAACTGCGACCCGGGCTTCCGTCGCCGGGATCATCGGGGTCGGGATCGATGCCATCCCCGTCCAGCGCTCGGGCTGGATCGCTGATAAAGTCATAGCCGTCGGATGTCAACCGGTTTTCAAGATCTGGATGATTTAAGAGCACGCCGGTGTCGATAACGGCAACAATAACGGTATTGCTGCCGGTGGTCACATCCCAGCTTTGGGGCAAATTGATCAGGGGATAGTGCCATTGGAGAGGATATTGAGTGTCATTGGGGATTGCTTGGGCTTTGCGAATATAATTAGGTTGCGCATATCTGACATCGGCCCGACGGCGAAGGGATTTAATTATGTGCAGGGTATCGGCCTTGCGTTGGAGGTTGGGTTTGGCAGCCCAATGAATATCAGGTGACTCGGATTGCCGGATACCCAATGCCCTGAAAGTCTTCTGCGGGCCGGCTTCCTCATCAAATCGCAGCAACATTCCCCGACCCGGGGCCCCAGCTTCAGTTAGCATCCCCCATAATTGAGCCCGACCGGCCAAGCTGCCCTGGATTTCTGAAGAGGGATCATCGTCTTCAAAGCGGACGATCACCTCCCCGGATACAAATTCGTCACTCAGTCGCAATGTTTCCGTCAATGCCGCAGAGGTGCTCTGGCCAATCGTCAGGTTGTAATTTGAAGCCGAGGCCATGGCTCTGACTTCGATGAAATAGTCCCCGTCTGCCGGGGCAACCAGAGATTTCTGACTGCCTGTTCCCATGGCCGCATCGATCTGGGTTTCTAAATCGTCGTAAAGGTAGAGATCGAGATCCACCAGTGCAGGATTTGCTGCAATAAACAGGGTAATGATCTGGTCCGCGATCAAGCTCACGCGAAACAAATCGGACCCATCCCCGCTAATTTGAGATCGGCCGGAGGGACCTGTGCCGGCCAAATTGACATAGCCGCCGAGTAAAACCGGATTGGGGAGCTCCTGGGCGTCAATAAAATTGTCATTGGGGGCATAGGTTGCCGAGGGATCGTTCACATCCCTGTCGATAAGCGCATTGTCCGGTGCCTGTATTATCCCGCTTAAGGTAAAGGTAGGGGGGGTTCAGGCGCAGAACCTCCACCACCACTGCCGCAGCCGGCGAGTACCAGTGCCAACGCGACGGTGTATGCTTTAAGCACAACCTTTAATTCATTCCATTTATATTTCATCGTGATACACATTTGGTGGAATTTGGGTCTGAGAAATTCTGTTCATATAATTCATTCCTGTATACCCATCAAGAATAATATTTTGGTGATGATTTAACATGTGCCGAACCTACAAAAAGTTGTGACCTTTCATGGTTTTTGTCAACCGGTCTGCGGAAATATCAGCAGTTCTAATTTTAGGCGTCATTATTTTCGTGAATCCAAAACATATATTCAATTATGGGCGGAGATTAAATCATTAGCCGATTATTAGTGAGGCGTTCAGGCTAAGGTTGTAAGGCAAGCTCAAATTTTTAGGAAGGATCGCTATCTTAGCCATTTTCGAGGCTATCTTGGGCATAGCTATCTTGGTATACCCCAAATTTCAGCCATTTATAAAACATTTTATGCTTTGGAAATGACCATTTAACTGGTGCCTGGAACTTCTAACTCAAGGCCTTCCATCACAAACGTTAACATCGCATCCCAACTATCAAAACACATATATCGTGTCAAAGCGCGAACATCATCAAAAAATGTTTTGCGAGTGGGAAGATTGTCTCGGATTTGCTTATATTTTTCGTCCATCATCTGCAAGGTCGTATGAAACAAAAAAGCCAGAAGGTTAAAGGTCAATAACAGCGCCGATAGATGCTTTTTGCCATGACCAAAATTGTGTTCCAGATGATAGCCTTTGGTTTTTAAGACATTATTGTTTTCGTTTTCGATTTTCCAGCGTGCACGGCCGTCGGCCACGATGGGTTTAACATTGTTCTTTGATATTTTGAAATTGGTTACAAACGAATTCTTATACACGATCTTATTGTTCGGTAGGCGTGTGGTGAGTTCATACTAATTGACTTGCAGAGCATCTTTGCCATCGCGCAACGGCACCTGATTGATGAAGCGATACTTATCGATATGATGGGTTTTACCGGTCCATCTTTTTTCCACCACGGTTTCAATGGCGTGCAGGGCTTGCATTTCTTCGAGCCATTGATACAGGGTTTTGTGTGAATCCGGCTTGCATACGAAGATGAAGTACAGCCCATTTTCTAATGTCAAAGTGCAGATTGGCTGCTTACAATATAAGTCATCGCCTAAAACCGTGATTCCAAGTTTTTTATAGATCGGTGCATACTGAGCTGTCCAGCGCTTGGCCCCGGCATTTTTACAGTCCTGTTTATTGTGTCCATCCTGCGCTACGATGAACTCCGGTAGTAAAGAGATGCCTTAGTAATGCCCGGTGGCACTAACAATGGGGTAATGACGCTGTGAGAATAGGTTACTATACCGTTTTGATGCTCTTTGCTCCTACAGTTTTCACAATGAATTTTATTAGAAGAAAAATACTGCGCACCATCTAATGCGCACAAGAAATTGAGAACAGAAATGAGATTGAATTCCGAGTTGCAACTTATCGAGGCTTCCTGATAAGCAGGGCAAGAAATCACAACCCCGGCATGCCCATATTCTCACCTTTTTAATTACAATCTAGTGCTTTTACGAAATTTCTTGACAAATAATAACAACTTCAAGTATATAAATAAAAAATTTTTTGATCAAACGTCTTGTGTTGCCAAGAAACGGAACGTTGAACCTCATCTCTTTCTAACCGCGAGCCTCATTCTGATCTGAATCCGATCCTGATCCGAAATTCATATAGCTGGTAGCTCTCTAATTTTTAATTTTCTTATTGTTCTGAAATAGAACTGGTTTTTCTTAAAACTTAACCTAATAATCGGGGAAAGATACAATGGAGACCCCCCCCCAAATGTGCCTAACTGGCTCCTGGCGGGAATATGTCTGCTCAGCCAGGAGCTACTCATAATTAGGCCAATATTTTAAGCAAACCTTGCAATAAATAGGAGATACCAAACCATAAAGCTCATTGCGCTACTTGCAGATTCAAGCAGGGTTAGAAAGGTTGTCACAACTGAACTGTTAAAGGAGGACTTAGAAGGATAGACATAAACTTACATGTTCGCGGGAAGGACACGTTGGTCGATATTATCATAGCGGATTGTCAGATCCGGACACACCTCAGCCTTTTTTTGATCATAGACCCGAAAAACATTAAGATATCAAAATCGGGCTCGTGCCATAATTAGAATTGCTGAAGGGGATAAGCATATAGAATAAAATTTGAACTACTGTAAACCCAAAAAGGAGGGATCCCAATGGCTCGATTAACACCGCGCGTGTGTGCAAGCATTCGGGCATCCATCATGGACACCCGGGGGCAAAACCAACCAGTCGAGTTAAAAGATATTTGTCTGGGCGGTGTGGGCCTCGGCGCTGCTATGGCAAGGCCATTGTCCCAAGTTGGCCTTGGCGACCGCCTGAGCATGGAGGTTTTTCTCGAAAATGCCGGTCAATTGACCGCCACCGGCTTCGTTTCACGTAAAGCACAGGGTGGGGTGGGAATTAGTTTTGCGGAACTGAGCCGTGAGAACCTGCAATTAATCTGGGGCTATACGCGCCGCCTAGTGGTTCAGCAGATGCTCTGCCCTTATTGCGGGCGGGCGTTTGATGTGCGGCCCCCCAAATGCTCGCACTGCAGTTGGGAGTTGAATTTTCTAGCCGACGATTATTTTGCCTACTGGGAAAAGGAATCGCTGCTGCGCGGTTTATTCGAACGATTACAAGATCTTCCGACGAGCGAATTACACAAAATCTCCGAATATATACAAGCAAATAATTTTGACCAGGGTCATTTGCTGGCTGGTGAGACGGTGGAAGAATTCGTGGGGGTCTGTCCGGAAATGCGGACCGTCTTCACGCTGATTCGTAAAGTGGCGCCCACGGAACTTCCGGTACTCATACTGGGCGAAAGCGGCACAGGCAAGGAGCTTACCGCACGGACCCTTTACGAAAGGAGCCTGCGCCAAAGCAAACCTTTTGTGGCGATCAATTGCGCTGCCATTCCTGAATCGTTGATCGAGTCCGAACTTTTTGGTTACGAAAAAGGCGCTTTCACCGGCGCCTTTCGGGCGAAACCCGGAAAGTTTGAAGACGCCGATGGTGGTACCATTTTTCTGGACGAGATTGGGGAGTTTCCGTTGAATTTACAGCCGAAGTTGCTGCGTTTTTTAGAAAACCAGCGGATTCATCGCCTTGGCGCCAGCAAAGGCAAGCAGGTGGATGTGCGCAATATCGCAGCGACCAACTGCGATATTGAAAAGGCTGTGAGCCAGGGGCGCTTTCGACGGGATCTTTATCACAGGATCAACGTCTATACCATCAAACTGCCGCCCCTTCGAGAAAGGGGGGAGGATAAGGTTGTCCTGGCACAGTACTTTTTCAAAAAAATTAAAATGGAAAGGAAATGGTGCTGTAAAGGCTTTAGCGCCGACGCACTGGCTGCCATTCGGGTTTACCCGTGGCCCGGCAATGTCAGAGAAATGATCAACCGCATCCGCAGGGCCATCGTGGTCCAGGACCAATGGATCTCCCCTGATGACCTGGAACTTGAACCGGCGGCGGTAAACCAGTGCTCCACCCTTAAGAAGGCCGACGAGCAGCTCAGAAGAAACATGCTGATAACGGCCCTAAAGGAACATCGCTACAATATATCTCAAACCGCAAGATCACTGGGGATCAGTCGGCCATATGTATATCTGCTCATAAAAAAGTTAGATATTGCGCTTCCCCGCAAACAGAAAGCCTAGTGCCTAGTCCGTATCGAGAATTAAGCTTACCTTAATGCAGAATCTGTCGGGGGTTGATGATGCCGATTGCGCCCAACCGGCTCAGCCGACCTAAAAAATCTTGAATGTAATCGGAACGTTGAACTGGAGCTGATAATCTGATGAATCCTCTGTCAGGCCGATGCCAACGGAGCCGAACAAGGATACGCGCGAAGAGAGACGATAATTGATCCCTATGAGCAAGTTGGCGCTGTTGAGTTCGGAATCAGGTAATTTGGTTCCCTCAATCTTCGTGCTGTCGGTAAATGTATTTTGAAACGAAAAACTCAGGGAGACCTTTTCACTCAAGGCGGTGGCCATTCCCAGACTGTACTCGTAACTGTCCCCGGGGTCTATTTCACCAAAATCACCCCCCACATCCCGTTTGATGTTCCAAAAGTAGCTAAACGAGCCGAAAAAAACCACAGGGTCGTGTACTTTCACCAATGTAAAGCCCCCTGAGAGGCCATAAAAGCCAGTACCTGTGGGAAGCTCTTTGGGAATCTCGCGGCGCTCAACTTCTTCGGTATCCAGGCCAAACGGGTCTCGGCCCGTGGTGCTTTTGCCCTTGAGATTTAAGGTGATATCCGGCAGCCAGCGCCGGGCACGAAAGGCGTGATAACTAAGGCTTCCCTCGATATCCCCCAATCCGTGGTCGTCGATATCGGTAACCTGCTGCTGGCCCTCTTCGCTGGCGAGTGAAGCCGGAATCACCAGCCTTTCGCGCCGGTAAACATAAGGCACCCTAAGATCCAGCTGCAGCCCGTTCATGATGCCATACCGCAGCGTCAAGCCTCCGACCAATATATCCCGTTTAATCTTTTCCACTTGAAATTTGCCGATCAAGATGGCTTGAAAAATGCTGAACCCTTGGACGTTTATCTGGTTATTTGAAGAATGGATATAATTGAAGCTCGGCTCGACGATCAAGGTTCCTTTCGGAATGAGGACCCCGCCTTCCTGAACCAGAATGTCCTCGGTATCCTTTTTAACATCGCGGCGGGTTTTTCCCTCGGGTTGATCGGTTTCGGAGGGGGTGTCTGCCGCCTCCGGCTGGATTTGAGCCAGTGGTCCGAAAGGTATTTTTACTTCTGTTCCAGCACCATTACCTGCTTCTGCCGGGGCTGCGAAAAAGAAAAAGAGATAAGACGTCAGCAGGACCGTTAGCAGCCGCAACAATGGGGACGGGTGCATTGGGTGTCTTGTTTTCAGCATTTTCCCCTCCCAATTCGATTGATACAAACCTCAAGCCAATCAAAAGGTAAGCGTAGTTTCAGACAAGTTGGATCAAAAGTCAACTGTAATTTGATGTTGCCTTGCACAGAGTTGCCAGGAAGGGTTGTGTTGTCGATTCTGACACGGTGACATGTCAGTATCGTTTACATGTAGAATAATCTATCAAGTCAATGGCTTAGGAGACGGCCAAGTTGAAGTGTAAAATTTATTTAACAGTGAGCAGAAGGATGACTCTTATAATTTATCAATTATTTTAAATAGATACCTTTTTGGCATAAACTTTGTAGGGAATAAGGGCTAAAGGAATTCATTTGCTTCGAACTCCGTATACATTAAAGGAATTTTCCGGCATGCCAAGTACAAGGAAAAAAATACTCCTCATTTCTTTTTTGGTAGGTTTGTTTTTAGTATGTTCAAACCAAATCGCGGCCGGCGAGGATCAAAACGCGGGTTCGCAAAGCTTCCCTTTGGGCGACACGCAGATTGCTTCCTCCGATGGTCAAGCTGATGGGGGGGAAGGCATATGGGTCTCCGGGGCGAAGGTTTCTGCCGCTGATCTTGCGACCATGCACGGCAAAGGACTTGCCGGTAGCCAAGCACGCTTGGGACGGTGCTCAGAGCTTTTAGCAAAGATCATTCTTTGGGATGAGGTTGGATCTTCCCAGACGAACAGGGTTGAGTTTTCCAATTTCACCCAATCGATGCTTGGCAGCCAGCACAATAACCTGATCATTGGGGGCAAATAAACGGGGGTAAATAAATACCAACGAAAGGAGGCGGTAGCAGACCAGAAGGACGGCTGGTCACCGATCGTAAGTGAGCGATGAACCGAAACAACCATTGACCACAAACCCACCAACGAAAGGAGTTAAAAATGAAGAAACTAATGAGAGTCGGGCTGGCATTGCTATTTTGTACGGCCTTTGCGGTTCCGGCAATGGCGCAGCAATTTCCAGTAGATCCCGAAATAACTATAACAAAGAATATCACCATTGAGGAAAACTTTTTCGACTCGGCAGAAACGACGATGCGCGGGGAGTTCGACAAACTCAAGATCATCACCATTGACACCTATAAACACATCAATGTCTTCTTCAATACGGAAATTGAGGCCAGATCGGACGGTGAGGCCGAAACCTGGGGCAGCCAGCTCAACACCGAGAATTACTTCGATGATATCGGTGGTACGAGGCAGGTAACCACCGTAACCGACCCGACGGTGACCGTAAAAGAATATAAAACCCCCGTCGATCTAGATAACGACGATCGCTTTCCTACCCAAGTGACAGAAACTGTCACATCGGGCGGAGCGACGGTTACAGAAGATATTTTCGATCCCAATGTAAGAACCGCCATCATTAACCCTTCGATTAACGACAACGACGGTGTGGTGGGCGTCAACCAGAGCCCCGGCAACATGAACAATCAAGCCAACGTGTCGGCCATGGCAGTTATTGAAAGCGAAAAACAGCTGATTGAAGCCAATGGGTTTGCCGTCCAGGCCAGCCTTTTCAACGAGGTTTTCGCGGATCGGTCCGTGGCCAGCAATGAAATCTTAGACAGCATCAACAATAACAATGGCATCGTGGGCGTCAACCAGTCTGCGGGCAACATCAACAACCAGTACAACTCTGCGGCCATGGCCGCCGGTCTGGGGCTGGAAACCACCGGTGCCCTGGCGGAAGTGACCTTGAAGCAAGTCAATGCGGATCAGTTCTTGACCCATATCGCAGTGCTTCGCACGGACACGATTGCCGGTTCCATCAGTGGCAACTCCGGCATTTTGAGTGTCAACCAGGCATCGGGTGATCTGGTTAATCAGGCCAACGTGCACTCGATTGCAGCCAGTCTGAACTAAACAAACTCTTGCTGAGGAGAAGGGAGGGCAAAGGCCCTTCTCCTCCAAACGGGTCATCATTGAGGTATTTTTAAGTGAATGCCCACACGGTTAACCGATTTTGGGTGGTAGGCGTCGTCTGGTTTTTTCTATCAGGCGCGGCCGTGCCTGCAGAAGAGGGGCTGCCGGGTGCGCCGGCGGGATTTTCCCCGATTTTTTCCATTATCAGCGAAGTAGAAGAAGCTTCCGGCCAGACCAACGATTCAAGCGGCACGACCGTTACCGAAAATACGGTAAATGAAAACAATGTGGGTAATTTCTTGAGCACCATCTCCGGCTCCGTCAGGGAAAATGTCGGCATCGTCAGTATCAACCAGAGTTCCGGCAGCATCGTCAACCAATCAAACTTAAGAGCGTTTTTTTTTTCCGCCGATCCGGCTAGCCTGACAGAATTTACACTGGCAAAAATTTCTGCTGTTGACGCCAACACCATTGTGGAAAGCGGGGCCAAGCAGCGGCGGGATGTGCTCGAAGACTCTTTCTGGGATAATACGATGTTGTTGGGAATCAATCAAACCGCGGGTAATTTTAACCAGCAGAGCAATACCGCCGTCGTGGTGGTGGGCGGCCTGGCGGTTTTGACCGATGACGAGCTGGGGCATACGCGGGCATCCAATGTGCTGGATTCGGAAGACAATGCGCAACACCTTGAGGACCTGATCACGGATTGCTTTTCCAATAGCCAAGGTATTTTTCAGGTTACCCAGGCGGCGGGTAGTTTCAATATCCAGCAAAACAACCTTACACTTTCTTTTAGGGAAATGGATTTTTAAATGTTCGCCGGGCAGTAAAAAAAGGTCTGCATGCCATACGCACGTTCAAAAGGCTTTTTAATCGGAGCGGCTTTTCTGATGCTGGCGCAGTTTATGGGCTGCCGGGCGACGGTGGGATCGGCGCGAAGCCGGCTAAATATGGAACAGCAGCCGGAAGCCGAAAACGGATCCCAATCCCGGGGGGCGCAAAAGCAGGCCGCAGCACCGTCTGGAAATGAGCGCGGCAGTCTGGTGACCGTTCGGCTGCCAAACGGATTCTATATTACCAAAAAGGTGGTGAGTCTAAGACAAGCGCGCTATAAAAAGGTCATTCCCCAGAAATACGATTTGAGCTGCGGGGCAGCGGCCCTGGCCACCCTTTTGAACTACTTTTTCAACCACGAAGTAAAAGAAATTGATATCATCAAGTACATGCTGGAAAGCGGTGATAAAAAGGAGATCGGCCAAAAAGGCTTTTCACTGCTTGACCTGAAAAAATACGCTGTGAATCAGGGGTATATGGCCGATGGGTATAAAGTGAGTGTGAGTGCCCTGCAAAAGTTGAAAATACCGGCAATCGTTCTTTTTACATCGGGTCCCTATTCCCATTTTGTGGTTTTAAAGGGAGTCAAGGCAGAGCGGATCTATGTTGCCGATCCAGCATACGGAAATCGTTCCATGAGCCTTGAGATGTTTCAAGAAAACTGGAACGGTGTGATTTTTCTGGTGGCAAACAGAAACACCCAAAACCAAACGCCGCTTCCTTTGGACACAACCTTGCCGGCGCCGGTGTTGAGTTTGATCAGGGTGCGGGACTTCAGTACGGGAGGCTTTTCCCGCTTTCAGGTACCCGGAGAGTTTTAGGAGGTCTTGTCATGATGGGCACATTTTATAAAAGACCCACGTTGTGGATGATCCTCTTCTTGGGTCTTGTTACAGTTTTTAGTTGGACCGCCTGGGCTGCTGAAATCATAATCGAAGCCCCTCAAGCACAGCGGGTTGTGTCGGAAGACGATACCCTGTATTTTGCAGGCCGATTCAGCACTGAGCCCTTTGTCTTATTGGCGGATGCACAATTGAATCAGTTAAGGGGCGGATTGGGCGGTTTCCACTTTGGTATCGATTTCTCGGGCGTTTTCGATAAATTTGGTAATTTAAGCGGCCGGATCTTCTCCGATGGCGACCTGTTGACCAATCAAGATGGCTCGGCGGTGACCATTCCGTCGGATAGCGTTTTATCGGATTCGCCGGTGAACATTCCATCGGATAGCGTTTTCTCGGATTCGCCGGACGAATTGCAGAATCTTACGCCCCCAGCCGTAGGATCCGTCGATCATGCTGATTTAAATGGTGCCGCGATTAGTGCCTACGTGGGCGATTTTGATGGTGCCAGCGGGATTTTTCAAATCAGCCAGTCGCCCGGCAGCTACAATGTCATCCACAATAATATGAACATCTACATTACCATTTATAACTTGCAGGACGAATCTCAGCTGCCGGCGCTGCTGCCCAGTTTCCAATTGCCGCAATAATCAGCGTTTAATGATCAGTACTTACCCTTGCCTCATTCAATTTAGCGGTTTTCGCTCAATTGCGATTGGCGAGCCAAATAGCTTTAGGAGGAGAATTGACCATGCTTCGGAATCTGCACCCATTATGGATGACTGCTGCAGTATTTGGTCTGCTAATCGCCTGTCTGGGGGTTGGCCTGGCTCAAGATACCGCAGACGATTTTAAGCATAAGCCGGCAGACGTAAAGAATCTCGCCACCTTTATGGATCGGCTCGGCTACAACAATTATAAAGTGGTAAAATTAGAGAAGCTGCAAGGCCTGGCTTTTGTTGTGCGGGATAAAGCCAGCAAAGAACTTATTAAACTTACCATGCTGATTAATCCAAATGACCGTGTTATGAAATTTGAATGCCATGATCTGGCAAAAGTTCCGGCGCGTCCTGAAAAACTGGATGTTCTCATTCAAAAGCTTGCCGAGCTAAACGGAACCCGAACTTTTGGCAAATATTACATCAATCCGGAAAATCGGCAAGTCCAATACCTCTATTTTAAAAGCGTATTGGGCGGGATCTGTTTTGCGGACTTTGAACGAACCTTTCGACTCATCGAGTTTATCATTTTTAAGGATATAAAGACCATTAAAGATCTAATAACCTAACCCGGGCGAGCCGGAATTAAAAATTGAATATCTGAGGATAAGTTTGTCCAAAATTGGCTAAAATAGCGTAATTCCCATCTGTTTAATAGGTCATCACATCTACTCCCCTCTTTTTGCAGCCATTCACGATCCTTTCTGCCATACCGCATTCCTAAAGCCCCGTATATTGTGCCCAATTTTTTCTTGACATACAGGCTGATTCCACTATATTTCTCCTGCGAAAAAGCAATGTCTTATTTCTCGAAGCCGATATTCGATGCATTCGGCAAATTGTATCGGAGTAAACTCAACTTTTTTGGCCTGCAATTCCTCATTTAAACATCGCTTTAAAGAATCTCTCCGCCATTATTTTCTAGCCCTCATCGTTCGGATGGATCGGATCGCTCATCAACTTGCGGTTACCGATAATATCTTCAAGAATGTCGGGAATCAAAACCGCACCGATCTGATCGGCCAATTCTTTGTATCCCCTTGCGAAACCGCGATCCCTTAAGAGAAACTTGAGCCCGCCGACAATCACCCGTGTGCCCTGTTCCTGAATCGATTCAACAATCCACTTCATACCGATGTGTGGCCTAGTACCACCAATTTCGAAGCAGAAAAGGTCGCCATGACGACCAATATGCTTTATGTCGAAAGCGTCACAGAAGACCTAGACGCCAATGATGAAGTTTGTGATTGTTGGGTCAGCCCCCCAATCACCTATCGTGCTATTTAATGCACTTTTATATACACAAAAATATAACATGCATAGAGAAATGTATACTTTAATATAAAACGCCTTCGAAAGTTAAGCGTTTATCCGACAACCTTTAAATTACATTCCACTGCAAAATATACTGTGGTAGCAAATCTAACTTAATCCATATATCGTATTATGGCTTAGCTTTCGAGGGATTATTGGACAGCCTCTTAAGGCGTGATTATTTCATAAATCCCTAAAAACCGCAAAATCGGCATAAAGTTTGCATTACACGAGTTCTCGATTAAAATGGTCTACTCCCGGTGATAAAAAATGCTGAGGAAATCATAGAAAATAGCGAGGACAAAGTAATAATGAAGGCATATTTTAGGATTAAGACGTCAATATTCAGAGAGGCAATTCGTCAAAATTTTGTTGCCTTTCACTTTCTGTTTTTTATTTTTGCACTTTTAATAACTTTTAATATTTTATCTCCCGGCAATGCTCATTCCGCTGAAGTTTCATTTCAATGGGATCCCAGCGACCAGGCCACGGGATATAAGTTGTATTTTGGTTATGAAAGCAGATCTTACGATTTTGTAGAAGATGTCGGCCCTAGTTTGCAGCACACGGTTACCGATCTCTATGAGAATCAAAAGTATTATTTCGCAGTAACCGCCTATAACGAATATGCAGAAAGCAGCTTTTCCGAGGAGCTGGTTTATGAGTCCGCTCCCATTCCGGAAAATCAATCCCCGGTGATCGATGCCGGCCCCGACCGGACGATTACCCTGCCGGATAACAGTGTTTTTCTGGAGGCCTCCCTGACCGATGACGGACTGCCGGACCCACCGGGTGCCACGATTACCACTTGGAGCCAGATGAGCGGGCCCGGAGCGGTGTTATTTAGCGATGCTGCGAATGTCGATACGTGGGTCAGTTTTCCCGGAGCCGGTACCTATGTGTTGCATTTGGAAGCTGATGACGGCGGTTTGACAGCCGGCGATGAGGTTACCATCATCGTATTTCCCGGTATGGCAAACCAGGCGCCGGGCGTCGATGCAGGCGCCGACCAGACGATTACACTGCCTGAGGATGGTGTTGATCTTGCCGGCACCGTGACCGACGACGGCCTGCCGGATCCACCGGGTGCGACGAGCACCAGTTGGAGTCAGGTGAGCGGGCCCGGAACAGTGTTCTTTAATGATGCTACGATGGTCGATACGTGGGTCAGTTTTCCCGGGGCCGGTACCTACGTGTTGCAATTTGAAGCCGATGACGGCGATTTGACTGTCAGTGACAAGGTGACCATTACGGTAAATTCCACATCTTCGACTGCTGATGCGGGTCCTTACCTTGAAACAGGAGTCGCCCGGGACGTAGGCAATGGCGACTGGACGACAGTAGCACTTAACCGATTTTACACCTCGATGGTGGTCGTCTGTACACCCAACTATGACAGCACAAGCCCTGCAGTCATAGTGCGCGTTGATGAGGCCGAGGGCAACAGCTTCAGGATTCGTGCAGACAGAACAGATGGCTCCACCGCTCTCATTGACGGTGTCTCCATACACTATATGGTTGTCGAGGAAGGCGTCTATACGGAGGCAGATCACGGCCTCAAAATGGAGGCCGTCAAGTTTTTATCAACCGTCACGGATGAGAACAATTCCTGGGCGGGCCAGAGTATGCCCTACAGCAATTCTTATGCTTCCCCTGTCGTGTTGGGTCAGGTGATGACGTATAATGATCCGAGATTTTCAACATTCTGGTCCTGCGGCTATTCAAGAATGAATCCTCCGAACAGTTACAACCTTAATGTCGGGAAAACGATCTCGGAAGACCCGGACAATATGAGAGCCGATGAGATCATTGGTTATATTGTTATTGAAGCCGGCAGCGGCAATGTCGAAGGCGTACAGTATGTTGCCGCTCTAGGGCGTGATTCGGTGCGGGGTGTTGACAACAGGCCACCCTACAATTACGCGCCCGGCACTCTTTCCGCTCCAGAGGTGGCTGTCGCTTCTGTGGCAGCGATGGACAGTGTAAATGGAGGATGGGCGATTCTTTTCGGGGCCAATCCTGTAACCGCCGGCAAGCTCAACCTGGCCATCGATGAAGACCAGAGCGTCGATAACGAGCGCTCCCACACTTCCGAACAGGTCGGTTATATTGTATTCGAAAATTCAGGTGTACTACCTATCCCGGCAAGTCAACCCAATCCCGCAAATGGCGCAACGAATGTCGGCACAACCACTGCTTTGAGCTGGACGGCCGGTTCCGGTGCCATTTCCCACGATGTATACTTCGGCATGGATCCTTCGCCTCCTTTTGTCGGCAGCCAGGCGGCATCCATATTTGAACCCTGGACATTGGAAGAAGAGACCACATACTACTGGCGTATCGATAAAAATGGCGTCCAGGACGCCACGCCCGGTATTGTCTGGAGCTTTACGACCGGCTCAGATCAGGATCCCTTGTGGGTACAACTGAGTTATGATGACTTTGAGAGCGGCTGGGGCAGCTACAGTGACGGCGGTCGCGATTGCTCTCTCTATACCGGCGGAGCTTTTGCTCATCAAGGCAATAATGCCGTCAATATTCAGGATAACAGCGGCAAAAATTCATCCTTTTTCTTCACCAAGGGCATTGATACGGATACACCGGGTTTTAGCCGGATCGAAATTGATTTCTGGTTCAAGGCGATCAGCATGGACAATTCCCGCGAGGATTTCCAGGTACAGTATTATGACGGTGCGACTTGGCACACGGTTGCGACCTATGCATTTGGAGCTGACTTTGAAAATAATGTATTCTACAATAAAAAAGTAGTTATTGATGAGTCGAGCTTCACATTCCCGACAGACATGAAAGTCAGATTCATGTGTAACGCCAGTAGTAATGGAGATGACGTCTACATCGATGAAGTAAGAGTTTCGGCCAGGTAATCATGATCCTGAATTAATTCAATTTAGCAAAATAGAATCAAAGCCTGATGATATCTCCATCGAAAGCGGTGGAGGAGGGTTTAATATTCAGACATAAGTCACTAAGAAAAAAGTCGGCTCGCAACCAGAAGCAGTAAATAGGCAGGGCAGCCACAACCCTGCCTTTATTTCATCTCCAATTTGAAGCTTATTTTGCGGCCGCGAAAAATTGTGTCTACTGATGTCGACAAACCCGCTTTGGTCGGATTACCCGAAAAACCTGCAGAAATCAAAGCTGATCATCATGGAAGCATTGCTTCCAAAAATCATTCCGCCGATATTTTATATCCATCTTCGTTTGGATGGATCGGATCGCTCATCAACTTACGGTTACCAATAATATCTTCAAGAATGTCGGGAATCAAAACCGCCCCGGTCTGATCGGCCAATTCCTTATATCCCGTTGCGAAACCGCGATCCTTTAAGGGAAACTTGAGCCCGCCAATAATCACCTGTACCCCCTGTGCCTGAATCGATTCAACGATGCGCTTCAAATTTTCAAATGCGATGTCTTCTGCAACGCCGTTTGGCAGGTCATTGCCCCCCAAAGTGACCAGAACCATGCCGTGAAATCAGCACGAAAAATGTTGGAATACCCACCCTAAGCTTCCTGCAATGATTGAGCTGCGCTATGTCAAATAACCACCGTATATATACTTTTCAAGTTCACCAATAAAAAATTTCTGATCGGAAATGATCTGCTTAACGACGTCGCCAAGGGTCACGACTCCCACCAACTGATCATTTTCAAGGACAGGCATGTGGCGGATGTGTTTGGCCGTCATCAATGCCATACATTCCTGCAGAGTGTCCTCGGGATTAATGTAGAATACCTCTTGGGTCATCAACTCACCGACGGATGTTTCCTTTGAAGATTCCCCTTTTAGTATGACCTTCCTGGTTTAATCGCGTTCTGAGAAGATGCCGACCAGCTCTCCTTTGTCGATTACCAGGAGATCCCCCACATCCTTTTTAGCCATTATTTGTAACGCTTCAAATGCAGCCGCATTCGGTGCGATGGACCAGATATCCCTTCCTTTAGCATCCAAGAGTTGATCGATGATTTGCATAGTTTTAATTCTCCTTCCTTTTTTGATTCGTCTTTTTCCCAACTCAAACCAGAGCCTGTCTGTCTCGTTCGTACCTTAAGAGTTATTTTTGTACCCTCCAAGGTAGATCATATTATGTTGGCTATAACAATGGACGATTAGCTATCCTTTGCCATGTTGTTTATGCAACACAGGGGGTCAGATTCTGTTTCCTCGTGCCGGAATTGACCGGTGTTCATCTGGTATCTGTTTTCCGTCCTCGGTTTTCTGTTTTGCTCCCTCGGCCTTCTGCTTTTTGATGGTTGTCTTCTACCCTCTGTCTTCCGTCCTCTGTCTTCCGTCTTCCAACTTCCGCATTCAAAATCCTCTGTCCTCTGTCATCTACTTCAGTCATTCCACCTTCCGCATTTTTATATGATTGGCACATACACAGACAGTATAACTTTTGATAAAAAAATGTCCGTGTGGGTCTGTGTGCGTCTGTGGCTATTTTGACTGCCCTAGATGCCGCCTGCCGGCATCCAAATTCCTACTTCTGCTCAAACCAATAACGAATAACTCTGCCTTTTCTTCTACCCTCTGTCCTCTTTTATCTGTCATCCGCCCTTTGACATCAACCGCTCAATCAAGGCAACTGCCTTGGGCATTTTAACATATAATTTCAGTTGGTTTTTGTGCAGCTTGGCTTGGGAATTGAAATCATAGCCTTCAAATACAGTTTGTACGGTTAAAAATTTGACCTGATTGGTATTTTTAAAAGTCTGTGTCATTTTTTAGGGTTGGGAACCCCACCCACCGACACCCCGGTCACCGGTCTTGAAAGAAATAGAGGTATATTACCCTGCCCCTATAATCACTTAAATAAATCGGATCGATCCACGTTTCCAGGTTCAACTCCGGCGCCTGCCGACCTTTGATACCGTAATTCGTTTCGGGCGCGGCGGTTTGTGGTCCGAGGATCGCAGTGGAATTGTTAAAAAGGTTAATTCCATAATGCAATATCATCCAGATGTCCTTAAAAATCATGACAGTGATTGCAGTTTTATTTAATTTTATGCAGATTGCTTCAATTGATAGATAGATAAAATTTTCCTTCATATCTGGCATCCGCTGAATCATCCTTTAAGTGACGATACTTGTCGTAAATAGGTCTTAGTTTCGGATTTTTACTAATGATGCTACCCAAATTGAAGCCGAGGCAAGCGCTCTGACTTCAATGAAATAGTCCCCGTCTGCCGGGGCAACCAGAGATTCCTGACTGCCTGTCCCCATGGCCGCATCAATCCGGGTTTCTAAATCGTCGTAAAGGTAGAGATCAAGATCCACCAGTGCGGGATTTGCTGCAATGAACAGCGTAATGATCTGGTCCGCGATCAAACTTACGTGAAAAAAATCGGATCCATCCCCGCTAATTTGAGATCGGCCGGAGGGACCCGTGCCGGCCAAATTGACATAGCCGCCGAGTAAAACCGGATTGGGGAGCTCCTGGGCGTCAATAAAATTGTCATTGGGGG
>RCNG010000421.1_pt1 | contig 18990 bp, 20 predicted proteins | sample 2041371 | NCBI WGS metagenome assembly RCNG01 (sample SAMN09708227, study PRJNA481090) | Marine sediment metagenome, whole genome shotgun sequencing project. | biome: marine sediment; feature: ocean; material: sediment; isolation source: Sewage treatment plant 1 marine sediment (STP1) ... | reverse complement strand
TGGGTGGTCAGGGATCATCAGGATCATCTGCTTATTATGAATAGTCACCAGGTCCCAGATGAAATTGGCGCTCTGGAAGAAAAATTGAGGCGCATATTTTTTTAACAGGGTATTTGTTTTTTACCCATTTCTATCGAGAAAATTTGAACAGGATCCTTTGCCTTAGTGGTATGATGTATTATCCTGGAAAATTATTATTCGACATCATGGAGGTATCAGGATGATAAAAAATACATTGTTGTTGTTCATTACTTTACTCGCACTGGCAAGCTGTTTTGCAAATGAAACAGAAGCAGATAAGACGGAGCAAAAGAATGTCACTGAATGCACTGAGCCACGACCTGTTGTCTGTACCATGGATTACACTCCTGTCTGTGCTTTAAATAAAGACGGGGTGCTTAAAACCTATAGCAATGGATGCGGTGCCTGTTCAAACCCGGACGTTGTCTCTTATGTACCCCTGGCCTGCCCTGATAATAATTAACAGTAAATATGCGGCGTGCTAAATAATTCCACGGATGCTGAATGGCTTGAACAGTCGATTATTAGCCTGAAGGGGGTAGGTGAGAAAATGCTGGAACGTTTTTCCAGACGCTCGCTGTATACTCTCAATGATCTGCTGTTCCATCTACCGATACGATATCAGGATAAAACCAGGCTGGTTCCTATTGCCTCCCTGCGCATGGGTGAGAGTTCTCTGGTGAGTGGTGAACTGCTTCAATGCAAGACACATTTTGGCAGAGGTCCGGTTTTGACCTGTGAAATTAATGACGGCAGTGGCACCTTGAGCTTGCGTTTTTTTCACTTCAATAAGCAACAGACAACTGCCTTTGCCCGAGCTGTGGAACAGGGAAAATGGTTAAAGTGCTTTGGTGAAATCAGGCGCGGGCGTCAGTCACTGGAAATCACCCATCCGGAATATCAGATTATTGATCAACATCAGCACATTCAGCTTGATGAAAGCCTGACCCCGGTTTACCCCAGCACTGAAGGCTTGTCTCAACTGACCTTACGCAACGCCATCCGGCAGGTAACCGGGCGTCTGCAACAACAGTTGCAAACGGCTAAAGATGAAATGCTGCTGGTGCGTGATTATCTGCCACTCTCCATACGCCATGAATTACAGCTTCCTTCTCTGGCTCAGGCTCTGCTCTATTTACATGCACCGCCACAGGACTGTCCGGTTTTTGAACTGACACAAGGCAATGATCCCTATCGGCGAAGTCTGGTATTTGAGGAGCTGTTGGCTCATCAGCTCACTATGAAGCGTGCTTACCAGAAACAGTTACAATATTGTTCCTGCCCGCTTTATTCCTCACTCCATCCAGAGACAAACAATTTTAATGAGCAGGAAGAATTGCCTTTGGGTACTGTGGATCCCGCAACAGCCATTCACTACAGCGCACTGTTTCTGCGCCAGCTTCCTTTTAAACTGACCAGTGCACAGCAACGGGTTATTGATGAGATTGCCGCTGACGTCAGTAATTCACATCCCATGCAGCGTCTGGTGCAAGGCGATGTGGGATCAGGTAAAACGGTAGTTGCTGCCATGGCTGCGCTGTTTGCAATCGAGAATGGTTTTCAGGCTGCACTGATGGCTCCGACCGAGTTGCTGGCAGAACAACATCGAGATAATTTTCAGCAATGGCTGGAACCTTTAGACCTGAATATTGCTTTTCTTTGTAGGAAAAATAACGGCAAAAGCACAGCTAAACAACGCAGGGAAACTCTGCAAAAAATTGCTGATGGTGCTGCTCAAATGATTATTGGTACCCATGCATTGTTTCAGGAAGATGTTATCTTTAAACAACTGGGCTTAGTGATCATTGATGAACAGCATCGATTTGGCGTTCATCAGCGGCTGGCTCTATTACAAAAAGGAAAGAAAAATCTGCAAAAAGCGGGGGACTATTACCCCCATCAATTGATTATGACCGCAACGCCTATCCCAAGAACTCTGGCCATGACGGCCTATGCGGATCTGGATTGCTCGGTGATTGATGAGTTGCCGCCGGGCCGGACACCGGTAGAAACAGTGGTTCTGAGTGAGCAGCGACGAGATGGGGTTCTGGCACGGGTACATCAGGCCTGTCTGAATGGCAGGCAGGCTTATTGGGTCTGTACCCTGATTGAAGAATCCGAAATCCTGCAATGTCAGGCCGCTGAAAAGACCCATGCCATACTCACTGAGCAATTCCCTGATCTGGCTATTGGCCTGGTGCATGGGCGTATGAAAGCGCTAGAAAAACAAGATGTCATGCAATTGTTTAAGCAAGGAGAAGTGGCACTGCTGGTGGCAACTACCGTGATTGAAGTTGGTGTTGACGTGTCCAATGCCAGTTTAATGATCATTGAAAATGCCGAACGTCTGGGACTTTCGCAATTGCATCAGCTCAGAGGCAGGGTTGGGCGCGGCAGTCAGTCCAGCGTCTGTGTGCTGATGTATGGAAATCCCCTGTCGAAAAACGCTAAAGCACGTTTGCTGACCTTACGGGAAACAAATGACGGTTTTGAAGTAGCCCGTAAAGACCTGTCACTTAGAGGTCCCGGGGAATTGCTGGGTACCAGGCAAACAGGGCTGGCAGAAATGAAAATCGCAGACATTATCAGAGATCAAAATCTGATCCCACAGGTAAATACCATTGCTCAAAGGCTGATCAATGACTATCCTGAATCAGTGGAACCAATAATCAATCGCTGGATTGGGCAAAATGTGGAATATCAAAATGTCTAGTAAATTCTTTATGAAATACGGCAGGAGCTATAACAGTCCGGCCCGGACAAAGTGGAGAAGCGGCTTAACGAAACCAATATCGGGTTTTGTTCTACTGCTGATTTTCAGCCAAGCTGTGCAGGCACAAATTTATAAATGTGAAAATGATGCAGGAGAGATAAATTTTTCTGATGAACCCTGTGCAAAAAATGAAGCTTCAACTCGACTAAAGTGGCTTAAAAATACACCTGCAAGTAAAAAAAAGCATACATCCCCTAATCGTGGCAGTTCGTCCCGGGCAAAACAGACGGCCAAAAAAGCCAGAAAAAACAATCAAGCCTATGTTCTTTTATCTCTGTTGACTACCACCCAACTGGAACTGGAAACAGCAACTGTGCGTAGCAGTCTGGATGAAAATATCACTGACGCACCTGAATTATTGCTCCCGGATGGCATTACCATCGATTTATTAAAAGTAGACAAAATATTGCTTTCACCTGCACGGGGTAAAGGAGGCTTGCAGGTGCAATTTATTATGGCTGACGGCTATGAAGAAATAAAAATTATTAACCAGCCCTATCCAGTGATTAGCGGAGAAGCAAAAATCGGGCGTTTTAGCAAATCACTTGCAGACATCAAACGTATCGAATTTTTCAACTCGAAAAAACTGCTCAAGCTACGAGGCGATAAGCGTGCTCATAAAAAAAACACGAGTGGTAAAAAAACCATCGAATCCAGAGGCAAAGCTGAAGAGACTCCTGTCATTGAACTGGATCTGTCTCATGAAGTCATGGCGGGTAAAAAATCAACAGGGCAGATCACAGCACCTGTAAAGGCGTATGATGGGCAAAGTGAAATAAATAGAGCGAAACCTGCTGTAAAAGTTGTTGCTGATAAAAATTTGCAGGTTAAGAAACTGAGTCCGGAGGATCGTCAGAAGGCAAAGAAAAACACAGGCACAAAAAAACTATCCGCCAGCACTGCGGCTAAAGCGCAGGTCAATTTTGTTAATGATACGAAAAGCTGGTTGCTGAAATCTTCTCTTGGCAGCTCACGGAGCAGTCAAAAAGCCGATGGTCAGCGCTTTATACTGAATAATCGCGAACACATCCCTTATGATAAAATTAAATCCATCAGAGTTCGGCCAACAGCAGACAGAAGCAAACTGGTTGTAGCCGTGGCACTCAAATCGGGCGAAATAAAAATGGAAAACATGTCCAAACCCTTTACCCGAATTGTGGGAAGAACTGCCTCTGGAACATTCAACCATTCTCTTTTGGAGATCAAGTCTATCAGTTTTCAGCACTAAGTGTTTGTGGTACTATCGCATCCTATTTGTTTATGAATCATTGATAAATCATGTTTGTACAGAATGTCAGCTGTTCCCAGACACTTTAAACGTATCCCGCATTGGGTTGCTGTAGATTATGCATCCCTGTTGCATTTACAGGAAAGAATCCGTGAATGGCTTCTGAGCAGTGCTTCTTTGACCCTGAGAATCAAAAACCATTGCCGGGTAAACCACATAGGCAATTTTTCAGTCAGAGTTTTGGGGCAGGGTATGGGGATTCCCTCAAATGATGAAGTACAGCGTCTTAAACTTAAGAGCCGCCGTTATGCTTTGATCAGGGAAGTATTACTGTATTGTGGAGAGACTCCGGTTATTTTTGCTCGTACTGTGATCCCTGTCAAGACCCTGACCGGAGCGCAACGACAGTTGGGACACCTGGGAAATCGACCTCTCGGTGAGTTTCTTTTTTCTCAGCCTTACCTGCAACGAGATGCCATGGAAGTTGCTGTATTAAATCATGGGCACCATTTGTTTGATTCTGCTATTCTCAATATCCATTCCCACCCCGAACAGGTCTGGGCCCGGCGCTCAATTTTTCGATTGCAGCATAAACCGTTGCTGGTTGCAGAAGTTTTTCTGCCGGATGTGTTCAGTCAGGGTTCTATTAAATCATTTGATTCCCCAGCTCTGACGACTGTGCCTTCCGTTCTGAGCAGGGAAAAAATTTGAGCTCTGGAACCCCATCCGCCAAAGAGTTTATAAAAGAGCGATTACAGCAATATTATTTGTTGATGAGGATGAATCGTCCCATAGGTACCTATTTGCTTTTATGGCCAACTTTCTGGGCGTTATGGATCGCTGCTGAGGGTATGCCTCCTGTGCCTATTCTAGTCATTTTTGCTCTGGGGGTGTTTATTATGCGCTCAGCAGGCTGTGTCATAAATGACTATGCGGACAGAAAAATTGATAAGCATATTGAGCGCACCAAAAACCGTCCTATTACGTCGGGTAAAGTGTCTCCGATTGAAGCATTGACGTTATTTGCTGTCTGTGTGCTTGTCGCCTTTATCCTGGTGCTGTTTCTGAACCTGTATACCATTCTGTTGAGCGTTGTTGCCCTGCTTTTGGCTGCAGTCTACCCCTTTATGAAACGTTATACCTACTATCCGCAAATTGTGCTGGGAATGGCGTTTAGCTGGGCGATACCCATGGTCTTTGCTGCTCAGTTAAATCAGATACCCATAGTTGCCTGGATATTGTATTTTGTGACTATTCTCTGGATAGTCAGTTACGATACTATGTATGCCATGGCCGACAGGGAAGATGATCTGAAAATCGGAGTGAAATCAACAGCCATTATTTTTGCTGACAATGACAGGCTTATTATCGCTTTGTTACAAATAGCCTTCCTGGTGGGGATGCTTATCATTGCCTGGCTGCTGCAAGCCGGCTTCTTTTTCTATCTTGGCTTAGCCTCCGCGGCTGTTTTTTCCCTATATCAGCAGTATTTGATCCGTAATCGTGATAAGAAATTCTGTTTTCAGGCATTTTTAAACAATAACTGGCTTGGAATGATGATATTTATTGGCATTTTTCTAAATTATTTGCCATAGTTAAAAACATTATACAAAAAACATTCTACAAAAAACAAAGTACAACATAATATAAAAATAACTCTTTTTTCTCTGACACATTGATAGCTCATTTAATAACAGGAATATAAACAGGCTGAAAATGCTGCTACCTTTTTTCAATAAAAAAAAGAGCAAAAAGGGCTTGATTGGTGTTGATTTTCAACCTGGTCGGATCGCAATCGCTCATATTTTTCATGACCTTAAAGCCGGTGATAAACCAGAGTTAAAGCAATGTGTTTTTGCAAATATTGCTCCTGATGTCACAGGTGATATGGGAGTTGTCTCAACTGCGTTATCCAAAGCAGCTCAATCCTTTCCTGTGAGCCAGTTTTTCTGTAATTCTTCTATTGAAAATACTGCCTATGAATTACTTCTTATAGACTCACCCAATGTTGAATCCAGTGAGTTACGCCAGGCCGTTCGCTGGCGTATTAAAGATCAATTGCCCTACCACATCGATGATGCGGTGGTGGATGTCTTTGAAATTCCGGGTCAGCAGTCAAGCCGAGCCAAATTAATGTATGTGGTAGCCTCGCAAAAACAGGAAATTGAACGCCGTATCGGGCAGTTAAAACAGGCGGGCATGGAAATTCAGGCCATTGATATTTATGAGCTTGCTCAACGTAATATTGCTGCTATTCTGCCGGAAGACAAGGACGGCATAGTAATGCTCAGATTTAATGACAATAGCGGCCTATTGACCATAACCCGAAATGGTATCCTGTTTTTAACCCGAAAAATCGATTTTGGCCTTAATCGTCTGGCCATGTTTTTAAATATCGGTTTGAATACTGGCGATGAAATTGAGCTGTCACTGGATGAAATACTGGAAGATACAGAAACAGAATCTGTCTCTGAAAGCGCAGAGAACGAACTATTGGCCGAGGTGCAGGAGCAAAAACAATATGCTACCGAGAATCCGATATTGAATGAGCAAAATAAGCTGATCATTGATGAAGTGATTTTAGAGATTCAGCGTTCCCTGGATTATTATGTGAGTCATTTTAATCAGCGGGCTGTGACAAAAATTATTTTTGCACCGATGGTTCATGAGGTGCCGGGTGTTATTGACTACATTCACGATATGCTGGGAATTAAAACTGAGGTTCTGGATTTTAATAAGTGTTTGAATATGTCCAAAGAACTGAATAGTGAATTACAGGCACGTTGCTTTGATGCCATAGGGCTGGCATTGCGCCAGGAAATAGCACAAGAGAAATCGGCATAGCAATGCAGCAGCAAATCAACTTATACCAACCTGTTGCAGCGCAAAAAGATGAGCCTTTTTCAGCCCTGATGATGTTGATAATAGTGGCCATAACATTGCTATTGATGATGGGATTTTATGCCATGTTGCAGTGGAAGAAAAACAATCTGCAAGCTGAAATGGGGACCCTTAAAATACAATATGAGCAGACCCTTGCGACGGTTGAAAAATTGGAAGCCACCGTGATCAGATTCACCGATGCAAAAAAGGAACAGCAACAATTTAAACGTTTGAAAAAAATCTACTCCAGTAAAGAAAATGCATTAAATGAACTATCGACTATGGTTAAAGGTAATAGTTATGGCGTATCGGAATGTTTCTCAGCCCTGGCGAGAAAGAATATTGAGCCCGTCTGGTTTAGTGATATTAATGTTTATTCTGGCGGACAACAAATCTTTTTGCAGGGACAGACAACGAATACGCAACACATTCCCCAGTTTGTTGCGTCGCTTAAAGAAGAATCATTCTTTAATGGTGTCAATTTTAAATTGTTTAAAGCAAAAAAAATTGACACAGGCAGCTTGGTCCACTTCAGTTTGCAAACGGAAGTAAGTCCATCTAAAAAAAGGTCATCTCAACGGTAAACACAGCCTGGTTGATAAAGAATGAGCAAACAACTGAATTATTTACAAAGCCTGATAGAAAAACTTTCAACCAGAGAAAGAATACTGGTCTTATTAGGAGTGTTATCTGTCATATATATGCTTTGGAATTCTTTTTTAATGCTTCCTGTACAGGTCTTAAACAAAAGCCTGGCTAATGAACGTTTGAGTATTCAGGAACAGGTTGCAGAACTGCAAAGAAGACGTATTGTTGCTAATGGTCTGCTGCAAAGCACCCGGCGAAAAAAGCTAATTAACGAAATCGACCTGGTACAGAAAAAGATAAAAAATTTCGACATAAAAATTCTGGAACGTCTAGAGGGTCGCGTGGCTCCGGAAAATATGGCCGACATGCTCAGTGATGTACTGCAAAAGAACCAGGGGCTGGAATTGCTCAGTATTAATAATTTACCTGCTGAGCCACTGTTCCATAAAGAACAGGAAGAAAGCCTTGCAATGAATAAAAAGTCAAACAGTAAGACGAAGATCAGTAAAAAGATTGATCCTGAACTGATGGGTGTTTTTATGCATTCTCTGGAAATGGAATTGCAGGGCCGTTATCTGGATATTCTGAATTATCTGGTGGCATTGGAAGAGCTGCCCTGGAAAATTTTCTGGGATCAGGTAAAACTTGAAGTCGTGGAATACCCAAAAGTGAAGGTACACATTAAAGTGCACACCTTCAGTCTGAAAGATGGGTGGTTAAGTGTATAGAGTGACACTGGGATTGTTAATGTATCTGTTGTCTGGTGTGATGCATTTACATGCACTTGAAGCTGATGTGAACCTGAGTGATCCAACCCGACCTGCAAAAATTGCAGTGTCCGAAGTGATTCAAGGGGAGAGTAGTGACTATAAACTATCACAGATCTATATCAGTCGTAAGAGCAGGCTGGCTATTATTAATGGTCAGAAAGTAAAAATGGGTGACTCAATTGCCAATGCACAAGTGATCACTATAAAGCCGGACAGTGTGTCTTTGCTCATTGAAGGCTCAATAAAAGAAATTTCCATTATGCCATCCATCAAACAGTATAAAAAGCGATAAGTAAAGAAGATTGGTATGTTAATAAAGTTCAAATTTTACGGGTTTTGTTTGTCAGGTCTGCTTTTGTCTGTCGGGCTTTGCGGGTGTGCTCTGGAAAAAGAATTACCACCGGCCAGAGATCAAAGTGAGATAGACACTCTATTTACCAGTGCGATTGCAGCAAACAAAAAAATTTCTGAACAGGAATACAGACAGCAATACGCACAAAACTCTACACAAAAGCCGGGCAATCACTCGGTTTCTTCTCTTGCAACGAAAAGTCTTGCCGAAAAACGTATTCAAAGTGAAAATGAAAGAGTCCTGGATGCCCTGTTACCTCCTGTATCCCAACGAAGCCGGCTTAAAAGAGAGAATCGTTTTGATGTTGCGGTGAATGAATTACCTGCCAGACAGTTTTATATGGGACTGGTGGAAGATACTAAAGTTAATATTATTGTGCACCCGGAAGTAACGGGTAATGTGACACTGAATTTGAAAAATGTCACCATTTCAGAAGTCTTGATGATAGTCAGGGAAATCTATGGTTTTGATTACAAGAAAAAGGGCAGCAATTATTTTATATATCCCAACGCTATGCAAACCCGGCTGTTCCACATTAATTATATCAACCTGATACGCAGCGGTTCATCCACTATTGATGTCAGCTCAGGACAAATAACCAAAACCGAGGGTGGTTCATCGGACAGTTCAAATAACAGTACAAGTAGTAGTTCAAGTTCTTCTACCGCCAATACCAAATTTGGCACACAGTTAAAAACTGAATTCAAAGTGAATTTATGGGATGAATTAAGCGCTTCCTTACGGACAATTATCGGCAATAAAGAAGGACGTGAGATTGTGGTCAATCCGCAAACCGGTGTGATATTGGTTAAAGCCATGCCGGATGAATTACAGCGCGTCGAGGAATTTCTGGAAGCTACTCAGACGATTGTTGGCCGTCAGGTTCTGCTGGAAGCCAAAATTGTTGAAGTGGAATTATCAGACGGTTTTCAGGCCGGGATTAGCTGGGCTGCATTGGGCCAACCAGGGATAGGCAAAACGATTACTGCCGGTCAGGTGGGGATCAATACGATTGCCAATAGCGTGGCTCTGGGTACTGGCGTAGATCCCCGCTTTGTGAGAAGTAATGAATTTAATACGTTAAGCAGCGAATTGTCGGGGCCTTTTGGTGGTGTTTTTGCTCTGGCACTGGACCTGAATGATTTCAAAGCAATGATCGAATTATTAGGTACTCAGGGTGACGTCCAGGTCTTGTCCAGTCCAAGAATCGCCACCATGAATAATCAGAAAGCAGTGATCAAGGTGGGTACGGATCGTTTCTTTGTTACCGATCTCAACTCCAGTAATACCTCAAATAATGATGGTAGTGCCAGTGAGATCCCGGATATTGAATTAACCCCTTTCTTTTCAGGTGTGGCACTGGATGTCACACCTCAGATTGACCAGGAGGGTGAAATTGTACTGCACATTCACCCATCCATCAGCAATGTGACTGAAGATAACCGGCAAATTAGTTTTTCCGAAAACCTGAGCATATCATTGCCCATGGCAAGAAGTACAATACGGGAATCTGATAGCATTATTCGGGCTAAAAATGGTCAGATGGTAATTATTGGTGGTTTGATGAGTACCACGGCAACGGATGATAATTCCAGTGTACCTTTTTTTGGTGATATTCCAGTGCTTGGCAATGCCTTTAAACATCAACGGGAGCTGGCGGTTAAATCTGAGCTGGTTATTATGTTAAAAGCCACCTATCTGAAGGATGATAAGATTGTCAATGCCACGTTGCAGGAAACCCAGGAACGTTTCAGAAAATTACAGAAATATGATGTCAGTGGTCGCCCGTCCACAAAAGAACCTTCAACGTGGTATAAACCATAAAAATCTCAATTAATAGCTGATGTAATGTATCTTGAATTTTTTCATCTGAACAGGGAACCTTTTACTCTTACTCCCGATACCCGCTTTTTCCTCGATTCCGGGCCTTTCAAAGATGCGCTGGAAACACTGACAGTCGCTATTAATAATGGTGAGGGGTTTATCAAGGTAACGGGTGAAGTCGGCACTGGTAAAACCCTGCTCTGTCGTAAAGTACTCAATAGTGTTTCTGATGACATTATCACCGCTTATATTCCTAACCCCAATATATCATCCAAGACTCTAACCCTGGCTTTGGCCAAAGAGCTGGGGATCCGTTTTCCTACTTCGGCAATTGAATATACTTTGCAGCAAATGATCACCAGGAAACTGATTGAGCATTATAATAATCATAAAAAAGTGATCCTGTGTATTGATGAGGCACAGGCCATGCCGGATAAAACACTTGAGTCTTTAAGGTTACTTACTAATCTTGAAACAGAAAAAAGCAAATTGCTGCAGGTTATATTATTCGGTCAGCCTGAGCTGGATGAAAAACTGCAATTAAAACATCTCCGGCAGTTACGTCAGAGGGTCAGTTTTTCATTTGAGCTAAAGCGTCTGGAGCAGGGTGTTATGATTGACTATCTGACCCACCGGTTGACTATAGCGGGTTATACAGGCAGTGAACTATTTCAGTTGTCGGCAATAAAATTATTGCATCACTACAGTCGGGGTATTCCGCGCCTGATCAATGTCATTGTGCATAAGGCTCTCATCCTTTGTTATGGCAAAGGACTGCAACAGATAAGCAAAGCAATTATGAAACAGGCGATTAGTGATACAGAAGATGCATACTATGGTATTGAAAAAAGAGAGAGTAAATACCAGCTTTATCCATACTGGATTAGCTTAACAAGTTTTATCATGATAATGCTTTTGTCAATTGGCTACTGGGTCTTGCAGTGAGTGTGATTAATCAAATGCTGCGCGACCTGGAGCAGCGCAGGGCTAAAGTACCGGCTGCCAGTCATTATATCGATGAAATTAATATTGTTGCAAAAAAAGAAAATAATTACTGGTGGCTTGTTGTTCCATTGCTTTTAGTCATAATCACTGCTGTGAATTTCTATCTGCATCACTTAAATCAGCCTACAGGCAATTCAGTTAGTGAGAGACATCTTTCAGAGAATCTCGTTAAGACGGCAGCTGTTCAGAAAAGCATAAGTAAACCCTCTCGGAAAGAATTAGCTACTGACTCTGCAGCGCTCAATAATCAAAATTCAGTCAGACGCACAAAGCAGATAACGGAATCGCTGGAAAAAGCAGTATTTAAGCAGCCGTCTATTCAAACAACAACGATTATTAAAACGGATCCTCGAACCGCCGAAACTGACAAAAGCATTGTCAGGAGTGCAATAAAAAAGAGTATTACTGTAGAAAAGACAGCGCTGAAAACTCCTGAAAAAACTTTTTTCAATAAACAACCTGCAAAAAAGGGCAGCGCAGAATTGATTCAGCAGGCGCGACTATTAATGAGTGAAGATCAAAATGAAGCCGTTAAGCTACTGGAAAGCAAGCTGAAGGAAACAACACCCGATAGTGACTATTATGCCTTGCTGGCGAATCTTTACCAGCGCAAAAAAAGATTTTCTGATGCCATTATTTTTTACCGAAAAGCACTTGAAATTGCACATTATAAGGGGGAGTTATGGATAGGAATTGCACTGGCTTATCGGGGAACAGGGGAAATGGATAATTCAGAAATGGCTTTTAAAAAAGCAATAAGATCAAGCACGATTAGTCCAGCTTTGAAACAGTATGCTGAACAACAAATTTTTAAGTAATGATCATGAGTCAGCAGAAAAATCTGCATCTAAGGAGCAAGTAGGGTCAGGAAATATAATATGAAAAAAAATGTATCAGAAAGGGATAATTTTTCATATCTGTTGATCAGTCTGGTATTTCTACTGTTTAGTAGTGCATGCGTAGATGAGTTTATGATCCTTTCCGGGCTTGGTCAGTACTTTGTGGTTGCATTGACTATTATTTCAATGTCTATTGGTGTCTGGAGTATTCGTTCCAGTCGTTATGCCTTTAATACCAGCCTGGGATTGGTGCTTGGTATTTTAGTCATTACGTTAATAGTCGGTGTACTGGACATGGCTCAGCTTGAGTTTATTCATATTTTGCTTATGCTGTTCTTTTTTCTAATCACTTTAAAACTGGCTTCAGAGCAGGCTCTTTTTTCAGGTCAAATAACGAGTAATAGTATTATAGGTTCTATTTGTATTTTTTTACTATTGGGACTAATTTGGGTCATGCTTTATTTACTGGTTGCTGAATTTATCCCGGATGCTTTTTCAGGTGTTGAACAAACATCCTGGAAACAAAATCTTCCTGATTTTATTTATTTTAGTTTTGTCACTCTAACCACTCTTGGCTTTGGCGATTTATTGCCCTTGTCACCCTTAGCTCGATTTCTGGTTTATATGGAAGCAGTTGTTGGTGTCTTTTATATGGCTATCGTAGTTTCAAGTTTAGTGGGTGCAGCTTTGTCTGATTCAGCAACAGATAAGAAATCGTAAATAGCGATAGTGACCGTATTGTTAAACTAAAATTTATATCAATGCGACAATCTTTACCCTGTCTCCTGATTTAAGAGCTTGTCTCAGGTTTCAGCCAAAGCATAAACAAAGTATATCCCAGCACCATTACAACTGCGCCAATAAACAAGCCAATAATTCCTGAAAGCATCATGCCGCCAATCGCACCAATAAATATAATAGCCATTGGCGCATCAACTCCCTTAGCGAGCAAGATGGGTTTCAATACATTATTAAGTAAACCAACACCGATATTCCACACTAAAAACGCAATTGCTACGCCAGTGCTGGTATCTGAATCCTTAAATACAAAGATTGAAATCGGTATTAAAATCAGCAAAATATCGATTTGAACAATAGCCATAATAAGACAAATAAAGGCAAGAACTCCAGCGGCAGGTATATCCATAACAATAAAGCCCAAACCGGCTAATAAGGTCTGAATAAGAGCAATACCGAGAATACCTGTCACGACACTATTAACCGTTGACAATGATAGTTCCGTTAGCTCAGTCCCCCGGCCTCCGGCAATCCGGTTAAAAATTCCGATAAAGGTGTCTTTAACTCCCTTGCCTGAAACCAAGAAAATGCCTGCTATAATAATTGAAAAAATAAAAATAAGTATATTCAAACTCGCACCAGCTGCTGTTGATAGTACCCATTTGGCAAAGGCTTTTAATTCAGAATTATATCGGCCAAATGCGGCTTTAGGATCTTGTGAGGCATGCGTCCAGAGTGTATTGAGTTTTTCTCCAATCAGTGGCCACCCGGCAACACCTTCTGGCGGTGGTGGAATTTCCAATTTGTCATTTTTAATTTGCTCTGAAAGTGTTTGAGTATTCTCTATTAGTGCACCAGAAATAAGCACTGTTGGTGTGATGAGGGTAAATAACATAGAAAAAGTGATTATGGTTGCTGTCCAGCCTGCACTGAGACCGGTTATATTTTTTAACCATAAAAAAATTGGATAGGTACCAATGGCAATAATTCCCGCCCAGACGACAGGGCTGAGGAAGGGGCTTGCAATCTGAAAGCACCAGAAACCCAGAAGCACAATTAAACCAATTTGAATGGCAGTTTCGATTGCCGTTGAATTTTTTGTTGTCATTTAAACTTCCTCATTGCATTTTTTTAGCTTAGTTTTTGTAAGCTCGTAAAAGCGGGGGAAAAACTAACCATGATTACCAGAACATCTTATAGCAATCATGAAAAAAAGAGAAAGGAAAAAGGTATTGATTTTACCTATACATTAATTATGCAAACATTTTATAATCAAATACATGGTGAGAGGTGAAAGTTGGGGGGCAAACCTGAAGGTGTTCCAGGTTTGCAGTAAAAACATTTATCTCAAGACCAGAAAGAGGGCAGAATTGCCGCGATGAATATTCAGGGCAATGGCCTGACCGTTTTTATTTTGACTCAGTTTTTTTAGCCCTTTGAGAGAATCTACCCGGTGTCGATTAATGGCGATGATCACATCATTATCGCGTAATCCTGCCTGCCAGGCAGGGGAGTGTTTTTTCACCTTTAATATTTTTACCCCCTGAGCATGGGTGTTTTGGCCAAAAACTGCACCTTCTAAAGATGGGTGCAACTCTTTGCCGGCAAAACCCGGAGCCTTTGTGTCAGCAGGCGGGATTGACGAGAAAACTTTATCGCCGCCGATAACCGCCTTGATATCCATTGTTTTCTTGCCACGCAGAACCTTTAGTTTTGCAGAATCTCCAGGGCGTTTCAGACCGATATAATTGCGCAGGGAAGATGAGCTGTTAATTTTTCGACCATTAACGGCAATAATAATATCACCTGCTTTAACGCCTGCCTTACTGGCGGCAGAACCGGGAACCACTTGTGCCACTACAGCTCCATGAGTTGCCTCTACCGCAAATGCGGAGGCCAGTTCCGGTGTTAAGTCCTGTACCTGTACCCCAAGCATACCGCGTTGAATAGAACCATGTTTGATCAACTGGTTCATAACAGATTTAGCCATATTGACAGGAATAGCAAAGCCTATACCGATATTACCTCCGCTTTTGGAAAAAATAGCGGTATTGATGCCAATCAGTTCGCCATGCAGATTTACCAGCGCACCACCGGAATTCCCCGGGTTGATTGATGCGTCAGTCTGAATAAAATCTTCATAGCCTTCGATGCCCAGTCCGTTACGACCCAGACCACTGACAATTCCGGATGTTACTGTTTGATCCAGGCCAAAGGGATGGCCAATTGCCAGGGCAAAATCACCTACACGCAAGTTATCAGAGTCGGATAGTTTGATTTCAGTTAGATTAGGTTCATTGACTTTTAGCAGAGAAATATCGGTTTGTGGATCAGTGCCAATAAGTTCCGCAATCAGTTTGCGCCCATCTTTCAAAGTGACTAAAATTTCACTGGCATTATCAATCACATGGTTATTGGTCAGGATATAGCCTTTTTGTGCATTGACAATGACACCGGAACCCAGAGCACGGAGTTGCTGCTCCTGTTTATGTTCTGGAACCTCAAACTGGAAAAAACGTTTGAAAAAGGGATCGTTGAGAAAATCGGGTAACTGGCTGCTGCCATGATAAATTCCTTTAGTGGAGATATTAACCACAGCAGGGGTGATTTTTTCCAGCATGGGGGCCAGGCTGGGTAACTCCCTGTTCTGACTGTCGTGTGTGGGTAAGGCCTGTATATTGCCCAGAAACAGAATGGCAAGAATCAGTATTGATAAAAAAGAAAAAATAGTTTTCGCTTTCATAATCTGTTTTAAATATTGTTAAAATGTGTTTGCTAATAAGTTATGTGACCCACATATTCTGTTTTAGTTCAATAATCCTAGAAACCTTCACGCGGGTTAAACTGGCTGATTTTTTCCATTTTTTTATACAGGTCTTTTAACTCATCAGTATTGGCTTCTGGTGTCATTATCTGCAAAATGACATATTGATCACCCGCTTCTATTCCAGGCAGTCCGCGGCCTTTTAAACGCAGCTTTTTACCACCTTTGGTGCCAGCAGGTAATTTCATTTCAACTGTACCGCCCAAAGTTGGAATGGATAAGGTTGTGCCCAGTGCCGCTTCCCAGGGAGTGATGGGCAGGACAATACTGATGTTTTTACCATCAATAGTAAAATACTGGTGTTGAGTAAATTTTACTTGCAGTAAAAGATCGCCATTAGCATGATGGCCTGCGCCGCCTTGCCCGCTTAAACGAATTTTTTGGCCTTCCTTGATACCTTTGGGGATTTTTACCTTGAGTTTTTTGCTACCGGACTCACCAGGTATACGGACATTCAAAGTTCGACTGGCACCATGGTAGGCGTCTTGCAGTGCTACCGATATGATAACCGTTTGATTCGCTCCTTTGTGACTTCTCTGTTGCTGTGCTTTGTGCGAAAAAGGATCGTTATTAAAATTTCCGTCGCGGGCGTTGCTGAACATGCCGTCAAATATGTCACTAAAGCTGCCCTGACCAAAACCGCCAAAATTACTGTGTCTTCTGCCGCCTCCGGGTGGTGGTGTGAAGCCGCCCTGAAATGGATCACCCTCTGCAGAGCCAAAGCGATTATAATTGGCTCGTTTTTCTTTATCCTTTAGCACGTCATAGGCTTCGTTGACCTCTTTAAAACGTGCTTCGGTATTACTGAGTTTACTGACATCCGGGTGGTACTTACGGGCAAGACGGCGATACTGTTTTTTTATTTCAGCAGCACTGGCGTTGCGGCTCACACCCAGAATTTGGTAGTAGTCTTTTTGTGCCATTGTTGTCTATAGGAAGGTTATTTTTAAATTTTCTTGAGCATGAATGCTTTAAGCTATAATATGGGGCTTTGCTGTTAAAAAAAGAAGTGTATTCAGGTAATTTTATGCTCTCAGAGACACAAAAACAATTTATCTTTAAAAGGTCACTGTTTCAGAAGATTTCAGGCTATCTTATCTGGAGTATCGGATTTTCTGCGCTGGCAGCATGGGGGCTTGTATATTGGTTTAGACCTGAAATGGTCAATCCGCAGGCGGTATTAGCCCTGTTAAAAGACAAAAGCAATAGTGGTGTGGACTTAACACCCTTAACAGATATTGCCGTTCTGGCGGTAACCGGGTCTACTGCGGTTTCTGCATTATTTCTGATGATTATAATCCTGGCGTTTGTTCTGAATTCCTGTAATAAAAAGGAAAAACAATACCTGGGAATTATCGACAGTTTGAATAAAGACCCGTAACACTGATAGCTTCTGTTTAAGGCTGCCCTTATTTACAACCTATTAAACGTTCGAACTCGGTAAATGTCTGAGCGACTTCGGCGGTATCAATTTGCACACCTAATAACTTGCTCAATTCACTGGTGGAAAAAATACCGCGGATTTGATAGCTATCGTTGCTGGGATTGTCCAGAACCAGTGCGTGTTGGCGATTGAGCTTTTTCATGGTTATAGCAATATCACCCACTTTGGATTTTTCTACTACAGACCACTCTATAATATCAAGATTTTCAATACCGGTCATAATATCATGTATACATATTTCAGCCCTGGAAACACCATTGGCTTGTTGAAATTGTATAGGTCTTTCGCCCTGTAAATCGCTATAAGTGATCAAGCCTGTAATTGTGTCTTTTGCATCGGTTACAAACAATAATTTAACCTTCATTAGAAGCATCCGGTCGGTAGCTTCAGGCAGATTACAGGAAGATGAGATAGTTATCGCTGTGACAGTGGTTAAATCCGTCATAACTTTCAGGGCGGGATCTTCCAGGTTGACAGTACCCTGTGGGTAGGAGCCTGGTTGACATAAAGTAACGGCAGTATGCAGTGGTTTTACTTCGAGTTCACGATAATTACAGGGCATTAAACATCTCCTTCAAATATCTTAGAATTCATCAGATAAAGGTTCAGAACTTTCTGCGTTTTTCAAAAAACAGAAAATTTTTCTATTGGCACAAGAGCGTAAGTGAATTATAGCTGGAAAAGCTGCCTTCAGGTCAATTAAAACAGTTAAAAAGCCAGGTGTTTTTAGAGATCTGAAGGTGAATAAGCAAATTTGCTTAATTACAACGCCATTTCTTTTAGCTTCTTAAGCGCTCTGACCTTGACCACGGTTGTAGCTTTTTTTGCTTTAAACGTCATCTCCTCACCGGTAAAAGGATTGACACCCTTTCTTACTTTGACAGCAGGTTTTTTGACTGTCACAATTTTTAATAAACCGGGTAGCAGAAATTCTCCACAGGCGCGTTTTTTTATGTGACGCTCAATTAACAAATCCAGCTCAGCAAGAACAGTTGCAACATCTTTTTTACTGATCTGAGTGTTATCTGCAATCTCAGTCAAAATTTGCGATTTGGTCATTTTGTTTAGAATGGCAGTCGTTTTGGGTTTAGGTGCAGTGACTGCTTTTTTTATGGTTTTTTTAACCGCACTCTTTTTGACTACGGCCTTTTTTACAACAGCTTTTTTAGCGACAACTTTCTTTTTAGAGGCAACTTTCTTTTTTGTTGCAGCTTTCTTTTTTATAGCCATAATGGACTCCGGTAAGTACGAGTTGAATGTAATGTCTTCTGGTATAGGCTCAGATAAATTAGACCTAATATTAGTCTATGGTACAAGGATAATCATAGATCTTATATATGTATAGTTAATTGGCAAGAAAAAGAGCAAAATACTTTAAATTTATTTGTTAATTTAGGTAATCTCTTACAAAAGGGTCATAAAATTGATTGAATCGATAAAAATAGGGGTCCCGGCACCGGGTCTGCATGAAATAACCCAACAGGTAAATCATGTGATCAGTCAGTCTGGTATTAAACAAGGTTTGTGTACCGTGTTTGTTCAGCATACCTCTGCCAGTTTGATTATTCAGGAAAATGCCGACCCTTCTGCAAAGCGTGATTTGGAAAACTGGTTGAATCGTCTGGTACCTGAAAACGATCCGCTTTATACCCATGTTTTTGAAGGTTCAGATGATATGCCAGCTCATATAAAGTCAGCGAT
>RCNG010000916.1_pt1 | contig 18994 bp, 17 predicted proteins | sample 2041371 | NCBI WGS metagenome assembly RCNG01 (sample SAMN09708227, study PRJNA481090) | Marine sediment metagenome, whole genome shotgun sequencing project. | biome: marine sediment; feature: ocean; material: sediment; isolation source: Sewage treatment plant 1 marine sediment (STP1) ... | reverse complement strand
AGCCACCACTCTCGGATACGAGCGCCCCGCTACGAACTCGCAAGAGCCCCCCTGCTCGTCGCAAGCTCCTCGCGTCCCCCCGCCGTTGCGTCGGGGGGACAGGAAATGGGTCCTCTGTCGCTTCACAAACCGCGGATTGAGGCTGAGGGGAGGGAAGGGGACGCGACATCCGGCACGGGCGCCCATCCGTTCGGGTTCACGGGACAGGCACACTCTTGCCTTCCGCTGATCCTCTGAGTACTGGGTACTGGGTACGGCGCCGAAGGCGCCTCAGATTCCGAAGATCAATTGGCGAAGCCTGACGCGCTGAGTGTCGAACGTCTCGAGATCCACCCGCATGGACCCAAGCCGGAGACCCCGCATCTCCTCACCGTGATGAGTTGCGACCCGCAGCACACCGTCGGTGGACTCGATCACCCCGAGTCCGAGGCAGCGCCCCTGATCGTCTTGGACACCGACCAGCATGCCGCTGAGACGATCAAGATCGAACTCCTCCGGAAGGGTCGGGGCGAACACGGCTGTCTGAACACGCCACCGTTGCAGAGGTGACGAGAGAGCCCCGCGGAAGGCGTCAGACTGTCGGGCGTGACGTTCTGTCGGAGACGGAAGAGGGGCATCGGCTGGTGGTTCGACCGTCGTGATCTTCGCTGAGAGGAAACGTCGGAGCATCCCGATGATCGGCTCGAGTTCCTCCCCCCGCTGAAGCGCCACACCGAGCGTCGGTTGGGTCAACTCCCACAGGTGGTACTTCAAGGTCTGCCCGACGACGCCGCCGACGACATTGCTCGTGTCGACGATCACCAGATCGGAGCGTGACCGGGCAGCCTCAACCAGTGATGCCACAGCTACGACATGTGGGAGAACGACGCCCTGCGGCGTGGTCGATCCGACGAAACGCATCTCCGAAGGCGGGACCGACGAATCGAGATCGGACGGATCCGTGACGTACTTCACGCCGACACAGGCCGGCGGCCCAGCGACGGTCGAACCGACATCCCCATCGACGTATGCGACGGCACGGCCGGCATCGAGCGCATCAACGGTGAAGAGTTTCGCGAGCGTGGTCTTGCCGGTTTCTAAGGCACCGATGAGCATCACCACACCGCTCACTCGGCAAGCCGCTCCCTCAGCGCCGAATAGGCCCTACCCGGCACCGCGAACCTCCCATGTGACGAAACATCAGTTTAGGAAGGAGTAGCCGAGTATCTGAGCCGCCAAGAACGCGTGCCACGGTTGCAGTCCCCTTGCGCGGCGCTGTCAGCCCACGGGACGAAGGACCTCGTCGAGGAGGAACGGGAACTCTTCGTCGTCACACACACCCATCGGACCCCGAGGATCGCGACGCCTGATACGTCCTCGGCTTCCGGCAACGGATCACCAGCATCGAGTCGCACGACCCGCCACTCCAGCCCCCGACGGTCGATGACCATCTCCCGGAACTCGGGTCGCGACTCGACCGACCAGTGATAGAGATCCTCGTACGAGTCGAAACCCAGATCGTTGATGACCGCCGTCAGATTGGCGTGATCGATCGCCGTCGCGTCGGGAGTCCACGTTTCGTGATGTGTCCCGAGCATACGAGAGGAGAATACCCACGCGGGCAATTCGGATTCCGTAGAGTGAACCGCACAGTGCAGTCGAATGAGAGGGAAGCATGTCGAACCGCCTCCGAAGAAATACGTCAGTCACCCTGGCCGGGTTGATGCTCGGGATGATGTTGACGGTCCTGCTTGCAGCACCGGCCGGTGCTGAGGTCACACGCGGCGCGTGTGTGGGACAGGCTGAGTTTCCGTCAAAGACCTCCGACAGAGTGTTGACGGCCGATCGATCTCGCTCTGATGTATTCCTGGTGCCAAAGGAAGAGACCGTGGCATACGCCGGTGCCCTCAGCGAAGGGGCTCAGCCGTTCGACAGCCCGGTTCCATTCGAGGGCGGCATATCGGTACAGCTTCCACGCACCACCTGGCAGATCGTCAGCTGGGGCGGTGAATCAACCCAGGTGTCATCGGACGGTCTCTACACCTATTCAGTACCGAGTTTCATTCCAGCCGGAACGGGCGAATTCGAGGTCACAGGTTGGCATCAGCAAGGTGACATCGACTGTGCAGTGGTCGTGACCGTTGCGCTCGACGGCGAACCGGGCCCCGCCGCCCTCGTCGCCGCCGCAGGTACCGTCGTCTTCGGGGCAGGCGTTCTTGCAGCCGGATCCAAGAAGGGGGTGACATCGTGAAGGGTCGACCGATCCTCGGCGCAATCACCGGGTTCCTCTTCGGACTCTTCCTCGGAATCACCTTGTTCCTCTACGGGGTGATCCCCCTCAGCAGCGACATGCTGTGGATTCTGCCGCTGCTCGGGATCCTGCTCGGCCTCATCATGGCTGCGTGGGCGCCGTTCGGTAAGAGCGCTGAGCCGACAGCCGAGTAGGCCAGACCACCGGGAACGGGCAGAATGGCGCGGATGAAACGCGTCCGCCCCGGATGGTGGGGCAATTCGATCCACATCGCCTACACGATTGCCGTGTTCATCGTGCTGGCGTCGCTCGACAACGCCGCGCTGGCGATGATCCCCTCGATGGTGCTCCCGCTCTCCGATGCCTTCGGTATCACGGCGGGAGCGATCGGGGTGCTGACCGGGGCAACGATCCTCGTCGCTGCGGTCACAGCCGTTGGTTGGGGCTACGCCGGCGATTCCAGAACCCGCAAACCGCTGCTGTTCTGGGGAACGATTATTTGGTCCGGTGGATCGTTGCTCTCGGCAACGGCGTCGAACTTCTGGTGGTTGGTGGCGTGGCAGATCCTCGTGGCAGTCGGCCTCGGCTCTATCGCATCAGTCGGTTTCTCGGTGATCTCGGACTTCGTCGGCCCGAAGCATCGCGGCCTCGCAATGAGCTTCTGGGGTCTCTCGCAGGGCATCGGTGTGCTTGTTGGGGGCTTGCTCGCGTCTCAACTGGGAGCGAACGACTACCGGGTGCCTCTCGTCGTGATCGCACTCGCAGGATTCGGTTTCGCCGTGCTGTACCTCGCTACGTATGAAGCTCCGCGGGGCTTTCGAGAACCCGCCCTCGCTGAGATGTACGCCACGGGTGGCGAGTACGAGTATCGGATCGACCGATCGCAACTCCCCATCCTCTTCCAGCGACGGACAAACGTATGGCTCACGCTCCAGGGCCTCACAGCACAAGTTGCCTACGGCTCGCTCATCTGGGTTCCACTGCTGTACCAGGAGAAGGTGATCGCCCAGGGCTACGGCGAAGCGACCGGCACCAAAGTTGGCGGTCTGTTCGCAGCGATCTTTACCGTCGGAGCGCTGTTCTCCATACTGTTCGGCCACCTGGGTGACCGTTTGCAACGTCGGTCACCCCGCGGTCGAGCACTGCTCAGCGCCGTCGGCATCCTTGGTGCTGTCCCCCTCTTCCTTGTCTTCTTCTGGGTTCCGCTGCGCGGTCTCGATGTCACGGAGGGCGCCGGCACCCTGACGCTTGCCGCCGAAGTACTCGGCAGCATTCTCACGAATCCGTGGGCTGCCCTTTCGTTCCTCACAGCCATCGCCGCCATCGCCCTGACATCGGCCGACTCCCCCAACTGGTTCGCACTCATCTCGGATGTGAACCTTCCAGAACATCGGGGCACGGTCTTCGGTCTCGGCAACTTCGTGAACGGAGTCGGCCGTTCAACCGGAACCGTTCTCACGGCAGCCGCAGCGTCTGCGATCGAACGCTCCATCCCCCCACCACTCAACTGGGCTCTCGGCCTCTCCATCTTCCAGGTCTTCTTCCTACCGACGGGTTGGTGCTACTGGAAGGCGTCGTACACCGTTCCCGGCGACATGGCTGCGGTCAAGGCGACGCTGGAAGCACGATCTCATCAGTAGAGGGCCCATCCCGCGAAAACAATGGCGGCTGCGCGAAAACCTCTTCCCAATCCGCCTTGCCGTTGCTCGTGCGAGCCTCTAGAAATGTCTTCAAGCCCTCCGATCGGCCGAAAAGAACGCACTTTTCACCGCGAATAGCGTCCGATCGCGAAAGGTTTGACGGATGACACCGGTGTAACTACACTCGTGAAACCGTGCTAGATGTAGTGGGTACCTCACTTCACTACCCCAACATCTAGTGGGTGTGCATAAATTTGTGGATAGCGAGTTTCGGTGGAAACGCCGGCTGAGGAGGGACGATGACCGAAGGACTCCAGATCGAACGGCGGTTCACGACTGCCGGGACCGATCCGTACGACGCCGTGGAGTGGATTCGACGAGATTCCCGCATCACGAACCCCGACGGATCGATCGTATTCGAGATGGAGGACGCCGAGGTCCCCGCAGACTGGTCGCAGGTCGCAGCGGACATCATGGTCTCCAAGTACTTCCGCAAGGCCGGCGTCCCGCAGAAGGATGACGAGGGTCAGGCGATCGTCGATAAGGACGGCCAACCGATCCTCGGAGCGGAACAATCGGCCAGCCAGGTGATCGATCGCCTCGCCTCGACATGGCGCTGGTGGGGCGAACAGAACGGCTACTTCGCTTCGTCCGACGATGCGCAGGCATTCGAGGACGAACTCGCCTACATGCTGCTCCACCAGATGGCGGCACCGAACTCGCCCCAATGGTTCAACACGGGCCTCAATCACCGGTATGGCATCGAGGGTGTCGCCCAGGGCTTCTGGTACGTCGACCCGGAAACCGGAGAGAACGTCGAGTCCCCCGATTCCTATAGCCGTCCTGCCCCACACGCCTGCTTCATCATGAGCGTCGACGACGATCTTGTGAATCCTGGCGGCATCATGGATCTCTGGGTTCGCGAAGCTCGCCTCTTCAAGATGGGTGCGGGTGCAGGAGCGAACTTCTCACACATCCGGGGTGAGGGTGAGCGGCTCTCCGGTGGTGGCAAGTCGTCCGGCCTCATGAGCTTCCTCAAGGTTGGGGACCGCGCCGCCGGTGCTATCAAGTCCGGCGGCACGACCCGGCGGGCCGCGAAGATGGTCATCGTCGACATTGACCACCCGGACGTCGAAACGTTCATCGCGTGGAAAGCCAAGGAGGAAGAGAAGGTCAAGGCGCTCATCGCGGCCGGCTACTCGTCCGACTTCAACGGCGAAGCGTACGCAACCGTCTCGGGCCAGAACTCCAACAACTCGGTCCGCGTGACGACCGAATTCGTCCAGGCCGTAATCAATGACGATGACTGGAATCTCACGAGCAGGACCGACGGAAGCTCCATGAAGACGCTGAAGGCGCGGGATCTCTGGCGTCAGGTCGCCGAAGCCGCATGGGCAAGCGCAGATCCTGGAGTTCAGTTCCACACGACGGTCAACGAGTGGCACACGTCACCGGCCGGTGGAGAGATCCGTGCTTCGAATCCCTGCTCGGAGTACATGTTCCTCGACAACACGGCATGCAATCTCGCATCGTTGAACCTCGGCCAGTTCTACCAGGACGACAAGGGCGTCTTCGACCTCGACGGATACCGGCACGCTGTCCGTTTGTGGACGATCGTTCTTGAGATCTCGGTGACGATGGCACACTTCCCGTCGAAGGAGATCTCTCAGCGTTCCTACGACTACCGGACGCTTGGACTCGGGTACGCCAACCTCGGTTCCCTGCTCATGAGGGTCGGCGTCCCCTACGACTCCGACGAGGGCCGTGCCATCGCCGGATCGCTTACGGCGATCCTGACGGGCGATGCCTACGCCACCTCCGCGGAGATGGCGGGTGTGCTGGGTCCCTTCTCGAAGTTCGAAGAGAACCGTGAGTCGATGCTCCGGGTGATGAGGAACCACCGCAGAGCCGCCTACAACATGGACCAGAGCGGGTACGACGGTGTTAGCCACTTCGTCACCGGCATCGATCCCGAGTTCGGCCCTCCCGAGATGGTCGCTGAAGCGCGCGAGGCATGGGACCGGGCAATTGAACTCGGCGAGCAGCATGGCTACCGCAATGCCCAGGCCACGGTGTTGGCCCCGACGGGGACGATCGGTCTCCTGATGGACTGCGACACGACAGGGGTCGAGCCTGACTTCGCTCTCGTGAAGTTCAAGAAGCTTGCCGGCGGCGGCTACTTCAAGATCGCCAATCGCTCCATCGCTCCGGCGCTGAAGCGTCTCGGCTACAACGATGAGCGCATCCAGCAGATCATCGACTATGTGATCGGCACGATGGGCATCCAGCGTGCACCGCACATCAACGCCGCGACCCTGATGACCAAGGGTTTCACCGCTCAGGACATTGACAAGATCGAGGCAGCGCTTCCGTCCGTGTTCGAGATCGGTTTCGCCTTCAATCAGTGGACGTTGAGTGAAGAGACGATGCAGCGTCTCGGATTCACTTCGGACCAGTACAACGGACCGGGTTTCTCGATGCTCAAGGAGTTGGGGTTCTCGAACGAACAGATCAGAGAAGCGAACGACTACGTCTGCGGCCGTCAGACGATCGAGGGCGCCCCTGGGTTGCTCGAAGAGCACCTCGCCGTGTTCGACACTGCGAATCGAAACGGTCGCAGCGGCGAGCGGTTCATCCACCACAGCGGTCACATCAAGATGATGGCGTCGGCCCAGCCGTTCATTTCGGGAGCGATCTCGAAGACGATCAATATGCCAAACGAGGCAACGATCGAGGACATCGAGGAGTCATACCGACTCTCGTGGGAGCTCGGTCTGAAGGCGATGGCGCTCTACCGCGATGGATCGAAGGCTTCGCAGCCGCTGTCGTCGACGTCGGATGAAGGCCTCGGCGAGGATGAACCGGAGGAGGTCGCCGAAGCGATCGTGCGAGAGGTGATGATCCACGGCGGCATGTTCAATCCCGGACAATCGCCAACCCAGGCGTACAACGATCTCTCCCGTCCGAGGTTCCTCCTTCCGTCGCGCCGAGTCGGATTCACGCAAGAGGCCCGCGTCGGCGGGCACAAGGTGTTCCTCCGAACCGGCGAGTACGCCGACGGCACGTTGGGAGAACTCTTCATTGACCTCGCGAAGGAAGGGGCGACTCTGCGCGGTGTTCTGAGCTGCTTCGCTATCGCAGTGTCGAAGGGACTCCAATACGGTGTCCCACTCGAGGAGTACGTGGACACATTCACGTTCCAAACGTTCGAACCCCGCGGCTTCGTCGAGGGACATCCGAATATCAAGATGTCCAACTCGATCATCGACTACGTGTTCCGGGCCGTCGGGCTCGAATATCTGGAGCGTGACGAACTCGTCCAGGTGCCGCCGGATCGCTCAGGTGAGCTTCCGGAGCCTCCGAAGGGAATAGCCGTCGAAGCCGGCACCCAACTCGATCTCACCGATGCTGCGGCGGAAGCCGACGTTGATGCGCAGGTGGCGGCCGCGAAATTCGTCGACAACGACAGCAACACGCTCCCCGAGCCGGCACCGGTCTACGCCACCGCCGTGGTCTCCCATGGCCCGGGAACCGCAGCGGCTGCTGCCACCACGGCAGCTGAGGCGTCGCTCGGGGATCTGATGGGTGATGCACCGGCTTGCTCGGCGTGCGGCCACATGACCGTGCGCAGCGGTTCGTGCTACGTCTGCATGACCTGCGGCGACACAACGGGCTGCAGCTAATGATCCGGCGTCGTTCGTGCTGACGGCCATGACCGTCATGGTCGTCGGCGCAAACGCTGTGAATTGGTCGGGTTGAGCCAACGGCTCAACGCAAACGCTCCCCTGCTCTGACGTCGACGGCGAGTCCGTTCTCGGGCGGTGCCAGCGGGCAAGACCACTGATCGCCGTGAACGCACGACGGGTGGTAGGCGAAGTTGAAGTCGAGCACGACCAGGCCGCCGATCGAACCCAGATCCGCACCCTTGATCGTGTCGAGCAGATAGCGGCCGCCCCCATACGTCTCCACACCGCTCGTTGCGTCACGAAACGGCAGGAAGACGCCGCCTCCGTAGACGTCTATCCAGAAGAGGGAGAGTTTCAGTGTGTCTGTGCCGTGCGGATCGGGGAACGACACCGAGGCGAACCGTATCAAGGGAGATATGCCGTCGGCGCTGTGACCGGCAGACATCGGGATCGGTTCGATTGGCGCGACTGTGGCTTCGATTCGCCAAGCCGGGTCGTAGGGGAAGAACGGGAGTCCGCCGACCACACCACGACTCTTGGCTTCGATGGGACTCTGCGGGTGGGTCGCAAAGAGGATGTCCCGCTCGGAACGCCACTGCAGCCACGAGGACTCCTCTGTACCGCTGTCACGCACAGCGCAGTAGTGACCGCTCACACGGCGTCGGTAGTCCCACAGGGAGAGTGGATCGTTGATCATCATGACACGACCATATCCGGCGCCGGCCGCTCACGCGGCGACCCATCATCGTTTGTGTCGACAGATATGACGGCCATGGCCCTCGTTGTCTGTCACCAACGACGGATCACGACACCAACAACGGGCGGTACCATCAGATCCTCAGATTCGAGGACCGAAGATCCGTGGCGCCGCCCGTGCAAATCAACATCCCCGCCGCGGATCAGACCGTGCGCTCACCCACCGATGCCCTCCGTTTGGTGACGGCTTCGATCGTTGGTGTCCTGACGACTCTCATCGTGTTGATCTTCCCGGACGTCTTCGGCGGTCTTGGTCAGGACCTCACCGAGATCTTCGACGACGCAGCCGGGGCGATCACCGAGATCGTCGGCCTGATCGTCACGGCGCTGGTCCTCGCGATCCCACTGATCATCGTCGTGTTCTTCACCCGCGCACGCGACTTCCGGCGCCTCATCATCATCCTGCTGTCTGCACTCGTAGCCGCCGCGGCAACGTGGGGAACCATCGCGTGGCTATCGAATCTCCTCGCCGACGAGACGTTCACGCCCGAGTACGGGACCGTCGTCGTCGCTCAGACGGCGTACTACCCGTATGTCGCGGCGCTGACAGCCTCCATCACGGCCGCAGCTCCGTGGTTGCCGCGCCGTTGGCAGAGAGCGAGTTGGGTAGCGCTCATATTTCTGATCATCGTCCGCCTCACATTGGGTTCGAACCTCCCGGCCGAACTCGTCCTGGCGCTGTCAATCGGAGTCGCCGTCGCCTCCGGAATTCTCTTCATGGTCGGGTCACCCAACCGCCATCCCTCAGGGGAGGAGATCGTGGCAACCCTCGAGCGGTCGGGGGTCGACGTAGCTCGTCTCGATGCCGCGCAGGTTGATGCGCGAGGATCGACTCCCTACTTCGTCGAGACCAGGGACGGAAGCCGAGTATTCGTCAAGACGCTCAGCACCGACGAACGGAGCGCTGACCTGCTCTTCCGTCTCTATCGCCAGTTCCGGTTCAAGAACATCGGCGACGAACCGGCATTCTCAACCCTCCGCCGTGCCGTGGAACACGAAGCCCTCCTCTCGTACAGTGCCTCCGCAGCGGGAGTCCGAACACCGCCACTTGTTGCGGTCGGCCTCATCGGTGAAGAGGAGTACTCGATGCTCCTCGCGTACGAGGCCATAGAGGGCAGATCCCTCGATTCGATCGGGGCCGACGAGCTCACGGATGCAATCCTCACCGAGATCTGGGAACAGGTGGCGATCTTCCGCGACCATGGAATCGCCCATCGCGACCTCCGTCTTGCCAACGTCTTCCTGGACGCAGAGAACGTCCCCTGGATCATCGACTTCGGTTTCAGTGAACTCGCCGCATCGAATCTCCTCCTCACCAACGACATTGCAGAGCTCATCACGTCGAGCGCTCTTCTCGTCGGCCCCGAACGCGCCGTTCCATGCGCGATCGGCGTTCTGGGTACCGAGGCTGTGGCCGGTGCCGCTCCACGCCTCCAGCCGCAGGCCCTCAGTGGAGCGACGAAGACAGCGCTCAAAGAGCGCGGTGACCACATCGACGGGCCGATCCGAGATGAGATAGCTCGTGCAACCGGTCGAGCAGCGGAGCCGCTCGACCGCATCCAGCGGCTCGACCCGGTGCGTCGAATGCGGAGCCGCGAGTAGACCGACGATCCGGGAAGGGAAGCCAAAGTGAATATGCATAAGACACTAAGAATTGGAGCAGCCCTCGCCACACTCGTCGGTTCCGGCGTCGAGGCACGCCGTGGACTCCCCGACTGGGAACGCAAGGTCTACCGAAGCATCAATGACGCTCCGGACGAGCTGGCGCCGCTTGTGTGGGCACCAATGCAGGCTGGCAGCCTCAGCGCACCCTTCGCTCTCGCCGGATGGTCGTATTGGAGAACCCGTCACGCCGACCCGTCGCTGGTCTACGCGATTGCAGGGTTCACGACCTGGCTGACGGCCAAGGGTGTCAAGAAGATCGTCGGACGAGGCAGACCGTACGATCACGACCCCACCACGAACCTGCGTCTCGCCACGCGGAACGACGGAAGCCTCGGCTACGTGTCCGGACACGCCGCCGTGGCCTCCGCCCTGGCGACCATCATCTCCAGGGATCGCTCCGTCGTCGAAAGCATCGCCTTCCACGGGTTCGCCGTCGGCGTCGGCATCACGCGCATCTACGCCGGAGCACACCTCCCCCTCGACATGGCAGGCGGCGTCGCTCTGGGTGTCCTGGTTGGCGAGATCACGAACTCCATTCGGACATCGGTAGTCGGCAATCCGTAGTCCGTAGCCCGTGAAGGATCTCCTCTTCCTGCTCGCAGCTGGAAGCTGGCCGCTGGCGGCTATTCCTGGGTTCTGCCAACTCGCGACCCTTTTCTCATCCAATTCTCAGGAACTTCGAATACGTATCTACGTTGTTGATGTTGAACTACGAATACACCACATGAACGGACCGACGATGACACCAACACCGCATTCCACACCGCGGCGCACGTTCTCCATCAACACGACCAGTTCCGGCGAACCACAGGCAATGCCGCCGTCCGCCCCTCCCCGACGGCGCTGGCTCATCGCTCCAATCGCCCTCGCCGTCGTCCTCGCTGGTGTCGGAGGGGGACTCATCGGCGTGTCGACCCACCAAGATGTCCCTCCTGTAATCATCGAACAGGCACGGGCACCGAGGACCATGTCGGCGGTTCCCGCCATCGCCTCCGATGCCGAGATTGCTGACGCGACAGCGGTCGGGGTGGCCGTCATCCCGAGCATCGTCACGATCGAGGTGGGCTCCACGTCGGGTGAAACCTTCACCCAGGCCGGGTCCGGCTCGGGCGTCGTGCTCGACCGGTCCGGAAACATCATCACGAACCATCATGTGGTCGAAGTCGGCGACGCCGCTCGCGTGGTTCTCTCAGACGGAAGGGTCTATGAGGCAGAACTGATCGGGAGCGACGCCCTGACCGATCTCGCCGTTCTCCGCGTCCCTACAACCGACCTCGTCCCGATCGCTCTTGGATCAACCGACGACCTCGTGGTTGGGAGTCCGGCAATCGCCATCGGAAGCCCACTAGGACTCGAGGGGGGACCGTCACTCTCCGTCGGTGTCGTCTCTGCACTCGGCCGCGAAGTCCAGACCGGACCGGACACGATCCTGTACGGCATGATCCAGACGGATGCACCGATCACCAGCGGTTCCAGCGGCGGATCACTGGTCGATGAAACCGGCGCCTTGATCGGGATCACGACAGCGGTCGGCGTCTCCAACATCGGCGTTGAGGGAATCGGATTCGCCACTCCCGTCGAAATCGTCGAGCGGGTCACCAGTGAACTCATCGCGACCGGAACAGCGTCTCACGGCTTGCTCGGGATCGGTGGCGCTACGGCCTACGATGAAACAGGGGACGGCGGGTTCGTTCCGGTTGGCGTCAGGGTCCAATCGGTGTCCCCGGACTCGCCCGCTGAGATCAGTGGTATCGCTGTCGAAGACGTGATTACTGCGGTCAACGATTCGCCCGTCCTGACGATGGACGAACTCATCACGGCGCTTCGTCGCGTCAGCGCCGGCGACTCGGTTCTCGTCTCCCTCAAGGGAGTGGATCCGGTGCCGGTCACGCTCGCGACTCGCTGAGGAATCAACTTCCATCAAAAGTGTTGACAATCACCGTTGCGTTCGATATATTTCGAATGCATAGAAATGCATCAAACGCTTCGATGATTGCGAGACGCACCGATGACAGCACAACCCAGGGTCCGTGACTTCACCGCCCCCAGGTCATCCGATCCCCAGGTCGAGACCGCCCTTCATGGCGCAGCCGACCTTCTGGTCGCCCTCTGGTTGGTCGAGGGGTGCGACGAAGTAACCCAGTCGTTCGACGAGTACGGTCTCGGTGCGGACTGGTTCGCCGGGTTCGTCGAAGCGCTCTCCCCCGAAACCCGCTCGCTCCTCAGCCAAATCGGATCCGGGAACGTCTGGATCTCAGCGATGTCGATCCTGGACGACATGGCCAACGGCAGCACCGTCGACGACTTCATCGATCACGTCGCGGCCATGGATCCGACGGACCTGCGCCTCGCCCTGCTCGCGATGCACGAGACCGACAGCGTTGAGTACGAGCGACTCGCTCCTGCGGCAGCCGCCGGTGACCAGGAGGCCGTGTCCGATCTCATGGCCCTTCCCCTGGTCGCGGAACACGAGCGATGGGCAAAGACGATGCGCCACCTCCTTGCACTCGAACCGCACGAAACCACCGAATTGATCACCGGAGCGATGCGCGGAGCGCAACGTGATGTCTTCGCGGCCTATGAGAGCGGCTTCCGTCCGATCCTCGAGCGCGACATCGCCGCAAGACGAGCGATGGTCGGGCGTCTCTCGACTGAGCGTTTCGTCGAACTCACCACCAACGGCATCTCGATCGAGAAACAGGGATATCGCAGACCGATCTTGCTTATCCCGACGATCGTCGGCCGACCGTGGGTGATCTTCACGGAGTCGGCCCGGCGCCTCATCATGGGCTACCCGGTCGCGGACGAGTACATGGACGCCGACCCCGACGCACCACCGACATGGCTGATCAAGACCTACAAGGCGCTCGGCGATGAACGGAGGCTGCGGATCCTGCGGCGCCTGTCAGTCGGGCCAACGTCTCTCCACGAACTCGCAGATGAGCTCGACGTCTCGAAGTCGACGCTGCACCACCACATGATGCTGCTCCGCTCCGCGGGACTTATCAAAGTCTTGATCGGCACCGACAAGGAATACGCCCTGCGCGAGGACATCGTTCCCGAAACGACCGCCGTCCTTCAGGCCTACATAAACAGCACGGGAGGAAACTGATGTACCCCCAACATGAACTCGTCAAAGCACACATGGATGCCGTCACAGAGGAGATCCGGCAGGATCGACGCAAGCGTGCGGTCGGACGCGGCTCAAATCACCCGCCGGTCCGGGGTCGATCCGCTCCCTGATCGCCCGGATTCTCGCTCTCAACGGAGCGAGGGTCGGCTCCGTCGGCGGTAGCAAGTAGCTCAGTGCTGATCTACTGATCTACTGCTTCACAGATCTACAGATCTACTCCCAACGGATGACCATCAATCCGTCCGGAGACGGATGGTTCGGGCGACGCTCTCCGATACCATCTCATCGTGACCACGGACGCTCGACGCATACCAACCTGGGTGATCGACAGCCTGTTGGCGGTGACACTGACCGTCGGCGCCCTCATCGATCTCGGCGAGGTCAACGACACAACCGTCAACGCCCTCGGATTCCGCGATCCTGACGAATTCACGATCGTCGTCATCCTGCTCCAGACACTCCCCGTTGCCTTCCGTCGGCGCCTCCCAACAACGGCTCTCCTCATCGCTTCATTCGGGTTCTTCCTCGACCGCAATCTGAACTACCCGAACACCATCGCAATATTCGGCCTCCTCTTCGTGTTCCACGCCATCGGATCCGAACTGCCACGCAAGCGGGCCCTCGTCACCGGATGGACGGCGATCGGCCTCATGACCGCATTCACGATCAGCGGCATCTTCGCCGGATTCGTCTCGATCGGAACGCCACTCGTTGTCTTCGTCTTCACGAGCTTCCCATTCATCCTCGGCCTTGAGTCGAGAGGGCGTCGCACGACAGAAGCCGACCTCGCCCTGAGAGCACAGCGCCTCGAATTCGAGAGGGATGCGGCTGTTCGCCAGGAACGGGCCCGCATCGCCCGCGAGCTTCACGACGTCGTCGCCCACGAAATGACCGTTGCGACTCTGCAGGCAGCGGCCGCTCAACGCCTGATCGGGAGCGATGACGAGCAAGCGAGGAAGGCCGCAGGGGAGGCCGAGAGGGCAGGGCATGAGGGCTTGGTAGAGCTCCGCCGGCTGCTCGGGCTGCTTCGTACCAACGAACCCGCCAGTCGTTCGCCACAACCGGGAATGACACAACTCGACGCGCTTATCGATCAGATGACTGATGCAGGGCTGAACGTTGCCTCGGACATCCAGGGCGAGCCTCGCAGCCTCCCACCGGGCATGGACCTCAACGCCTACCGGATCGTCCAAGAGTCCCTCACCAATGTCCTCAAACACGGTGGACCCGCCGTCAAAGCGGCGGTGACCATCAAGTACCGGACCAGCGGTATCGAGATAGAAGTTGTCGACAACGGGCGAGGTGCTGCGAGTTCGATGAGTGGATCGGGTTCCGGCCAGGGCCTCATGAGCATGAGAGAGCGCGCGACCATTCTCCAAGGAACCTTTGACTCGGGACCGCGGCCGGGCGGAGGATATCGAGTAGCCGTATCGATACCATGCGACACGCTATGACGGACATCCGAATTCTTATCGTCGACGACCAGGCCCTCATCCGGTCCGGTCTGAGGATGATCCTCGAGGCCGAAGACGGGCTCAGTGTCATCGGCGAGGCGAGTGACGGGCGCGAAGCCATCGAAGTAGCCACACGCCAGAGACCGGATGTCATCCTCATGGATATCCGGATGCCGGTGATGGACGGCATCGACGCGACCCGGCGCCTGAACGCATCGGCCCTCAGCCCGAAGCCGCGAGTCCTCATCCTGACGACGTTCGACCTCGATGAATACGTCTACGCGGCCATACGTGCCGGCGCGAGCGGCTTCCTCCTCAAGGATGCACCACCGGACGATCTGATCCACGCGATCCGCGTTGTAGCGAGGGGCGAGGCACTGCTGGCGCCGACGGTCACGCGCCGTCTCATCGAGGAGTTCGCATCGCGTCCGGAACCCGACGGCGCACCCGAGGGCATGGATGAACTCACGGAGCGGGAACTCGAGGTCCTCCAAAGCCTCGCAGCCGGCCTCTCGAATGCTGAGATCGCCGACGCTCTGTTCGTCTCCGAAGCGACGGTCAAGACACACATCTCTCACATTCTCACCAAGTTGGATCTGCGCGATCGGGTTCAGGCGGTCGTCGTTGCCTACGAGTCTGGCCTCGTCCGACCCGGGGCAAACCCTGAGACCTAGGTCTCTCTCCCTCATCCCAGGCTCAGGGTCCGGCCATCCGATCGGATGAGCCCCAACCCCTCCCCCGGCTGATCACACATCGCACTCAGCCGCGGACCGTGATCGTCGGGATGGTCGGACTCGTGGTCACGGTCGTCTCGTCTCTGTTGCCTGCACGCAAGGCCGCCCGCGTGCCTCCTATAGCCGCCATGAGGGAAGAACTCGCACGGCCCCAACGTCGATCGCTCCGCGTTCGGGCCATAGCCGGTTCGATCACCGTCGGGGTGGGCGTCGCGGCACTCCTGGCCGGGTTGTTCACGTCTGTTGGCGGAGGTATCTGGTTCGTCGCTATCGGTGCGCTGGTGTTCTTCGTTGGCGTGTCGATCATCGCACCGCTGGCAGCAGATCCCGTTGCAGTGGTTCTTGGGTGGCCAATGTTCGGAGTTGCCGGACAGCTCGCACAGGACAACACGAGGCGCCAGCCTCGACGAACCGCATCCACCGCATCGGCGTTGATGATCGGCGTCGCACTCGTCGTGTTCGTTGCCGTGTTCGGCGCTTCGATCAAGTCCTCGATTACGTCATCCGTCACCGACACGTTCCCAGGAGACTTCTCGGTGCAGCCAACGAACTTCGCCATCGGCGTGAGTCCAGCATTCACGGACAAGGTTCGATCGCTGTCGGAGATCGGAGATGTTTCCACGTTGAGAGTCGGGAACGCCACCGTCGATGGAACGGGCACCCTCATCGTCGCTGTCAACCCGGCGACCATCGGCACCGTCACGAGTATCGACGTATCCGAGGGTGCTTTCGAGTCCTTGGCAGAGACGAATGGTGTCATCGTCCTCGAGTCCATTATGGAGGAGAACGGCTGGGCCGTCGTACGAGCACGTGCAGATGAGGGGCTCGGGATGTTCACCATCCCGATCAGCCAGATCGCCGCCTTGGTTCTCCTTGCAGCCTTTGCCGGTGTCGTCGCCGCCATCTACCCGTCGTGGAAGGCGTCACGCCTCAACATCCTTGCGGCCATCTCATACGAGTAGCACAGAGAGACGAAGAAGAAAGGAGCGCGGCATCGATCCCGCGCTCCTTTCCTGCGGGGCCTCCTTCGCGTGATATCGTCCCCCAATGCGCAAACCCCTTCGTTTCGTCTCCCTTCCGGCATCGGAGACGCAGAGGTGACCATCGGCAAGGATCCGGTAAGCGAAGGACTGTTCTCGAGGGTCTTCTCGCGAGCCACCGGCGTGGTCGTCGATGCAGTCGATCCAGACACGATCATCGACAACGTCGATGTCAACGCGCTCATGGAACGCGTCGACGTGAATGCTCTCCTCGATCGCGTCGACCCCCAGGTCCTCCTCGACAGTGTCGACGTGAACTCTTTGATGGACCGAGTGGATGTGGAAGCGCTGCTCGATCGCGTCGACGTCGACGCTCTCATGAACAGAGTCGACATCGATGCACTCCTTGACCGGGTCGATGTCAAGGAACTCACGGACCGCGCGGGCATCCCCGATATCGTCAGGGAGAGCACCGGGGCCCTCGCAGGATCGGCGCTAGACGTCGTCCGCCGGCAGATCGTCGCTGTAGATCAGATATTCGAACGCACCATCTATCGCCTCATCAGGCGGGATCCCTCAGGGCGGCCCGTTGCCCCACCCGCCCTCGAAGCCGCCACGGGAACCGATGAAGAGGGCAGGGGCCAGGTCACCGGGCACTATGCCGGTCCGGTGTCCCGGATCTTGGGCATCGTTCTCGACTCGATCATCGTCTCAACCGCGTTCATACTGATGGTTCTCGGCTTCGCATTCATCATCGACTTCCTTTTCCAGATCGAGATCAGTACGTCATGGCGGGGCGGAGTGTTCGGGTTGATCGTTGCGTTGATCTGGGCATTCCTCTACCACTGGGTGAGTATCTCTCTCGCCGGACGGACCATCGGAATGGGCGTCCTCGGCGTCGGCGTCGTTGGTCGAGACGGTACGCCGATATCGGGGAAGAGGGCAGCGATCCGACAGCTCGTCTATCCGTTCTCATTTCTGTTCTTCGGCGTCGGGTTCCTCGGCCTCTTCATCAGCCCGGAACGACGGACGCTCCACGACGCGGCGGGTGGGTCGGTAGTGGTCTACTACTGGGGTAACCGTCCGGCCGAGATGCCCGCCCCGATAACGCAATGGCTCGACAGGCGTGAGGGTGAAGACGGAGATTCGTAGTCGGTAGTCCTCACGGGATGCGGATTGCGGGCCACGGAGTACGCATCCGAACGATGCTCACCCAATCCACGCTGGGGCGTGTTCTGTGACGTACATGCTCACTGCGTGAACCCGATCGAGCGTCTCGCAGAGGCTGTCCTGGCGATACATGAGATCGACAAGCGAGATCTCGACCGCGGCAATGATCGAGAGGCGACGTTCCTGCCCGTCGGAGAGCGCTCCGAAGCTGTCGACTGCGGACACCTCTATCGGGAGGTCGAGTCCGCCTATGCCAGCGAGTTCGGCCGACAGCACGATGAGATCCGGTGGATCCGCCAACGGAGGGAGCCCCCAGTTGAACAGGAACGGCACTGTGAAACGCCTCTCGGGATCCTCGGGTGTCTCCGGTGCCTCCACGAGCATGTCCTCTAGTTCCAGCACGATCCGGGGGTCGAGATCGATCGCGAGATGAAGGTCGAGTGGGCCTTCGCATGATTCGGCCGGATGCAGATCGACTTCCCAGGCCTGCCGGAGCGTGTATGTCTCAACGAAGTGACGCTCGTCGTGAACGTGGAAACCGTGCTCGACAGCATGGTCCTTGAGGTAGGTAACGGTGCCTGCGAGGTCAACAGCCATGAGGCGAGGCTACCGCCGATCGATGAGATAGGGTGCGGCGACTCATCCCCGACGAAAGCGAGCCGATCTGTCCTGGTCTTTCCGCACCTCATCTGGCCTGCACCGCCACGCTCTCGTCCACAGCGATGGGGACTGGTGGCACGACCCGCTCTCAAACGAGTTTGGGTTCCGGCTCGGCGGGCGTGAGCCCCGTGAGTGGACCGACACGACGTGGGAGTTTCCCGGACCCGATGAATATGCAACCCTCGCGGCGCGCGCGGAGCCAGGATGGTTCGCACGAGCAGGCGAGAAGGCGATGCATGCCGCTGTCATCTCGGGAGATCCTCACGCCATCGATGTGACTGCCGGACAACATCCGCAGTATCGAAACACCGCCGACGTGCTCGCCGGCCTCATGTCACTCGAGAGCCGGCGCTCCTACGCGTCCGAATTGCTCTCCCGATCGATCGCAGTCGGTTTCGAACCGAAGGACGATTCGTTCATCGGCAAGTACATGCCGGATGCAGGCCTCGTGGTGCCGATCGCCCCGGGAGTTGCCGTCGCCTTGCCGATCATGCGCGTGGCGGTCGCCCTCACCACGGCCGAACTCCATCAGGAACAAGGGAATCTTGCCTCAGCCGTTGAGCTCCTGGAATCGGTTGACCGCACGACGCACGTCACCCTCTCGATGGTCGAATTGCTTTGCGCCGACGCACGGTTTGACGAAGCCATCGAAACGACCGGTGGTGTCCTCAACGACGACGACGTCACGGCAATGACGCTGGTCTACCGGGGCATCGCGCTCCGAGAGACCGGCAGAGTCGGCGATGCGAGATCCACTCTCGCGCGAGCCCTCGAGTATGACAATCGCGCCGGTGGTGTTCTCACGTTCGGACGGATCGTCAACGCCTCGATGAACGAGTCTGACTGATCAGGAGGCGTTCCGGACGGCGATGCCACCGAAGTAGGC
>RCNG010000418.1_pt1 | contig 19018 bp, 16 predicted proteins | sample 2041371 | NCBI WGS metagenome assembly RCNG01 (sample SAMN09708227, study PRJNA481090) | Marine sediment metagenome, whole genome shotgun sequencing project. | biome: marine sediment; feature: ocean; material: sediment; isolation source: Sewage treatment plant 1 marine sediment (STP1) ... | reverse complement strand
CTCACCGACGCTTCGCCAGAGGAGATGCAGGCCGGGTTCGAGGAGTGGCGCAACGCGACCGAAACTGTCCGGGAGTTTGCCGACAATCTGCTTCGCGGCACACTCGAGCGATTGGCCGAGATCGACGAGGAACTCGGCCATCAAACCACCAATTGGCGGCTCGAGCGGCTCGCAGCAGTCGATCGAAACATCCTCCGTCTTGCCATGTTCGAGCTGATATTCGAGACCGACACTCCGCACGCCGTGGTCATCGATGAGGCGATCGAGATCGCCAAAAAATTCGGTACCAAAGACTCGGGCCGTTTCGTCAATGGAGTTCTCGACGGCTTTGTAAAACGGAGAGCTGCCGCAGGATGAGCGTCCGGTTTGGCCTCACAATACTCTGCCTCCTCGGCACCCTCTCGGCAGCTGGTGAGGAAGCGAGTTATTTCGTGGTTGGCGGCGATATCCCTGTGGCGGCAGCCAGTAACGGGTATGCACAGATTGTGCGGCAGGTCTCCGAGGGGGGCGCCGAGGTGCGGGTTGCGACAACTCTAGCGCCCATCGGAGCCAGCGGGACATATGCAGATGTTCTTTCCGGAGAGAGGCCAATGGTACCGGCCGGGTTCGAACTACCGCAGCGCCTGCTGTTCGAACTTCGTCCGGACCTCGACGCCTGGCAAGTGGCGACTCTGATCCTCGAGTGGGCCGCGAATCATGTTGATGTTGACATCAACGATACCGAAGCACAGGACGCAATCTCGGTCCTCGATCGAGGACGGGGACGATGCTCGGGTCTTGCAAATGCAACTGTAGCGCTGTTGCAAGCGGCCGGGTTCGAGGCACGAACGGTCAGCGGGCTGCTGGTTGGCAACGAGCGCCCCATCCCGCACCGCTGGATTGAGTGCCGGCTCCCCGGCGCCGGGTGGGTTGCGAGCGATCCGACGCTCGGGCTGTGGACCGTCACTCCTCGGCACCTGGTGTTTGCCGACACGGTTGCTGATTTGCCCGAGGTGCGAGTGATGACGGTGTCGAAGGACGGGCTGGACCGGTTGCCGAGACACGGTGGTCGTATCCTGAGGCCCAACCAGGGTGCAGATCTTGTGTGCCGCCTCTCTCAGGCCTGGCCTCATCCCGACTCCGTGGCAGTGTTGCATGGCGGAGGAGGCGAGGTTCGGCGTGCCCGGTTCGACCCGGAAGCGCACTTCTCGGACCTTCTCCCTGGAAGGTGGGTTCTCGAGATCGTTTCTGGAGAAACTGTCGTTGCGCGAAGGCAGTTCAAGTTGAACGCTGGTGATTTCAGAAGCCATGTTGTCGAGGGTGAAATCAGTAAGCCACCGAGAGGATCCGGGTCGTGAGACGACCGCTTTTTGGAAGCCTCGAACACCTGGCGCCGCCGGCTCTGCTGCGATTGGTTTCGGCGACCTCGCCGAGCGGTGTACTCGAGATCGAAACTGCCGAAGGCCTACTCCATTTCGAAGTGGAAAGAGGCCGGGTCGCCGCACCTACGAAAGCGGACCTCGAGAAGGCTGGGAGAATTCTCGGTTGCCGGCGTGGGGAGTTTCGCTTCACTCCCCGGGAAATCCAGAGCGTCAAAGGTGACGTGATGAGCCTGACCGCCTTTGCAGAGGCGGCCGGCGCGGCTGTCTCCAGTCTCCAGATGGAGCGACTGCTCGAGGATGACTTCCTTGAGATATCGAACCCGTTGCCGCAGGCCAATATTCATGTGCTGCCGACCCAACCGCTGGAAAATCCACTTGATGAACTGCTGTCGGATCTCGAGGCGGAAGCACCGGGGGAATTGCTCTTCGCCAAAGTCGGTGTGGTGACTCAGGACCCCAGATGGTGGCGCGGGGCTCTCGAGATGGATTGGTACCGCCGGGGTTGGCAGATTCAGGAGCTGGAGTTCTCGGATCAAATCGACGTCGAGGGCTTGGATCTTCTGGTCGTCCACCATCAGCAGGGATCTGCCCGCGTCGGATCAGAAGAAAACTGGCTGGAGCTCATTCGCCGCGCGAGTGATCTGCAACCGCCGCTGCCCGTGGTTTGGGTGGCGCCGCTTGGAGATCCAGCGTGGACCCATCAGCTGATCGAAGCCGGGGTGTCCTTCCTCATGCCGGCGCCGCAGGGCAAAGCCGAGGAAGCGACAGTTCGATTTGCCGAGTCTCTGTCGCGGGTGGTCGATCGACAAATCCAGGCCCAGCAACGCGAGGGACGTGCGCCGCTGCCCACAGGCGTTTCGGAGCTCGTGGGAGCCCTCCTGTCGGAGAGTGATCCTGACCAGGGCATCAGCTCGCTGTTGCAATTGGCAGCCGAACACTTCACCCGCGGAGCGGTTTTGATGGCCGAAGTGACCGCGATTCGCTGCCGTGCCGGCTTCGGATATTCGCTGGAACGTTCTCCAGCGGTTCTTCCCCGGGGCATCGGTCTCATCGAGCGCGTTATTCGCTCGGGAGAGGCCTTTACGACGATCGAACCCGGCGCCCGTGGTAGCAACCGACTGGCGGACGTTTTAGGTGTTTCCGAGCTTCCGTCCGCGACAGCCCTGATACCGCTCGGGCGTTGCGGCGCGGTGGTGGGCGTACTGGTTGCGGATCGAGAGGGGGAAGAACTCCCCGATGTGGCGGATCTCGTGCTGCTCGTTGGACGGCTTGGAGGCGTTGTAGGCTCCTGACCAATGAACGAGTGATTCAAAAACTGTACTTTTGATTGACACCTGCGGATTGGCAACTTAAGCTTTCCGTGCGTCTCATTCGTGTGTTGATCAAAAAGAGATAGGTGCCCGGAACGGCCGTAACAGAAGAGCATTCTCGAATTGGCGTCGGGAACGGGACGGCCCGCGGCGAGTGAGACCGGAGGGCAGATGCTGACATTGGCGATTGACCCTGGAGACGGTTCCGAGCTTCGGTACGATCTCGCTAAAGAAGTCGTTTCGATCGGTGCATCGAGCAGCAACGACATAGTTTTGCGAAGTCCGGGAGTTGCCCCGATCCATTTCGTGATCCGTCGCACCGGCGAGTCTGTCACATTCCTGGGCCAACCTCGACAAATCGTCCTGTTGAATGGTGAAAGACGGTCGCGGGGAGTGCTCACCGAGGGTGATCGACTGAGGATCGGAACTGCGACCGTAGTGATTCTCGGCACGATCGAAGAGACCATGGAGCTGGACGGAAAAGATGCCCGGAGTTCTGCGGCAGAGCAGACAGCGGTGGGACTCGAATCGGGAGCCGTAGGCCAGGTGAGGACGCGTGCCGAGGTGGTTCTCTATAACGAGCCGAAGCGGCTTGCAAAGGCCCGTCGCCAGCTCCTCGAGGTCTTCCAGATCGGGCCCGATGCGGACCTGGTGTCATCCCTCCAGGCATTTCTTGCGATCGTTTTCGAGGGACGACGAACGATGTTGGCCTGGCTCGACCAGCAGGGTGTCTTACAACCCATCGTGTCGAACTGGACGGGAGCTGTGCCGCAGCTTCCGGCTCGGACGTTTGCCGAGCTCGCGCACGGTGACCGGGTTGGGTTGCTCCGTGGCAGCAACCGCGAGGCGCTGATCTACCCTGTGGTCGTTGGGGGATCCGACTCCAGAGTTTATCTGCTGGCCGAAACCGGTGAGGAGAGCCGAGAAGAAGATCGGACACTTCTCGCCGAGGTCGCTGCAATGATCGCCGTTCATTGGGCCCGAGTCGAAGGATCGAGTGAGCTTCTCGGTGAATGGGAGGCGGATTCTCGAGTAAATCTTGAGTCGCGACTTCCCGGAACCTCTCCAGCCGTGCGAGATCTCAGGGAACGTGTGCTGTCTGCCTCGCGATCCTCTAATCCAGCCCTCATTTCCGGTCGTGTAGGATCGGGCAGGGCGTATCTCGCGGCGTTGATCGCCTCGCTCCGGCCGACGGGAAAGCCTTGGATTCGCGTACTACAGGCAAGGGGCGGGGACGAATCCGCCCTCCGGATCGAGCTCTTTGGCTCCGGCACGACGATTGGCGCGCGGGAGTTGGCTGCTCGCGCCGGTGGTGGAGTCGTTGTTGTGCGCTCGATCGAAAGGATGTCGATCCCACTTCAGGCTGAACTTGCGGTCATAATCGGGAAGGACCAGGGCTCGGGCTACGGCTCCAAGGTGAGGTGGATCCTCACCGCTGCCGAAAGCTGCGAAGCGCTGATGGCAGACGGAGCTATCGACCAGGGACTTTTCGATTATGCGGCACGCAACCTGATCCGCGTACCGACACTGGAGGAGCGTCGCGAGGACCTTCCATTGGTAATTGTGCGAATGCTCGAGACTGTTGGCGATGAGCAGGGCAAAGAGATCCCTGGCATCGCGCTCGAGACCCTCGATTCCCTGCTTGGCTACTCCTTCGAAGGACAGATGTCTGAGCTTCTGAGCGAACTTCGGCGGCTTGTGTCTGCAACGCCGGAGGGTGAAATGGTTCGCGGTTCGGTTCGCCGGGCCTTCGTCGGATCTGGTGACGCTGCGGGTGACGAAATCGAAGGCGTCGATGCGGCCGCGGTGCTCGGCGAGGACGATCTCAAAGTGGTGATCCCTGCGGTCGAACGGCTCCTGATCGACCGCGTCTTGCGGCGTTCGCTCGGCAATCAGAGCAAGGCGGCTCGCGAGCTCAACCTGTCGCGCGGGGCTTTGATCGCCAAGATCAAAGATTACGAGATCCCGGATTACCGATCGCTGCGCAGAAGCAGGCGGTAGCGCAACGCCAGCCGGCGGCCCATGTCGATGAAGTAAAGAGTAAAGAGTGAAGAGTAAAGGAGTGCTGCTGACGTCAGGCTTAACCCTTAACCCTTAACTCTTAATCCTTAACCCTTAACACTTTCCTCTTTCCGGGCTTCTCCGTCTCCTCGTTTTGAATTCCCAGCATCTTCATCACGACTTCCCAGTTGAAGCCAAGCCAGATCAGGAAGGGGAATGAGAAACGGCCTGGAAGATCGGTGAAATAGCGGCCGAATCCAAAAATGTTTCGGGCGAAATCTGAATAGTGGTGTTGGCTCCACTCGCCGAGGCCCATTGCGTACAAGGTTTTGACGTGGAATAGAAGATTGATGGACTGACTGAAACAGAGCACACACCAGCCCATGAACAGGCGCTCGAGCTGCTTTCTCGAAAAGGGACGGGGCAGCGCCAGGTAGAGCGCCAGCAGCACGATGGTGTTGAAGGTGACCTCGGTCATCGAGGCACTTGGCAATTTCGAGTCGGAACGGAGATCAGTGCGTCGCATCTGGGCTCGATGGTCCTCCACGACCAGGCGGGTTACCCGTGGGTGCTCGAATGCGCGGATCAAGGTCTGGGCGAGCCCGGCCACCATCGTATCGATGGCTGGTCGCAGGATGAGCCAAATAATGACTGCCGCAATCAGTGTGACCGGCAGGCGTCGAAGGAACACCTGGGTCGCGTTTTTCACGACGATTCCCGAGGGAGCGCGAATTTTTGCGCCCACACGATCCACAGCGAGATTCCAGCGAGAATGACCAACGATTGCCAGACGAAGATGTGGGCATCGCTGAAGTGTTGGGGCATGAAAATGCCGATGTAGAAGAGCGAAACGATGCGTACCAGATTGATGAGCTGAATTGCGAGCAGGCCGCCAATAACCCCGATCAGTTTGGCAGAAATTCTGGCCGGGAAGGCGAGTACGCCGGAAACGAGAATCAAGCTGGTGATCAACCCATTGCAGCCGTTGTAAATGGTGACCGCAAAGCGAGGAGAAGAAACCACGCAGCCAGTGACTGTAGCCTTTTCACCGAAGATGTGGAGGATGAAGCCCGACATTTGAGCAATGACGGCCGTGTAGGGTGTGACGAAGAAGTCGTTGACCTGCCGCAATGCCACAACGGTAAAGCTCACGCCGAGGATTGTCAGGAACAAGATGAGGAAACGAGCCTCTGGCTTCTGCCACAATTCGCGGAGGTTCATGCGTCGCAGTCTGATTTCGGAACGACTCGGGATGTCAGGGGCACAAAACCTCCAGATCAGCGCGGAGCTCACCGGTATTTGCGTAGCGGTCTTCTGGAGCCTTTTCAAGGCAGCGCAGAATGATACGCGAGAGCTCGGGGTTGAGATCGGGCACCAGATCGAGAGGGTTTGGGGGGAGTGTGTTGAGGTGGGCGTCGATGACGTTCCCGGTGTGGAACGGCGGCCGTCCGGTCGCGAGGTGGAACGCTGTTGCCCCGAATGCATAGATGTCGGTGGCAGGAGTCGGTGGTTGGCCCTGGATCTGCTCGGGCGCCATATAAAACGGGGTCCCGGAGATAGATACATTTTCGCCGTCGCCACGATCGAGGCGGGCGGCGATGCCGAAGTCGAGAATCTTCACGTCGTGGTTCGGGGTGAGGAGGATATTGCCTGGCTTGAGATCCCGATGGATGACGTGCCGGCTGTGGGCGTAGGTGATGGCATCGGCCAGCCGCAACAGGAGAGGAGCCAAACGGCTGCGAATTCGTTCTGGATCGGTCTTCAGGAGGTCTTCCATCGCCTCACCCGGCACGAACTCCATGGCAATGAAGTAGCCGTCAAATCCGGCCTCGAAATCGTGAATGGTGACAATCCCCGGATGGTTGAGTGTCGCTGCTGCCTTTGCTTCTTGACCGAGCCGGGCCGCCTCTTCACTCGAAGTGGTACGCAATACCTTGATTGCGACGTCGCGTTCGAGTCGTGTGTCGCGTGCCTTGTAGACGACTCCCATTCCGCCGCGTCCGAGCTTGGTAAGAATCTCGTATCGCTGGAGTGCTGCAAGCTCCGCTTTCGAATCATCGCCTGGGAGAGCCCCTTTTCTATCTGGGCTCGAATCTTCTGTGGTGTGATCAGCCTCGATCAACGCTCGGAGCTTTCGGGCGGGTTCGCAGGAATAGTCAAAGGCGAGAACGCGCTCGAGCTGCGCGAGGGCTGGCGCTCGTTCTCCGACCTGGTAGAGTTCGTGAGCGAGGGCCACCGCCGGACCGAGCCTGCCAGGTTGTAACGCGACGCCGATGACCGCACGTTGCAGACAGGCGATCGAGGTCTCCGCGGAGAGGTTTTCGCGCGCCCACTTCGCCATATCGAGCATCACGTGAGGAATGTCTGGGACCGGCCCGGGGTGGTTCTGAAGGACCTCGCAGGCCTCCTGCATCAGACCCCCGCGGTGGAGTTCCACCAATGCGTCCTGTAGATACCCGAGACGGGCCATACAGTTGGCGGTACCAACCGGGATTCCAAGGCCCCGGTAGAGCTCGAGGGCCCGTTCATCCTCCCCGGCCTTTTCGGCACACCGCGCTGCTGCTTCGACATCGCCTGCGAGCTCGTAAATATCACTCGCCTCGCCCCAGCGGTTGAGTTGTTCAAGCAACGGTGCCGCGATTCGCCACTGCTGGGCGTTGATTGCGAACTCGGCGGCCTCCGCCTCCTCACCCTGGTCGAGTAGCGTTTGGATCGCATCCTCCGCGCGACCGGAGGAGCGGATCAGTTCGAGCATCTCCCCACGCATGCCAAGCTCGGCGAGAACTGGAATGAGAGAGGTCTCTTCTCGTCTGATCTGTTCTCTGAGATTCTCGACCTCCTCCGGATCGGCTCCGCTTGGAGTTTGCTTTGCAGCCAGGTTTTCCCTGAGTTTTTCGAGCTGCCGGATCCTGAGCTGGGCGGCTTCTTGATGATGGCCGGCCGCGGATTCGGACACTGCCGCATCGTGTATCAGGCCGGCCTTGCGGAATATCTCCGCGGCGAGACCATGTTCGCCGGCCGACCGCCATGCGTGGGCGGCGGCCTGCCAGTTGCCCTCCAATTCGTGCAGCTTTGCCAACGATCTTTGATCACCGACCTGTTCAACTGCCCGCCGGGCAGCCGGAAGAGCCGTGTTCGAAGAACTGAACTTGCCCTCGTCCATAGCGAGGACAGCTGCCCGGGCTGCTCGCTTCGGCTCGCCGGCTCGCGTCCACGCCTCGACCGCTTCGTCGTACCGGCCGCGGTTGGTGAGCCATTCGGCGAGCCCATGATCACAGCGCTGGGCGGTCGCGATGTCTCCGGCGCGACGAAACAGGCGGGCCGCTTCACCGAGATGGTGGCCGCCCGTTCTTCGCAGCATCTCTGCGGCCTCTGCCTCTCGCCCCAGTTCGAGGGCGACTCGCGCGGCCTCGTTCCATTCCTTGCCCTTTCGGTAGAGTGCCAGGGCCCCTCTTTTGTCACCTTTCTTGGCTCGCATCTGTGCGGCGCCGACGAAGTCGCCGCGGCTCATCAGAGTTCGCTCCAAACGCTGCTGTGGGCTGCCGCCAAGCAGAAGCTGGGCGAGCGACCAGACGATGACTACACCCGAAATGAGGTTCACGACGACCATGACGCCAGGGGTGGAGAAGGCCTGGAGAATCGAGCTATCCGATGCTTCCGCGATTTTCAGGCGTTCGGCAAGCCAGGGGAGGTTGATCGCGGCTGACGTTGCCAGGGCAATGACGAGCAGTGCAACCGCGCGCCGAGTTCGTGATGGCACGAATGCGACGAGGATTAATGGGACGGCCGACAGCGCTTCCATGTCTTTTATTCTACGGCACGATGGCGTGCTCTGACGATGTGGTTGATATTTTATGGAAACTCGCTCATATTTCATTGGTCCGACCGTTGTCGGGAGGAATTGTGTCAACTGACTATTACAAGGTGCTCGGGATCGGTCGCTCTGCGAGTGCGGCCGAGATCAAAAAGGCCTATCGAAAGCTCGCGAGGAAATACCACCCCGACGTCAATCCTGACAATGCGGAGGCGGAACAGAAGTTCAAGGAAATTCAAGAGGCTTACGCTGTCTTGTCGGATTCGGATAAACGAAAGCAGTACGATACCTACGGTCGCGTGGACGGAATCCCCGATATGGGCTTTGATCCATTTCGCCAGGCCAGTTCATCGTGGCGTGACGCGGGCGGCGTCCAAGTCGATTTCGGCGATTTTGCCCGGAGCCAGGGTGGATTTCAGGATCTCGGGGATATCTTTGGCGAGCTCTTTGGCCGCGGTCGGACATCAAAGGCCCAGAGACAGCCTCGTCGCGGTGCCGACCAGGAAGTTGAAGTCGAAATTGCTTTTGCCGACGCTGTTCGAGGCACCGCAGTCACAATTCCGATCCAGCGCCAGGTGGTGTGCACATCCTGTAACAGCAGCGGTACCGTGGACGGGAGATCCTGTCCCAGTTGCCACGGTGCCGGGGTGTTGATTTCGACAGAGAGACTTCGGGTCAAGATTCCTGAAGGGGTAGCGGATGGGCAGAGGGTTCGGGTTGCTGGAAAGGGAGCGGAGGGGGGCGCGGGAGGCAAGCCCGGAAATCTCTTTGTGAAGGCTCGTGTGAGGCAGGACAGGTTCTTCGAACGTGACGGCGACAATATTCGCACGACCGTTCCGGTGACTTTTTCAGAGGCCTACAGGGGTGGCGAGATCGAGATTGGGACAGTGCACGGACCGGTGCGGGCAAAGGTTCCGCCCGGGACCAATTCGGGGCGTACCTTCCGTCTCCGCGGAAAGGGTGTTCGAAACACCAAGACTCGCGCTTACGGCGATCATCTCTATACCGTGCAGATTGTGGTTCCCAAGGTGGTTTCGCCGGCCGGCGAGGAAGCCGCACGGGGCGTAGCAGATCTTTACCAGAACAATCCCCGCAAGGACCTTCCCATCGGCATCTGATTAGGAAATAGGAATTAGGAATGAGGAATTAGGAATGCCACCCATCTGCCCGATGCATACGGAGTCATGGGGGGCGGTCGGAAATTCCTAATTCATAATTCCTAACTCCTCATTCGTTACGCGGTAGCTGCCCAGATCCCCAGGCGTCTCATCTTTGCGACTCGTCGAAGGAAGAGGCGCCTTTTCATACCACGAAGATGGTGCACAAGGAGTACACCATCGAGGTGGTCTACTTCGTGGCAGACAGCTTGCGCTAACAAACCCTCGGCCTCGAGGTCTCGCCACTTTCCGCTCACATCCTGAGCTCGGACAGTCAGCGCCGAAGGTCGATCGAGATTGGTGAACAGGTCGGGAAATGAGAGACAGCCTTCCTCAAGACTTGCCTTCCCCTGATGGTGAACAATCGTCGGATTGGCGAGGACGATCCTGGAGTCGGGGTCCTTTCCGACTGAAAGGTCGATCGTCGCGAGCCGTAGGTTGATACCGATCTGGGGTGCCGCAAGGCCGAGCCCGGGCGCTTTCCACCCGGTCTCGAATAGATTTTCGACAAGTGTTCGAAGTTCTTCGTCAAAGATTTCGACAGGCCGATTTTTCGACTCGAGGCGCGCGTCGCCGTAGACGAGAATCGGCCGTACGGTCATTTGTCGGTGGTTGCTATGTCGGATCCGCTGGTGTTGGAATCGCTGTCCGGGCCCGGTTTTTCATTTTCGCGAATTCGCCTGATCACAGCCTCAACGGCATTTTTTGCCCGGCGCTCACAAAAGTCCTCGAGCACCTTCCGTACTTCAGGGTGGCCTTCGGCGATTCGGTCGAGGCTCGCGCGGTCGAGTTCGATTGCCGTGACCTCCGTGCCGGCAGTTATGGTAGCGGTTCGGGGCCTTCCGGTAAGAAGGGAAACCTCACCGAAAAAATCCCCCGGTCCGAGCTCTGCGAGCGGCATATTGCCACCGTCCTCGGTGCGAGTGAATACCTTGACCGCGCCACCGACGACCAGAAAAAGGCTCGATCCCACCTCGCCCTCGGTGACGATGATGTCGCCCTGGCAAAACGAACGAAGTTCGGTCGATGCAATGATCTCGACCAGGGCCTCGCGCTCGAATGATGAGAAAAGGGTCGAAGCCTGCAGCTCCTTGAGGTCCTGGTTGGTGGTCGACGGCTCCTCGTCGGTGACGCCGGTGAGCTCGTAGCGTTCTTGGTTGCCAATCTTGGTGCGCCGGTCCTCCTCGATCAGTCGGGCCATTTCCGAGTGCACGTTCTGTTCGGGGTCGAGCTTGAGGATCTTCTTGTAGGCGGCGATTGCTCGCGCGTAGAAACCGTCTTTCGCCTGCGTCTCGGCGATGTCTCTGTATATGAAGATCGCTTTGTCGCGCTTTCCCTGCAGATCGAGAATCTCCGCTTGCCGGAGTCTCAGATTGAGCTGATTCGGGTTCTTTACCAGCTGTTTTTTGATCACCTCGAGTGCCTTGTCGTACTCCTTCTTGGCGAAATAGCGGTCGAGTTGATCGATCGCAACCCGTGATGAACCGATCTTCATTGCATCTCCTCCATCCTCCGCCTCGTTGCCTTCCAGGCTTGGTCGATACGAAGCCGAAGGGCCTCGGTGTCGACGTTTACCAGCTTGCCGTCAACAACCAAGGGCTGCCCGGCGACAATGACGTGGCGAATCAAATGCGGACCGCCTCCAAACACGATCCGCGACGCCGGGTCGCCACCCGGCAAGGTTGACCACTCGTCAAGCTCAACCACGATGACATCCCCAGCCTTCCCAATCTCGAGTGTTCCGACTTCGTCTCCAATGCCGAGAGCCCTGGCAGCATCCCGAGTTGCCATCCCTAATATCGCCCAGGGATCGAGGGCTGACGGGCCATGGCGCAAACCGTGAATCGTTGCCGCGAGACTCATCTCGTGGAAGATAGACAATCGATTGTTGCAGGGCGGACCGTCGGCACCGAGTACCACCGGGACCCCGGATCGAAGCAGGCCCGGCACATCGGCAATTCCTGAACAGAGTTTGAGGTTGGCACCGGGACAATGGCAGATCGTGGTCTGAGTTGCTGCCAGGCGTTGGATATCGGCCTCGTCGAGGTGGATGCCGTGCGCTAGGATCACATCGTCTCCCACCAGACCGTGGCTATCGAGGAAATCGATATTGCCCATGCCACTCAGAGCACGGACCTCTTCGACTTCGTCACTGTTCTCGGCGGCGTGGGTCTGCAGCAACCATCCGTGTGCGCGGGCGAGATCGGCGCAGCCGCGCAAAAGGCCTGGTGAACAAGAGAGGGCAAATCGGGGCGCGACTGCGTAACGCAGTCTTCCACCGGCGGCACCATGCCAGCGTTTCCCGAGCTCGGCGGCATCTGAGAGCGAGCGTTCCGGGTCCTCGAGAAGGGCCGACGGTGCACCTTCACCGATGTCCATGTGGGTTTTCCCGGAAACGAAGCGGATGCCGAGACCTTCGGCAGCGCAAAAGACCCGATCGTGGTCATGTGTCGTGCCGAAGTCGAGTACGGTCGTTGTGCCACCGCAGAGGAGTTCGACGATCCCGAGTTCGGCTGCCGCTTCGACGCCATCTGCATCGAGGGCCGCCTCATAGGGCCAGGTACGAAGCCGAAGCCAATCGAGGAGTGCAAGACCGTCCGCCTGATGCCGAAGCAGCGACTGAACGACGTGGACGTGACCCTGGATGAAGCCCGGCAGGACTGCCGCATTGCTGGCGTCGAGGATGCGGGTGGCATCACAATCATCGCTCGTATTGTCGGTTACGGTTGTGATGCGGCCGTTGCTGATTTCGACGTTTCCCCGGAAAGAGTCGCCGTGGGAAACCATCGGCAGGACCAGGCCGTCCTGGATCACGAGATCCGGCAAAACGGACGACTCGCTCACGACTCCCCCTCTCGCATATTCGTCGATCGGGCCTGGAACTCGCCCAGGGTCCGAAGGATGATCTCCACCGCCTCGTCAACAGTCTCGACCTGGATCGGGAGGCGGGTGTCCTCTTTCTCGAGATACCCCTTGGCAAGTGCTTCATCTTCGATCCAGCGAAGCAGTCCGCTCCAATGGCTGCCGTAGAGGAGAAATGGCGTCGGCGGGAGATGTTTGGCCTGCAAGAGCTGCCAAACCATCATGGCTTCGAGGGTCGAACCGATGCCGCCGGGAAGGACGATGAACGCCGATGAAAGCCTCACGAAGTGGTGGAGCCGGGAAAAGAAGGTTCGGTGCCGATAAACCCGCTCTACAAATGGTGCATCTTCGTCATCGGTGACGAGTCGTACTGGAAGGTCTCCGTCTGCCGGATGTTGCACCGCTCCCCGTGAGGCACCGAGATCGACCGCCTGCATGAGGCCACCTCCGCCACCGGTGACGATGTCGCAGCCGGCCTCTGCCAAGCGCTGCGCGATATCTTGCGCCTCTCCACACAACGGGTTTGTTTTTTCGATTCGAGCCGAGCCAAAAATAGAGACGCGGAAGCGCTCGAGATTACGTGGCTGCAGACGCTCCAGAGATTCAATGGTTTCCCACAGCTGGGCGACCGAACCATCGATGACCTGGACCAGGTCTGTAGCAGCTTCGTCGAGGGCGCCGTGGGTGGCTCTGGGTTGGTCTTTACGCTGCTCGCTCACGAGCCCGGACCTCCCTCGAACAACGGTAGAGTGGGTTCCAGCATCGGCAGCAAAGCCTCGACGATGACGTTGCACCACCCCTCGCGGTCCGACGCCTCGAGGCGCAGTGGCGTGAGACCTCGGGCAGCAACCATACCCTCGAGCAGGACGTCGATGAGTTGCTGAAAGCTGGGATCAACGGCGCGCACGCCATCGTACGACGGGTGGTTGGAAATCGGCACGTGAACGAGGACATCGTAGGTTGGCAGCCAGTGATCGATGAAGTTCTCCCAGGCGCGAAGCGAACCTGCAGCGTGAACCAGATAGCAATAGTTGTCGAGAACGGATCGATCACAGAGAACGACTTCACTGTTCGCAGCGGCATCGATTTCCCACGCAATCTGCGTGTGGAGGATCCACTCCTGGGCGGCGACGGTCGTGTCCTGATTGATGGGGAGCGGGCATCGGCGGGCAACCTCGCGAACCATCTCAACATCGGCATTGCGTCGTTTGAGTGCAGCAGCGAGCTCGAAACATAGCGTCGTCTTACCGACACCATGACTACCAACCATGGCTATCTTCATAGGTGGCCCATTGTAACGGGAGTTATGAGTTTTGAGTTATGAGTTTTGAGTTATCTACAGCTCACGCGTTACACGCCGGAAGGATGGTCCGAAACTCAAAACTCAAAACTGAGAACTCAAAACTGAGTCCAGAGGACTATCTGCCAGCGGGAGCTCCTGTCGGACGGAGTGCACCTGGCAATGCGCCGGCGGCCTCGAGCATCGCAGCGTGGATGGCATCGGCGGAGTCGGCATCCGTCAGCCGTCCGAGCCGGGTCGGGTTGCGAACGATCCAGGCGAGACGGGACAACCATCGGAGGTGAAGAGCATCGTTTCGCAATGCGAGGAGGAAGAAGATGTTCGTCTTGCCCATGTCAGGCGAACCGAAGACAACGCCTTCGGGCGACCGACCCATGGCGATGAATTGCTTGGGGAATTTGTCTGATGCCCGACGCCTCGCATGGAGGAACGCGACGCCTTCGGGGACTGCGGTCGGCACCAGGCGTTCACGCGCAGCGAGCGCTGCTTCGAGCCATGCCTGGTCTTCAACCAGTCCAAGCCCGGTCACGTGCTCAGCCATGGCATGGATCACCTCGGGGCGGTTAGTGGCTTTGAGGTCGGGGATGATCTGGTCGACGGTGAAGATCTCTTCCATCGTCGCGTCGATGACCTGGCTCGGTGCAGCGCCGGACGTCGCCACCGACTCCGATGCGAGCGTGTCAAGATACTCGTCGAGCAGAGCGCGTCGGAACCGCCATTGGCCGCCGATCTTGACCCCGGGGATTTTTCCCTCATGTGCGAGCCGCACGAGCGTGCGTTCTGCCAGTTTGAGGTACTCTGCGGCTTCTTTGGCGGTCAGATACGACTCCATGCATGCCTCCCATTGCCGACTGAATGCGGCGCTATCTGGCTGAATACTCCTTTTTGGAAACGATGTCAAGGGGAATGTGCCACTTGCGTGGGTGGAGCCTGTGTGCTATCACGTACATCGTTCGGTTCGCGGCGAAGGCCGATTTAGGCAATGGGTCGCGACGCGGGAAGACGGCAAAAGATCCCGCAGCGAGGTCGCATCCGGTGATTCCGGGTGCGATTGGTGCTGTGGGGCCGGTTGTTTTCTCGAGACGCTGACCGTAGCAGTGGGTCTGACCCACGGACAAACCAGAGGAGGGGAAGTCAATGGACGTAGAAGCGAAAGTCAAAGAAATCATCGTGCAACAGCTGGGTGTGGATGCCGAGAAGGTAACCACTGAAGCTTCATTCGTGGATGACCTCGGTGCCGACTCGCTCGACGTGGTCGAGCTGGTAATGGCGTTCGAAGAAGAGTTCGGGGTCGAGATCCCGGACGAGGCGGCCGAGAAGATCGCGACCGTGAAGGATGCCAACGAGTTTCTGAAGCAGAACACGGCTGGCTGATGTCGCGACGGGTGGTGGTTACCGGGGTCGGCCTGGTCTCGCCCCTCGGGATCGGGACTGAGCCTACCTGGGCCGAAGTGACGGCCGGCTCCAGCGGAGTATCCACCATCACGCGAATCGACACCTCGGACTTTCCGGTTCACATCGGGGCCGAGGTCAAGGGCTTCGATCCAGAGGATTGGATCGAAAAGAAAGAGGTCAAGAAATTTGACCTCTTTGTCCATTTCGCGCTTGCGGCGACCACCATGGCGCTCGAAAGTTCGGGGCTCGAAATCACTGACGAAAACGCCACTCGCGTCGGCGTAGTCATCGGATCCGGCATCGGTGGGTTTCCGCTCATCGAACGGCAGCACGAGATCCTGCTGAATCGTGGACCGAAACGGGTCAGCCCATTCTTCATTCCCGGTGCGATCATCAATATGTGCTCGGGTCTCGTCAGCATCCGTACCGGCGCCAAGGGCCCGAACATGGCTACCTGTACGGCGTGCTCAACGTCGGCTCACGCGATCGGCGACGCGTTGCTTTATATCCGGCACGGCTATGCAGACGCTATTATCGCCGGTGGTTCCGAAGCGGTGACCTCTGCGATGCCGCTGGCGGGTTTTTCCTCGATGCGGGCGCTGTCGACGCGCAACGACGAACCCGAGCGGGCCTCGCGGCCGTGGGACAGGGATCGTGACGGGTTCGTCATGGGCGAAGGGTCTGGGATCGTCATCCTCGAGGAACTCGGTCATGCGAAACGGCGTGGGGCTCCGATTCTCGCCGAAATCCTCGGTTTCGGGATGAGTTCGGATGCTTACCACATTTCGGCCCCGGCCGAGGATGGCGACGGTGCTATCAGGGCGATGCAGGGCGCCCTCGACGATGGGTCCCTCAACCCTGAAGACGTCGACTACATCAACGCTCACGGGACTTCGACGCCGGCCGGAGACAGCGTGGAAACCATCGCTGTAAAAGGCGTTTTTGGTGGTCACGCCCACAAGCTGATGGTGTCCTCCACGAAGTCGATGACCGGTCATCTGCTCGGCGCCGCCGGCGGCCTCGAGTTCGGACTTGTCGTGCAGTCGTTGATCAACGGAGTCGCGCCCCCAACGATCAACCTCGACAACCCGGACCCCGAGAACGATCTCGATTATGTCGCGCATACCGCCCGCGAGGCCGACTTGAAAGTGGCATTGACCAACTCCTTTGGCTTCGGTGGCACCAATGCCTGCTTGGCGATCGGTCTCCTCGATTCCTAATGTCCACATCACAATTCTCTCCCAAACAGGAACGCACCTGACCGACTTGATTGGATAGAGCAATGACCCGGTTGGGACACGCCTGGTTCAAGGAAATCGCTCGATTCTCAAGCCGGATAGATCTCTACAACTTTGGCCGTTGGCTGGTGCTGGCGATGATGGTGGGTGTGGTTGCGGGCCTCGGCGGAGCGCTTCTGACATGGGGCGTTACCGGTCTCTCATCGGGTCTGCTCGGAGGTGTCGTCGGTTTTCATGTGCCCGGTCACGGAGAGTCAGCCACCGCAATCTGGAGCATGCCCGAGCGGCCGTGGCTGCTACTGGTGGTGCTTCCCCTGGCCGGTCTCTTGGTGGGCTGGATCGTGCAGACATTCGCACCTGAGGCCGAGGGCCACGGCACAGATGCGGTCATCAACTCCTACCACCGCGGACGAGCGATGCTTCGCAAGCGGGTGGTGCCGGTCAAGCTCCTGACATCGATGTTGACCATCGGATCCGGGGGATCCGCCGGCCGTGAGGGACCGGTTGCGCAGGTCGGGGCCGGATTCGGCTCCTATCTTGCGGACGTTCTGCGCCTCGGCTATCACGACCGGCGGGGCCTGGTGGTCTCGGGTATGGCGGCGGGAATCGGTGGGATGTTTCGGGCACCTCTCGGCGCCGCGCTCTTCGCAGTTGAGGTTCTGTATTCAGACCCTGACTTCGAATCTGAAGCCCTCATCCCGGCCATCATCTCGTCGATCGTTTCGTACGTGGTCGTTGCCTCGTTGACCGGGTGGGACGCGATCTTCCACACAGCCCACGTTCGTTTTGCACGACCGCACGAACTCATTGCCTATCTCGTCCTCGGCATGGTGGTGGCCGCAGTCGGATACATCTACGTCAAGGTCTTTTACGGCATGCGGGACAGGGTCTTTGGACCGATGCCGATCCCCGGTTGGACCAAGCCCGCAGTTGGTGGTTTGCTTCTGGCGCTGCTCGCGATGGCGGTGCCACAGGTCCTTGGCGGGGGCTATGGCTGGTTGCAGCTGACGATGGACAATGAGCTCCCGCTCAAGATTCTGGTGCTGTTGTTGCCGGCCAAAATCCTCGCAACCTCGTTCACCATTTCCTCGGGTGGCTCGGGGGGCGTTTTCGCTCCTTCGCTGGTCATTGGCGGCGTCATCGGGGCAATCTTTGCCGATCTCTCGTCGCGGGTCGCACCCCAACTTGCGCCGCCCACCGCTGCCTGTGTGCTGGTTGGAATGGGCGGCTTCTTTGCTGGTGTCGCCAAGGTGCCGATTGCCTCCCTGATCATGGTTGCCGAAATGAGTGGCTCTTACGGCCTTCTGGTGCCGATGATGCTGGTGTCGTCGGTGGCTTATCTGTTGATGCGCGGAGTCAGCATTTACGAGGCTCAGGTCCCCGGTCGTATCGACTCACCAGCTCACCTCGGCGAGTTCCAGATCGACGTTCTCGAGCGTCTGACCGTGGACGAGGTCATGGATCCCGACCAGGAGGTCATTTCGGTGCCAACCGGCGCCTCTTTTGAAACTGTGTTGGATTTGGTTGCCGAAACCGATCAGTATGCCTACCCGGTGGTAAGGGCCGACGGAGAGGTCGAGGGGATGTTTAGCATCAACGATGTGCGCCGCGTGATGGCCACCCCCGAGGTCTGGCCATTGCTGGTCGCTTCTGACCTCGGTGTCACCGCTCGTGGCATGGCCTACCTCGTACCTGACGACGATCTTCACACCGCGGTCCAACGATTCACCGCTCTCCAACGGGAAATCCTACCGGTCCTCGAGGGTCCTCCCCCGGCGCCGGTGATCGGCCTGCTCCGCCATCATCAGGTCATGGAGGCCTACGACCGCCAGATCCATCGCCTCCGCGAAGAAAACGCGGACTGACCTACGTCTCACGACGCAGGCCGTACGGCCATACGGCTATACGGATTTTCGGGCCATCCACCTCCAGCCTGCGGCGCTGCGCGAATCGGCTCGCCGGCGCGAAGCACGTGCTCTCTCATTGCCGTTTAGCCGTAAAGCCGTAAAGCCGTAAAGCCGTATAGCCCGGGCGGGAGGGTGGTGCTAAACTACCCGCTGTGAATACCCGTTCATTTTCCACACAATTGAACAGCGAAGGAGGCAAGCCGTGAACTGTATTGTGTGCATGACCAGCGTGCCGGATACGGCGTCGGTCATCAAGGTTGGAGGCGACGGTAAGGGCATCGACGGGTCGGGCATCAAGTGGATCGTTTCGCCGTACGACGAGTATGCCCTTGAAGAGGCACTGCAGATTACCGAGGCCAAAGGCGGAGAGGTCACGGTCGTGACCTACGGTCCGGACAACGCCGAGGCGGCACTACGAGATTGTCTTGCCAGGGGTGCGCATCAGGCGGTGCACATCCTCGGTGGTGAGGCGACTCTTGGCGACAGCTTCACCATCGCGAAGGTTTTGGCAGCTGCCATCAAGGACCGCGAGTACGACCTCGTGCTGTGCGGATTCAAGGGAGTCGGGACCGATTGCGGCCAGGTCGGTCAGATGCTCGCCGAACTCCTCGAATTGCCGCACGTCGTCAACGTCCTCGAACTCGAAGTTGGCGACGGCTCACTGACCGCGGGG
>RCNG010001368.1_pt1 | contig 19022 bp, 17 predicted proteins | sample 2041371 | NCBI WGS metagenome assembly RCNG01 (sample SAMN09708227, study PRJNA481090) | Marine sediment metagenome, whole genome shotgun sequencing project. | biome: marine sediment; feature: ocean; material: sediment; isolation source: Sewage treatment plant 1 marine sediment (STP1) ... | reverse complement strand
CTTTCGAAGCTGAAGCAGGACGTTCTCGGCATCGACATCGTTGCCATCAACGACCTGTCGGATGCTGAGATGCTCGCTCACCTGCTTCGGTACGACTCGGCGCAGGGCACGTACTCCGGATCCGTCGTTCTAGACGGCGGCGAGCTCGTCGTAGATGGAGACCGTATCAAGGTCTTCGCCGAGCGCGACCCGGCCAACCTTCCGTGGGATGAGCTGGGCGTCGATGTCGTCATCGAATGCACCGGCGGGCGTATTCCGGACCCACGAGTCCGCTTCCAAGCATCTCGAAGCCGGAGCAAAGTGGGTCATCGTCTCCGCCCCGATGGGCGACCCCGACTACTCCGTCGTCCTCGGCGTCAACGACGAAGGGCTTGACCCTTCCAAGCACAAGATCATCTCGAACGCATCCTGCACGACCAACTGCCTCGCACCCATGGTCAAAGTCCTCAATGACAGCTTCGCGGTCGAAGAGGGCATGTTCACCACCGTGCACGCCTATACGAACGATCAGAGCATCCTCGATCTTGTCCACAGCGACCCCCGCCGGGCACGCGCTGCTGCCGTCAACATCATCCCGTCGTCGACCGGCGCCGCAAGCGCTGTTGGCAAGGTGATGCCGGAGATGGACGGAAAGCTCAAGGGAACCGCACTGCGCGTCCCGGTTGTCGATGGTTCGATCACCGATCTCGTCGTATCGGTCGACGCAGACGACGTGACCGTCGAGAAGGTCAATGCGGCCTTCAAGACCGCTGCAGACGGGCCGCTCAAGGGGATCCTGAAGTACAGCGAAGAGCCGCTCGTCTCAAGTGACATCGTGGGAGATCCACACTCGGTCGTCTTCGATGCATTGTCGACCATGGTTTCGGACGACGGCATGGTGAAGGTGTTCGGGTGGTACGACAACGAGATGGGTTACTCGACCCGCCTCGTCGATCTCGTTCGCAAACTGGCCTGACGTGACCCTGCCGACTCTCGGCGCTCTCGAAGTTGAAGGGCGCCGCGTCCTCGTTCGAGCGGATCTGAACGTTCCGCTTGACGAGGGTGCCGTCGCCGACGACTTCAGAATCAGGGCGAGCCTGCCAACGATCATGGAACTCCGCGACCGAGGAGCAAACGTCGTTGTGGCCAGCCATCTCGGCCGACCGAAGGGAATCGACCCGAGCCTCAGCATGGGGCCGGTGACAAAGCGTCTCGGAGAGCTTGGCGGGTTCCCGACGGTTCAGGCACCGGCTGTGATCGGTGCCGAGGCGGCGGGAGCCGTTGCCACCGCGCCGGTAGGGTCGGTCGTCGTGCTCGAGAACACAAGGTTCGAGGCCGGGGAGTCGAAGAACTCCGCCGACATGGCCGACGGAATGGCCGCGCTCGCCGACGTGTTCGTCAACGATGCCTTCGGTACCGCACATCGATCGCATGCGTCGAACGTCGGCGTTGCGGAGCGTTTGCCATCCGCGGCCGGCCACTTGCTTGAGGCGGAGATCGACGCGTTCGCCCGTCTCCTCGGAGATCCGGACCGTCCTTACGTGGTTGTGCTCGGAGGAGCGAAGGTATCGGACAAGTTGGAGGTCATCAAGCACCTGCTTCCGAACGTCGATCTGATGCTCGTCGGGGGAGGCATGTGCTTCACGCTTCTGAAGGCCGGCGGGTACAGCGTCGGAGATTCGCTCGTTGAAGAGTCGATGCTCGACGAGGTCAAAGCAGTGCTCGATGGGCCCGGAGGCGCGAAGATCGTGCTCCCGGATGACATCGTTGTGGCCGATGCTTTCGCAGCGGACGCCGCGCATCGCATCGTGCCCGGCACGGCTATTCCCGATGGGATGATGGGCCTCGACATCGGACCCGAGACAGTTCGCCGTTTCGGCGGCGTCATCGAAGAGGCGGCGAGTGTCTTCTGGAACGGCCCCATGGGCGTCTTCGAATGGGAAGCGTTCCGACCCGGAACGGCCGGAGTAGCGGCAGCAGTCGCCTCGTCGAGCGGATACACCGTCGTCGGCGGCGGAGACTCCGTGGCCGCACTGCGACTCCTCGAGAGAGACGACGAAGTGTCGTTCGTCTCGAGCGGAGGCGGCGCCGGACTACAGATGCTCGAAGGAAGAACTCTGCCGGGCATCGCTGCCCTCAACAAATGGAGCTGACATGCGCAAGAACCTGATCGCCGGGAACTGGAAGATGAATGCAACGCATCTGGAAACCATCCAGATGGTGCAGAAGCTGAGCTACCGCCTCGACCACGCTGACTACCAGCGGGTCGACGTTGTGGTGTGCCCGCCCTTCACGGCGTTGCGCTCCGCACAAACCGTGATCGAGTCCGATCACCTGCCGATCCGGCTCGGGGCGCAGAACGTTCACTGGGCAGACAAGGGCGCCTACACAGGGGAGGTCTCTCCCGGGATGCTCTCGAAGCTGTCGGTCTCATTCGTGATCGTTGGTCACTCGGAGCGGCGCGAGCTGTTCGGAGAGACGAACGCCGATGTCAACCGGAAGGTCAAAGCGGTTCTCGCTGCAGAGATGACACCCATCCTCTGCGTAGGAGAGACTGAAGGGGAGAGAGAGACGGGCATCACGGAGGAGAAGGTCGGCGGTCAGGTGCGCGCAGGCCTTGAAGGACTTTCCACCGAGCAGATCGCAGGACTCGTCGTCGCCTATGAGCCGATCTGGGCGATCGGAACCGGCAAGACCGCGTCGGACGACGACGCAGGAGCGATGGCTGCCTTCGTCAGAGGGACGATCGCCGATATCGCAGGAGACGCGGCGGAGTCCACCCGGATTCTCTACGGAGGATCCATGAACCCGGGCAACGTTGCAGGGCTGATGGCGAAGAGCGACATTGACGGTGGTCTCGTTGGTGGTGCCAGCCTTGACCCGGACACTTTCGCCTCGGTGATCCGCTACTGGGTGTGAGCTGGCGAGCGGAGAGCGAATTCACCGTCTCTCGTCGAATCCCCTGGGACAACGACGAAGGGCTGCGGCCTCACATCGACAGCGTCGTCGATGCCTTGCGGGAATACGACGTCACTGCTGAGATCGAGGCCGACGCGGATCTCGAATCCGCCAGTGTCGTCTTCTCGGTGATCGTCGTGGTGCCTAGACAAGGCGACGGCGAATCGATCGCACGCGACCACATCGCCGCGGCGATTCGCGAGTGTGGCGGTCGGCACAACGGGCTACTGCCGCTCATCGACGAGTCGCGCCTCGAAACGAGAACCAGACGGTCCTCGGGGCTCAGGATGCCGATGTGGACGGTCTACCGGATGTCCGGTGGCGGAGTCGTGCAAGATTGAACCCCCACATTCGAAAGGGTTGACTATGGAGTACACGCTGGTCCTACTGCGTCACGGACAGAGTCTTTGGAATCTCGAGAACGTATTCACCGGCTGGACGGATGTTGCGCTGTCCGAACGCGGTGTCGAGGAGGCCAGGGAGTCCGGACGTCTCATGGCGGAGTCCGGTCTGTCGTTCGATGTGGTGCACACCTCGCTGCAGCGACGAGCGATCGACACGGCAGCATTGGCACTTGACGAGATGGACCTTGCCTGGATTCCGGTCGAGAAGCATTGGCGATTGAACGAACGTCACTACGGGGCGCTCCAAGGGCTGAACAAGAAGCAGACAACGGACGAACACGGTCCCGATCAAGTCCACGTTTGGCGGCGGTCGTACGACACGCCGCCGCCGGCGTTGGAACGGACCGACCCGCGCCATCCTCTGAACGACGCCCGTTACTCGTGGATGCCGTCCGAACTCGCACCCGCCACGGAGTGCCTCGCCGACGTTGTCGATCGGATGCTGCCCTACTGGTATGACCGCATCGTCCCCGACATCAGGGAAGGGAAGAAGGTTCTCGTCGCCGCTCACGGCAACAGCCTCCGAGCACTGGTGAAGCATCTCGACAACGTCTCAGACGAAGAGATCACCGGCCTCAACATTCCGACCGGCATCCCCCTGGTCTACCGCCTCGACGATGACCTCCGGCCGATTGAGAGCAACTATCTCGGTGACCCGGAAGCCGCGAAAGCAGCCGCAGAAGCCGTCGCGAAACAGGCAGGGACGCAGTAGGGCAGTAGAGCAGTAGAGCAGTAGAGCAGCCGGACAGCAAGATGCGGATGCGCTCCTCGCTACAGGTCTACTGATCTACTCCCGGGTTCTGGAACGAAGTGGAAGAACCTGGGAACAAGGTGTTTGCAGTAGCGCAATAACACCGGCATACTTCCGTCCGAACGACCCGTCTTGTTGGCGGGTCAAAGAGAAAGGGTTCCTGGGTTGCTGACTGGATTCGTCGCCGTCTTCCAATTGCTGATTTCACTTGGTCTCATCTTCATGATTCTGCTTCACGCGGGTCGAGGCGGTGGGGTCTCCGACATGTTCGGTGGTGGAATGAGCAGTGGGAACATCACCGGTTCAACGGTGGTCGAGAGGAATCTCGATCGTCTCACGGTGGTAATGGCCATTCTGTTCTCCGTCGCCACGCTCTGGTTGACGTGGCTCATGGCCTGAGTCCCACATGGGACTGAGAGCCACCCTGGTTCCGAAGCGCTGATACAAGGAGGCAACCATGACTCGATTGTGGCGTAGCCGCTCAATCGCTCTGATGGTTCTTGTTATCGCATTCGCCCTCGTCGCCGCTGCTTGCAGTAGTGATGATGGTGCTGGCGATACCGAGGAGACCACAACGACTGCAGCGACCGAAACAACTCAAGCAGCAGAAGAAACCACGACAACTGTCGCGGCCGAAACGACGACTACCACCGAGGCGAAGCCCGAGAAGCCGTACGGCGGCGAGGCCATCGTCGGAGACTCCCAGGAGCCCCCGACGCTCAACCCGTTCGTTCCCGGCGGTGACAACTTCATCGTCTCGATCATCGGACAGGGCTATTTGACCGGTGTCCAGGAGATCGACGGCTATACGCTCGGATTGATCCCTGAACTCGTCACGGAGCTCCCGACGACCGAGAACGGCGGCGTCACGCTCAACGAAGACGGCACGATGACTGTCAAGTACGAGATCAGGGACGAGGCACAGTGGGAAGACGGGACCCCGATTTCGGGCGCTGACTTCCTGTTCACCCTCGAGACCATTCTCGATCCTGACCTGCCCGTTGACAAGACCACATACGAGGACATCGTCACTGAGTCCATCGTTGTTGGTGACAAGACGTTCGAGTACACGCTCGCTGCGCCGACCGCTCTCTACGAGCTGATCTTCGGAACCATCCTTCCGAAGCACTCGATCGAGGGTTCGGACTTCACGACCGACTGGAATGATGCAATGTGGGCCTCCGGTGGTCCGTTCATCTTCAACGAGTGGTCGAAGGGTGAGTTCGTCGAACTCGTTCGCAACGACAACTACTGGCGGACCGATGCCGAGACCGGGCAGCAGCTGCCCTACCTCGACAGCGTGATCTTCAAGTTCATCCCGGAGAGTGAGTCGCTCATCAACGCCTTCAAGGCTCGTGAAGTCGACGTCATTCAGCCCGATCCGAACACTGAGATCATCGAGACTCTCCAGGCCCTCGAACCCGAAGGCGCCCGTGTTGAGGTTCTCTCCGGTCCGGTCTGGGAGCACGTGAACTTCCAGTTCGGTGATGCCCGTTTCGACCGTAACGAGAACTCGTGCACAGAGTCGCTCGCGATGCGCCAGGCCGCAGGCCACGCCATCAACAAGCAGCTCCTGGTCGACGAGATCCTCGCCGGTCAGGTTGAGCCGCTCGACTCGTATGTCACGGCGTTCGCCCCGGCGCTGTCCCAGGATTCCTGGGCGCAGTACAACTTCGACTCCGCCGCGGCAGGCGAACTGTATGCCGCTGCCGTCGAAGAAACGGGCAAGGAATGCTCGTTCGTCTTCTCCACCACGTCGAACAACGACGCGCGTGTGAAGATATCCGAACTGTTCGTTGACATGTTCGGTGCTGCGGGCATCCCCTACGAGAACCAGCTCGAAGATTCGCAGCTGTTCTTCGGTGAGACGCTCGACAACGGTAAGTGGGACTTTGGTGAATGGGCATGGGTCGGCACTCCCGGCCTGGCCGGACTCATCGGTATCCACGACGTGTGGGATCCGGAGGCACCGCCGCCGGATGGCTCGAACTACTACCGCTACGGCATCGCGGAAGAAGGCGCAACCGCCGACGACGCGTCCGCACGCTACGCGGAGGTTCGCGACCTGATGAACCAGACGGTCGATCCGGACGAACTCGCTGCTCTCATCAGTGAGGAAGAGAACATCCTGGCCGACAACGCCATCATGCACCCGCTCTATGCGCGGCTCGTGACTGCGGCCGTGTGGGAGGACGAGGTTGGTGGCTTCAAGCACAATCCGAGCCAGGCCGGCCACACCTGGAACATCGAAGACTGGTACAGGACTGACGCCTAGTACCTGATCGGTGAATCAATGAGAGAGGGGCCCTTCGGGGCCCCTCTTCTTGTTCCGGCTGCATTGTGCAGCCGATCGAAGTGACGCCCATGCCGGTCGCTCTCCTTCGTTAGCTCCAAGCGGTATAGTTGCGTCGTCCGCAAGCCGGAGGCCTAATGCTCGCCTACATCACAAGACGTCTCGTCTATGGACTTGTGACGCTTCTTGCGCTGAGCATGATCGTTTTCGGCCTTCTCCAACTCTCCGGTGGTGGTCCGCTCGACCGGCTGCGACTGAACCCTCGTATGCAACCCGTGATCCAGCAACTCACCGAACTGTGGGGCCTGGACCAGCCCGTGTGGAAGCAGTACGTCACCTGGCTCAAGAACTACCTGACACCGACCGAATTCACGATCCAGAATGCACTGCCGTTCATAGCGATCGGTCTGGCTGTCGCAGCCACAATCGCCATGGTTCGGTTGATGAGGTCCCAGTGGAAGGGTGCCGCGATCCTCGGCGTGTGGGCCATCGCGCTCTTCATCTCGATCTCGAACATCACGATTGAGTTCAACTGGGGCATCTCGTTCCAGGGGGCCGGTGACGTCTGGGATCTCGTGTTCGGTAGGGTCGGAGCCACCTTCCGTCTCGGTCTCACTGCGCTGTTCCTTGCCCTGTTGATCGGTATCCCTCTGGGGATCTATCAGGCGATCAGGCAGTACTCGTTCTTCGACCAACTCGGCACGATTGCAGCGTTCGTTGCCTTCTCCACACCCATCTTCATCATCGGTGTGGGGCTCCAACTCATCTTCGCCCTCTACCTTGAGAGGTGGACAGGCGTCAAACTCTTCTACGTTGCCGGGATGAATAGCCCCGGCTACTCGGAGATGACAACGATCCAGAGACTTGCCGACTCGCTCCAGCATCTCGTCCTACCGGCGGTGTCAATCGCCCTGATCTCTCTCGCCGGCTACGCGCGCTTCCAACGGGCTTCGATGCTCGAGGTGCTTCACAGCGACTATCTCCGGACCGCCAAGGCGAAGGGCCTGCCCCGCAGCAAGGTCGTGGTCAAGCACGCTCTCCGGAACGCTCTGATTCCCGTCGTCACCCTCGTGTCGCTGGATATTGCGTTCATGATCGGTGGGGCGATTATCACCGAGACGATCTTCGGCTGGCCGGGTATCGGCCGCTTGTACATCACGGCGATCGGGACGATCGACTACCCGGTTGTGATGGCGATCGTCATGATCATCGGAATCATGATCGTGATCATGAACGTTGTCGCGGACATTCTCTATGGGGTCATGGACCCGAGGGTCCGGTATGACTGAGCCACCACCGCCGAGCGGCAAATTTCTGACGACCGCCGAGCAGCCCGAAGAGTCTCCGTTCCTCGGTGAGTCCGAGGGCATGGCCGTCGAACCGATCACCCAGTGGGACATGTTCTGGACCCGCCTTCGCCGCCATCGATTGGCGATGATCTCCGCGGGCGTCATGGCGTTTCTCGTGGTGGTGGTGGTTTCCGCCCCGCTCATGGAGGCAGCGGGATGGATCGATAGCCCCACCGAGCGCCTTGTTGACGATGGAGGGCGCACGCTCCGCAATATCGCGCCAAGGCTCAACGACGGCACGGTGAACATCCTGCCACCGGGGGAGGAAGCCGTGTCGGCCACTGCAACGGCATTGATCTTCGGATCGGACGACCTCGGGCGGGGAGTCTTCACCCGGGTCATCTACGGCGGAAGGGCAAGCCTCACCGTCGGGTTCGTGACGGGCATGATCGTTGCCTTTCTCGGCACGATCGTCGGATCGATCGCGGGTTACTACCCGGGAGGCGTCGACCAATCGCTGATGCGATTCACGGACCTGGTGCTCGGACTGCCACTTCTCCCGATCGCAATCGTCGTCGGACGCATCCTTCCGGAGATGGATTTCTTACCGAGTTGGCTGACCAAAGGCCCAATGGGCATCGCACTCTTGCTTGGGCTTCTGTCGTGGGGTGGACTGGCTCGGATCATACGCGCCGAGTTCATGTCGCTGCGTGAGAAGGAATTCGTCGAAGCCGCACGCGCCGCCGGGGCGAGCGATCGCCGGATCGTGTTCCGTCACATCCTTCCCAACGCCATGAGCCCGATCATTGTGCAAACGACGCTGATCGTCGGCATCGCCATCGTCGTCGAAGCAGCACTGTCGTTCCTCGGATTCGGTGTTCCGCCGCCCACACCAACGTGGGGTGCCATGGCTGCCGAGGGAGGGCGCCTGGCCGTTCGTGGCTTCTGGTGGGAGTTGGTGTTCTCAGCCTCGGCACTGATCATCACGGTGTTGTCGATCAACTTCCTCGGCGACGGTCTGCGCGATGCCCTCGATCCGACGCAGACGATCGAAAGGAAGTAGGGATCCTGTGACTGAGCCGCTGCTCGAAGTCGACGACCTGCGCACCTACTTCACCACCGAAGAAGGAATCGTGCGCGCCGTCGACGGCATCTCCTTCTCTATGAAACCGGGGGGGCGCCTCGGAGTCGTTGGTGAATCCGGTTCAGGCAAGTCCGTGACCGCCCTGTCAGTGATGGGCCTCATCGAGCCGCCGGCGGGCCAGATCGTGACCGGTCGGATCATGTTCAAGGGTCGTAACCTCTTGGAACTCGACGAGGATGAACTCCAAGCCGTCCGAGGCGGGCAGATCGCGATGATCTTCCAGGACCCGATGACGGCCTTGAATCCGGTCTACACCATCGGCGACCAGCTGATGGAGACGATCCTCCTCCACCAGGACGTCAACCGGGCCGAAGCACGCGAAATCGCCATTCAGGCGATCGATGACGTCCACATCCCGAACGCCAAAGCGCAGCTGCTCGACTATCCCCACCAGTACTCGGGCGGGATGCGGCAACGGATCATGATTGCAATGGGCCTCTCCTGCAACCCGGATTTGCTCATCGCGGACGAACCGACGACGGCCCTCGACGTCACGACCCAGGCGCAGATCATGGATCTGATGCTTCAACTCGCCGAAGATCGCGGTACCGCAGTGATGCTCATCACCCACGACCTCGGTGTCGTAGCCGGCTTCTGCAACGACGTACAGGTGATGTACGCGGGCGGAATCGTCGAATCCGGGAACATCGACGATATCTACTACAGCCCCCAGCACCCGTACACCTGGGGCCTACTCGGATCGATGACCCGACTGGATGACGAGCAACGGCATCGCTTGCATTCCGTGCGTGGTGCACCTCCTTCCGTCATCAATCTTCCGCAGGGATGCCGTTTCCGGCCGCGTTGTGACTTTGCCACGGAAATCTGCGGACAGGTGCTTCCCGCCCTGCGTGAAGTCGGCAATCTCGGGCAGCGGGCCGCATGTCATCACGCCGAGGAACTCAATCTGCACGAGACGAAGGCTGGCGCGCCACCCGTGGCTGAGGAGGTGCCGGAGTGACCAACACGAAGAACGACCCCGTTGCCAACCGGCCGAAGACGGTCGACGCCTCGGATCTGCCGGACGACGTGATCCTCCGTGTGAACCATCTGGTGAAGGAGTTCCCGATCACCAAAGGCGTGTTCTTCAGGAAACAGGTGGGCGCCGTCCAGGCGGTGTCAGACATCTCGTTCGAGATCAGAAAGGGCGAGACCCTGGGACTCGTCGGTGAGTCGGGCTGTGGCAAGTCAACGACTGCTCGGTCCATTCTCCGACTCCTCCAACCAACCTCAGGGGACGTGTGGTTCCGGGTCGAGTCGGACGACGAAGAGGACGAGATCGTCAACGTCTCCACCGCGAAGAAGGATGTTATGCGCCAGGTCCGGCGCGACATGCAGATCGTGTTTCAGGATCCGTATGCGTCGCTGAACCCCCGGATGACGGTTGCGTCGATTATCGCAGAGCCACTACTTGTGTATGGCGAAGGGTCGAAGCAGGAGCGGCTCGATAAGGTCAAGTCACTCCTGAAGGTGGTGGGGCTGAGTCCGGAGCACGCAAACCGGTATCCCCACGAATTCTCAGGTGGACAGCGGCAACGAATCGGTGTCGCACGCGCCCTAGCCCTCAATCCATCGTTCATGGTGCTCGACGAACCGGTCTCAGCGCTCGATGTCTCGATCCAGGCACAGGTGTTGAACCTCATGGACGACCTGCAGGATGAGTTCGGACTGACCTATCTGTTCATCGCCCACGACCTCTCCGTCGTTCGGCACATCTCGGATCGCGTCGCCGTGATGTATCTCGGGAAGATGGTCGAAATGGCCGATCGCGCCTCGCTCTACGACCGCCCAATGCATCCCTACACGCATGCACTCATGTCCGCTGTTCCAATCCCGGATCCGCATGTCGAGTCGAACCGGGAGCGAATCCTCCTTGAAGGGGATATCCCCTCCCCGGCGAACCCGCCACCCGGCTGCCGCTTCAACACACGCTGCCCGAAGGCCGAAGCGGGGACGTGTGACGTCGACGAACCGGAGTTCCGTGAGTTGGAGCCAGGGCACTGGGTCGCCTGCCACTTCCCGGAAATCCAGCAGGTCTACTAGGCGTTCGAGCGCTGCATCACCGGTTCGCCCTCGGAGTTCCTATACTTCCAGCCGCTGCGTCGGAGTGGCGGAATTGGTAGACGCGCATGGTTGAGGGCCATGTGGGATAACTCCTGTGGGGGTTCGAGTCCCCCCTCCGACACCAATGACACCAAGGGCACCACCCCTTGGTGTCATTGTTCGTTCCGGACCCAGCCTCCAGAGTACGGAATACGGCATACGGACCACGCACCCATGCGGAATCGACGGCTCCGGTCTACCGTTGAGTCCAGGGGACCCGGAGGGAGCAGCCACATGGATGACGTTCGTTGGCACGATGTCGACGCCGATGACCTCAACACCGATGAGGTGAAGGCCGTTATAGCCGGCGGCCAGGCGGTCTGCCTCGCCAGGACCGAGGCGGGTCTCAGCGCTCTCGACAACCGGTGTCCGCACCAGGGTGGGCCACTCGGGGAAGGCACAATCGAGGACGGATGGCTGATCTGTCCCTGGCATGGATACGAGTACGATCCCGTCTCCGGAACACCACCCGGCGGGTACGACGACGCCGCAACCCCGTTCCCGCTCCAGCAGACCGAAAGTTCGGTTCGAGTCGGCCTCCCGGCCATCGAGGAACGCGAGACCCTCATGGACCAGATGGTCGACGTAATGACGGATTGGGGTGTCGACACCGTCTTCGGCATGGTCGGCCACTCGAACCTGGGAATGGCCGATGCCCTGAGAAAGGCGGAGAGCGATGGCCGTCTTCGCTACTACGGGGTCCGTCACGAGGGAGCGGCCGCGTTCGCAGCATCGGCCTACGGGAAACTCACCGGCCGACCGGCAGCGTGCCTCTCTATTGCCGGGCCCGGTGCAACGAACCTCATCACAGGTCTTTGGGACGCCAACGTCGATCGGGCACCCGTCCTTGCCTTGACCGGCCAGGTCAATACGCAGGTCCTCGGCCCCGGTGCTTTTCAGGAGGTGCCACTCGATCGTGCATTCGAGGCGGTGACAGCTTGGAGCCAGACCGTCCTCGTTCCCGGGAACGCCACCGACCTGATGGCGCTAGCTTTGAAACATGCGATCGTGGACCGATCCGTCGGCCACCTGATCCTTCCCGATGAGGTGCAGGAGATCTCGGGACTGGCAGATCCCCCCGAACGTCCGATGCCCGGCCGGCTTGCCGATCCGAGGATCGAGCCGCGGCGGGAAGAAGTTGATCGAGCCGTTGAGCTGCTGTCGCTCGCAGAGCATCCTGTCATCGTTGCCGGAAACGGTGCCAGGGCCCACCGGAAGGGTGTGATCCGCCTGGCGGAGAAGCTGGATGCTCCCGTGGTCACGACATTCAAGGCGAAGGGGCTGATCGGTGACGACCATCCGCTGGCATGCGGGACACTCGGCCGGTCTGGCACGCGCGTGGCCGCCGCCACCATGAGTCACGCGGATGTTCTTCTCGTTCTCGGAGCGTCGTTCTCGAACCACACCGGGATCTCTGAGAAGAAGACCACGATTCAGGTAGACGTCGACCGGATGACGCTCGGCAAATTCCATCCGGTCGACCTTCCGATTCTCGGGGACATCGGGGCCTTCATTGCCCAGATCAATGCGCGTCTATCGGACTATGACCGGCCCGAGGTCCGCAGCGCTGTGGCCGATCGTTGGACACAATGGCGGGCGGAGAAGGAACGCCGAGCGAACCTCAAGGATGTACGAGGATGGATGCACCCGGCCCGCGTTTTCGAGGTGCTGGGGAGGATCACTCCGGATGATGCCGTGATCACCGTTGACGTGGGCAACAACACCTACGCGTTCGGTCACTACTTCGAGTCCAAGGGAGAACAGGACGTCCTGATGTCCGGCTATCTCGGGTCGATCGGTTTCGCCCTCCCCGCGGCGATGGGTGCGTTCGCCGCGACGAGGGGGACTCGGCCGATCCTCTCGATCTCGGGTGACGGCGGTCTCGGTCAGTACCTCGCCGAGTTCACGACTGCCGTCAAGTACGGGATGCCGCTCACGCATGTCGTCCTGAACAACGATGAACTTGCGAAGATCAGCCGTGAACAGGTCTCAGCTTTGCGTCCCGTGTGGCAGACAGATCTCGTCAACCCGGATTTCGCGGCATTCGCCGAACTCTGCGGTGGTAGGGGATTCCGAGTCGATGAGCCGGAAGACCTCGAGCCGGCCCTAGCGGAGGCCCTCCAGACCGACGGCGGACCATCGCTCGTTGAGGTTCGGACGTCGCCGCGCTGGACGTGACGAACGTGACTCCGAAGAACGGGCCCTCTGTCCGTATCCTCCAGAGCAGAGAGACCGGGGATACATCATGATTCACATCACCCTCTCGGGTGACATCTTCCTCAAATCACGGCGCACCCAGCCGCGAATGATCAAACGCGTCCTCTCGAGTCTGCGCCTGGCACTGGACGAAGCCGGGTGTGAGGCACCATTCGAGCGATTGGGATCCCACCGATTCGCAATCGATCCGGGAGATCGGACCGATGAGGTCGTCGAGCGAGCCACTCGCGTCTTCGGTGTGGCATCGGTCGATGAGGTCGAGGAGATCGCGGCCGGTGACCTCGATCATCTCGCCTCCGAGGTGGCTCGCCTCACTCGTGACCGGGTCTCTGGCCGAACATTCGGCGTCAGAGTGAAGCGGCGCGGAAGCCACACATGGAAGTCATACGACCTCGCATCAAGATCGGGAACTCTCCTCGTCGAGGCTGGTGGATCCGTCAACCTTGACAATCCTCAGGAACCGGTCGACGTCATGGTGTTCGACGAACGGGCGTTCCTCGTCGTTGCGCACCATCGCGGACCGGGGGGCCTCCCCGTCGGAACGCAGGAGCCGGTCCTCGGCCTCGTTTCCGGTGGCTTCGATTCGGTGGTGGCAGCCTGGATGATGATGTCACGTGGATGCCCGGTTGAGTTCGTGCACTTCACATTGTCATGCTCTCAATCCGACCACGCCGTGGCGGTCGCCCGCTTGCTGTGGGAGCGATGGGGATACGGCACCGATCCGATCGTTCACGTGGTGGAGTTCCAGCCGGTGAAAGAGGCGCTGCTCGAACGCGTTGACGTCAGGATGCGTCAAGTCGCTTTGAAGGTGCTGATGGCTCGCGCCGCATCCCAGATCGCTGAGGAACGTGGGATCCTGGCTTTGCTGACCGGCGATGCGATGGGCCAGGTCTCATCCCAGACGTTGCCGCATCTGGTTGCGGTGTCGGAAGCTTCCGACGTCCCGATCTTCCGGCCCCTCCTCGGCCTTCCCAAGCAGGGCATCATCGATTACGCCAGACGGATCGGGACGGCTGAGATGTCGGCACGCGCCCAGGAGGTGTGCGACCTTTCGGAAGGAATGCCGGTCGTTACGGGCGCTCGACCCGAGAAGGTCGCCTCGTCGGTGAAGGATATTCCGAAGTACCTGATGACCGATGCGGTCGCGACGAGGAAGACGTTTCTTCTCAAGGATTGGTTCCCCGGCACTCTGTAGCTGGTCTCGGGACCTCGCCTATACTCACACCGAATCCAAATGGGAGGGACCTCATGGCGCGGATCGTACGTCTGTTCATAGTCGGAGCGATGCTCCTTGCACTCGGCGCAGGTGTGGCTGCGTGCTCCGGAGAGAATCAGCCGACGACGACCTCGCCGGAAGGAACCGAAACGACGCAGGCGCCCGAGACCACCCAGGCTCCGGATACGACGCAGGCGCCCGAGACCACCCAGGCTCCGGATACGACGCAAGGTTCCGATACCACCGCCGCCCCCGTTGACGAGGGCGAAGGAGAAGCTCCGTGGTGGATTCTGATCGTGGGTGGGATTCTCATCATCATCCTGATCGTGGTGCTTGCCCGCTCTGGCAGGAAGAAGGACGTCACGGTCGCACATCAGGGCCCGACGTGGAAAGAACTTGCTCGGAGCGGCTACGCCGATTCTCGCTGGTTGTTCGATCACCTCACCGAGGCTCTTGCCCTCTGGCGTGGTAACGCTCAGTTCGATCAGAAGACGGCGATCGGTGCAACTGCCGAGACGCCGAGACCTGGGAGAAGCTCTCCGGTCGAATGAATGCTGCTACTGAACACCTCTACGCCCTCGAAGCGGCTGCACCCGACACCAGAACCGCGGCGACGGCACGTAGCGTCGTCGATGGTCTCAACGACACCCGGGCGAGCGTCGACGCGAGGGCAGAGGCTCGGTATGCGTATCGGTCGGCTGAGGCGGACGGGGAGGGACAGTCGGATCGTTCTGCCAGCCTCGCTACAGCGAGGGATCGGGAGCAACGGGCATCCGCGAACCTCGGCGAGTCCAGAAGGAGCCTTGCTGAGGCGTTGACAAGCCTCTCCGCGATCACCTGACAGGTCGCAGAGCAATCAAAGGCGGCTGGCGGCGTCTAGCCATGAGAGGTCGGTATTGCCACCAGAGATGATGACGCCGACGCGCAAACCTGAGAAACGCTCCGGTTCTGTTCTCAGCGCCGCAAGCGGAGTGGCGCCGGATGGCTCGACGACGAGCTTCATCCGCTGAAGGAAGAACAGGGCTGCTTCGAGGATCGACGTCTCGGTCACCCTGATGATGTCGGCCTCGAGCGCAGTGAGAATGGCGTACGGCCTGGCCCCGATCCCCGTGAGGAGCCCGTCGGCCAACGTGACGGGGTCGGTGACACCCGCCAACCGTCGTCCCGACCGAAGTGAGCGGAACGCGTCGTCAACTGCGAAGGGTTCGGCGCCGATGACCGGGATCGCCGGACTCTGTGCTGCTGCCACGGTTGCTGCCCCCGAGAGCAGTCCGCCCCCTCCGATGGGGGCAACGATCACGTCGAGGCCCCCAACTTGATCGACGAGCTCGAGTGTGGCGGTGCCCTGCCCCGCGATCACTGCCGGATTGTCGAAAGGATGGACGAGCACCGCCCCCGTTCCCGCAACGACCTCGGCAGCTGCCGACTCCCGATCGGCATGGTCACACGGCACGACCTCGGCTCCGTATGAGCGGACCGCTTCGATCTTCAGGAGAGGCGCCGTGCGTGGCATGACGATCCATGCTGGGAGGCCCCGAAGAGCAGCTGCATACGCGACGGCCTGCCCATGGTTCCCCGACGAGTGTGTCACCACGCCGGAAGCATCCTCCGGGAGTTGAAGGACGGCGTTCGTGGCCCCACGTGCCTTGAAAGCCCCAACCTTCTGCAGATTCTCGGCCTTGAAGAAGACGCTCATACCGAGTTCGTCGTCGAGGGTTGACGATGTGAACACCGGCGTTCGATGAACAAACGGAGCGATTCGAATGGCGGCTGCCTCGACATCGGCGTATACGACGGGGAGGGTCAAGAGGGTCGCTCCTGGTTGCGTGGTTGTGTCATGGAGATGAAGTACGCGCCGAAGGCTGCTGCGGACAGGACATGCCACAACCCGTGGAATTGGAGCACATCGTCGGGAGTGCATGTCGATGCTCCAGAGCGGCCAAGGGCGTTGAAGAGGAGTGCGCCGGCGAAGAGTGCAAGCGCCGTGCCGTACCAACGGCCATCGATTCCACCGACTCTGTGCATGAGCAGATCTGAGACAACCAGCGCAACCACGGACAGTCCGGTGAGGAGATTCGTGGATGTCGGGAAGAAGATGAGGATGATTGCGATCGTCACCGACGCTGCACCGACGGACCACCATGCCCAGGAGCGGCGAAGACCGTACAGAGATGCAGGGTTCATGATGATCAGGAACCAGAGAGCAGCGAGGAACGTGATGTCGTGGGCGAATCCAGCGATCGGCGGCTGTGGACCGTGGTACAGGAAACTACCGACACCGGTCCCAACAAGTAGGAAGCCGAATGCGATGCGGAGTGTTCGCTCCGGCTTGCCGGAGGAGGTTGTTGCCGTTGCCATCAACAGGATCCCGACGATCGCGTACCCCAGACTCGTCAAGGCAGCCACCGGCTGAAGAAGGATGCCGTTGCTGAGCGTTTCGCAGTCGCCCGCTCCGAGGGTTGTGAACACGGCTTCGATCATCCGTGCAGGGTACCCGTGTCCTGTCTTGCGCCTGTGATCGGTTCTGGAGTGGTACGATGCCGACAAGCTGAGAGCGGTCACGCGGTGTAGGCGTCAAGAACTGTTTGACCACCGAGAGTGGCCGTCATAGACTGACACCCGGGTGTCCGGGGGAGCAACGCGATCGAGGAGGTCGACAGTGGACTCTCTGAAGGAGTCGGTCCAACGCCAGTCGTTCGACGTTGGGCGACGCGGTTACGAACGGGATCAGGTCGATCGATTCCTCAAGGAACTGGCGAGCTCCATCTCCACGCTCGAGGAGGAGCTGAGAGACGCCCTCATACAGAAACGCGAACTCGAGCGCCGGCGAGTCGGTAAGACCGAAGTCGAGGACTCCGTCGAGTCTGCCTATGTTGCGGCGGCCGAGGCCAAGCACAAGCTCCTCTCCGATGCGGAAGAACGGGCGTCTCTGATGCTTCGCGATGCAGAGATCGAGAAGGCGACGCTCCTTGCCGAGCCACAGGCGAAAGCCGACCGGGCCAGGAGAGATGCCGAGGGACTCCTCCTCCAGGCGCAGACCCGGCTTGATGCTGCAGACGGGGAAGCCCAGGCCGTTCGTGCGGAAGCAGAAACGATCCGGGCCGACTCCGCGCGACTCGTGGAAGTTGAGGTATCGACAGCACGAGAAGAAGGTGACCGAATTCGTGTGGAGGCAACTTCGGAGTCTGAGCGGGTCCTTGCAACCGCTCGATCCGAAGCGGAGGCGGTGCTGTCTGAGGCGGCAGAGAAGGCTTCGAAGGTGTATGAAGCGGAGCGGCAACGTTCCATCGAACGCTTGGCCAAGAGTCGGGACGAGTATGAGGATCTGGCGCGCAGGCTCCGGTCGTTGAAGGAAGCGACGGGGGACATGCTGACGAACGCCCTTCGTGATCACGAGGCGATACGGGTCGTGCTCGATGAGTCTTCGGTTGAGGTCGGTTGACCGTCGAATACGCGGGCTCCGAGGTGTGTGACGGTTGCCGGCGGAGTCGGTAGCATCACGAGGGAACATGGCGCGCAAGACGAAAATGACAAAGCGACTGCAGCAAATTGATCGCGCTGCAAGCCAGAGATCGTCTGCAGGACCTCCTGGCTTCAAGGCTTCCGTGGATGCTGGACCGGCAGCATCTTGGGCAGCCTTCATTGCCGGAGCGATTCTGGTTTTCGTCGTTTTCACCGCGATTGCTGTATTCGTCGGCACGCGATCCGTGGAGTCCGATTTGGAAGCCAGGTCCGAGCAAACCCTCCGACTAGCCGGATTCGGTGACATCAACGCCGACGCAGATGGTTTCGCTGTGGCGTTGAAAGGTCAGTACACCGAGGGCCAAGACGTCGCCGCTGCCGCGCAGAGCGTTGCGGGACTCGCCGGTGTCGCATCGGTGGATTCGAGCGAAGTGTGGGAGGTCGAAGCAACCGAGCTCGTGGTCAGGGAGGTCGTTGGCGCCCCGGTCGCGTTCGTGTGGAACGCTGAAGCGGTGACGGTGCAAGGCGATCTGTCGACCGAGGACCAGCGGGTCTTCGTGAACGAGTCGCTTGGCGCCCTTGAAACGGAGGACGGTTCTCTTCGATTTGTCAGCGTCGATGCCTCAGCTGTCCAGGTCATCGACGGACTCGCCTCAGAGGACGACTGGATCGGCAAAGCCGTTGCCCTCGTCGGCTCGCTGGCAAACGGGTTGGAAGTTGGTGCCGTCAAAGTCAATCCCGCCGGTGAAGTGGTGACGACGGAGGGCAAGACCGAGACCCGGCAGCAGAAGTTCGACGTCACCGTCGCTTCGGAAGATTTCGTTGCGGCTCTTCAGGGAGTCGGATTCGATCTCACCGACGGAGTGCTCGGACCACCGCAGCCGCCCCCCCCGACCAGACAGGAAGTCGAAGAACTCGAACGGACCCTCGCCGAACTGATCGAGGGAAAGGTGGTTGAATTCGAGTTCGCCAGCGACGAGCTCACCGACGTTGGGAAAGCGCTTCTCGACGAGCTCCTGGTGCCGTTGAGAGAATTCTCCGCCGTCTCGATCAAGATCGAGGGTCATGCGGATGCGCAGGGGTCACCGGAACGGAATCTGGAGTTGTCATTCCGCCGTGCCCAGGCGGTCGTCGTCTACTTCGTCGAACAGGGCGAAGACTCCAATCGCTTCGTCGCCGTCGGCTACGGTGATACCCGTCCAATCG
>RCNG010000416.1_pt1 | contig 19054 bp, 14 predicted proteins | sample 2041371 | NCBI WGS metagenome assembly RCNG01 (sample SAMN09708227, study PRJNA481090) | Marine sediment metagenome, whole genome shotgun sequencing project. | biome: marine sediment; feature: ocean; material: sediment; isolation source: Sewage treatment plant 1 marine sediment (STP1) ... | reverse complement strand
CGAGCACGACTTCCATGCGCTCGGGGTCGGTCACGAAGTAAGGCGAGAGGTAGCCGCGGTCGAACTGCATGCCCTCGACAACCTCGAGGGTCGTCTCGAGGCCCTTGGCCTCCTCGACGGTGATGACGCCGTCCTTTCCGACCTTCTCCATGGCTTCTCGAATGATCTCGCCGATCTCCGAGTCGGAGTTGGCCGAGATGGTACCGACAGCGGCCACCGCGTCTCCCTCGACCGGTTTGGCGAGGTTGGTGATCGTTTCGACAACGACCTTGGTCGCCTGGTCGATGCCGCGCTTGAGATCCATGGGATTGGCGCCGGCGGTGACGTTCTTGATGCCCTCGCGATAGATGGTCTGCGCGAGAACGGTCGCCGTGGTGGTGCCGTCACCGGCCACGTCCGAAGTCTTCGATGCCACCTCGCGCACCATCTGTGCGCCCATGTTCTCGAGCGGGTCGGGGAGCTCGATCTCCTTGGCGACGGTGACGCCGTCCTTGGTGATGGTCGGCGAGCCGAACTTCTTCTCGAGCACGACGTTACGACCCTTGGGGCCGAGGGTGACTTTGACGGCGTTGGCGAGCTTGTTCACGCCCGCGACGAGCTTGCCCCGAGCTTCCTCGGAGTAGACAATCTGTTTTCCAGCCATGATGGGCCTCCTATTTCTCTATGATGGCGAGGATCTCGTCTTCGCGGACGATTGTGTGCTCCTCGTTGTTGATCTTGATGTCCTGACCGGTGTACTTGCCGATGAGCACAAGATCGTTCTTTTTGACGGTCATTGGGAGGCGCTTGCCGTTGTCGTCCAGCTTTCCGTCTCCCACTGCCACCACCTCCGCCTCCTGGGGCTTCTCTTTGGCGGTGTCGGGAATGATAATTCCTCCGCGCACTTCTTCGTCGGTTTCAATGCGCTTCAGGAGGACGCGATCGCTCAGTGGTTTGACCTTCATCTGTCTCGCTCCTTTCGAGTTATGTGTGTGTTTTAGCACTGTTACTGGGAGAGTGCTAAAGGGAATATAGTCGATTTTCCGGTGACTGTCAACCGGTTTTTGAAAATTTCTTAGTTTTGCGTACTAAGATCTTGACTCGAGTGAGAATCACAGGTTTCTTAGTCTCTCTAACTCAGATCTATCGGCCCGCCGATGACGGACGGTAGCCACCGGCGGCCGGGTGGACATTCCAGTGCGGGCCAGGGCATTGCCTCGGGTGGTGGGCCGGGTTACCGTATAGGTACGTGAAGTCTAGCATCGTCGATTCGTCCCTATCCGATCCGCACGGCACAGGCCAGCGCCGTGCACTGCGCCGCGCTGCCTTCGGCATTCACCCCGGAGAAGGAGCCCTGGTCTGGCTCTTCTTCTTTGAGTTCCTCATTCTCACGACGGTCCACTTCGCGAGTAAGAGCGTCCGTCAGGCTACATACGTCAATGAGTTGGGCGCGGAGAACCTGCCGTGGGTGTATCTCGTGGTGGCGGTGATCTCGTTTCCGGTGCTGGTCATTTACTCCCGTCTGGCGGGACGGTATCAGCTACCGATGCTGATCCTCGGCTTCACTCTGGCCCACGTGTTCGGGTTGACCCTGTTCTTCTACCTCTTCGGCACCGGCGGCAAGTGGGTTGCGGTGGCCTATTACATCTGGCTGAGCATGGCCTTCGCGATCGCGGTCTCTCAGTTCTGGACGTATGCCAATCAGATCTTCGACCCGCGGCAAGCGCGTCGGCTCTTCGCCTTCATCGGCGCCGGCGGCCTCCTCGGTGCGGTCCTCGGCGGCGGGCTGGCTTTTGCGGTCACTCAGCTTTCGGGGACTCGATACACCCTGCTCGCTGCCGCGGTCTTGCTGCTCGCCGTGCCGTTATTGGTGGTGCTTATCGAGAAGGCGAAGGGGCCCATGCCCGTGGTGCCGCCCCGTCATGGCCGCGAACGATTCGAGGAGGCCCGTGGCGGTCTGCGGACTCTGCGTGGTTCGCGGCTCCTCGCCCTCATCGCTCTCCTCATGCTGGCCACGGTCATGGTCGGGCAGCTCGTGCAATGGCAGTTCAACTGGTGGGTGGAATTCACCACGCAGACCCTCGATCAGCGGACCTCGATGTTCAGCATCGCCCTCAGCCTGGTTGGAGTGGTGGGTTTCTTCTTCCAGCTCATCTTCACCGGGCGGATCCACCGCGTTCTCGGTGTCGGGGTGGCCATGCGGGTACTTCCGTCAACGGTCCTGATCTCCCAGCTTGGGGTGGTGCTGGCGATCGTGTTCGTGCAGCCGTTGGTATTTCCGTTGATCTGGGTTCTCTTCGTTGGTGAGGGCAGCCTCCGTCACTCCGTTGACCAGGTGACCCGCGAGCTGCTCTTCATGCCGGTGGCGGCGAACCTCCGGGTCAGGGCCAAGGCGTTTATCGACATCTTTGTCCAGCGCTTCGGCAAGGGCGCCGCCGCGATCCTCATTCTAGTAACCCTGAGGTTTTTGCCGGCAGACTTCGTCAGCGTGCTGACGCTTATCCTGGCGGGATCGTGGGTGGTGCTGACGCTCAAGGTGCGGAACGAGTACGTCACGGCCTTCCGCGAGGGGCTGAAATCGGGCACCATCCAGCCGGATGCTGTCATCGACCCGAGCGATGTGACCACGGTGACGACCCTCGTGCAGTCTCTCGGTAGCTCAGATGCCCGTAAGGTGCTACACAGCCTCGAGCTGTTGTCGAACAGCGGAGAAGGGCGCCTCGTATCGCCCCTGCTGCTCCACCACGAAAGCGCCGAGGTCCGCCGAAAGACCCTCGAAATCCTGGCCGACACTGGGCGCGAGGACGCGGCGCCTCTGGTCGAACGCGCAATGAGCGACGCCGATGCCGAGGTGCGGACCGGCGCCATGCGGACCCTTGCCGTGCTGCGGGGCGAGCACGCCGCGAAGTTGGCGCTGGATCATCTCGATGACGACGACCTCCACATTCGGGCCTCGGCGGTGGCAAGCCTCCTCGGCGGCGGCGATCCGGAGGGAGTTCGGCGCGCCGAGGATGTGCTCGCCGGGCTGGTTGCCGGCGACGACCCGGAAGTTCGGGCGGAAACCGCCCGCGCGCTCGGCCAGGTGTCGGACCCAACGGCCGGCGACGTGGTGGTTCAGCTTCTCTATGATCGCGATCTCGCGGTGGTGCGAGCGGCCATCGGTACCGTCCGGTTGCGATTCGACCGCGGCGGACCCAACCCCTTGTACGCGACGATTCTCATTTCGTTAATGGCCAACCGGCGCCTCAAGCACGAGGCGCGAGACGCTCTCGTCGCTCAGGGAGAGAGTGCGGTTGAGCAGCTGCTCCTCTTTATGAAATCGCCGGACGAGCAGATATGGGTGCGGCGGGCGATGCCGAAGACGATCGCTCTCATCGGGATCCAAAGCGGCGCTGACGCACTGATTGACAACATCGACACCAGTGATGCCATGCTGCGCTCGAAGATCATCGAGGCCCTGGTTTACATGAGGACGCGCAACGAGGAGATCAGTTTCAAACGGCGCACGATCGTTGACCAACTCGGCCACGAGGCTTCCCGGTATCTGCGCCTGCTTGCCGATCTGTGGGCGGTGTCCTCGCTTCACGAGGCGCGTCTCGATGGCCCGCTGGCTGTGTGGAACAGGGACGGACGGGTGCCGACCCTGCCGCAGCAGCTGTTGGCGCAACGGATGGCGAGGAAGGTCGGCAACGTCTTCGGCCTGCTCGAGCTCATTGAAGATCCCGAGGATGTTCGGGCGGCTCAACGCAGTCTCCTCAGCGGCCAGCCCAACCTCCGTGCCCGGGCTCTCGAGTACCTTGACAACACCTTGTCGGGATCTGTGCGGCGAGATGTTTTTGCGGTCATCGACGACGCGCCTCCGGAGGACAAGCTGCGGCGGGCGCAGCTCTTCTTCGATATCAGCGTTGAGTCGCCGGAACAAACTCTCGAACGCCTGATTCGCATCGATCCGTGGAACGATCCAAGCGCCGTCGGCATCATCCTCGCGGCCCTCCACAACGTGTGGAACGAGGAGATCGTCGCTCTGTACTCCCTGGTGAGAACCATGGCGGAGGAGGCAGAGGATCCGATGGTGCGGGAAACGGCCGCCTGGGTCAGCAGCCGGGTCGAGGGCGGCTTGCGGACTCGTGGAGTGATCGCAAAGGGAGGAGACAGAGACATGGCCCCCATGGCACAGATCGAGATGATGGTCTTTCTCCAGGGCGTGGATCTCTTCGCTCACTGCAACGCCGAAGAGGTGCTGCGGTTGGCGGCGATCGCGAGCGAACAGACCTATGAAAAATCTGAGGTCATCTTCCGCCGCGGAGATCCGGCCGACGCCCTCTACTGTGTTGTTGAAGGCAGAGTCGGACTCGATGCCGAGGACGAGAAGGGCGCCGTCATCGGTCCCAGCGGCCGATTCGGAGTCCTCGACATCCTGAGCGGCAGGCCGCGGTTGGGCGACGCGGTCGCGGTCACCGACACCCGGGTGCTGATCATCGAGGCAGAGGACTTCTTCGACCTCCTGTCCAACAACATCGAGATCGTCAGAGCCCTCTTCACCACGGTCATAGCGCTGAGCGAGGATGCGGACGAGAGATTGCTCTAGCGAATTAGGAATTAGGAATGAGGAATTAGGAATGCCGCTCACCCACCCGAAATGCCTTCAGCTGTGGGGGGGCGGGCGGGAATTCCTAATTCCTCATTCCTAACTCCTAATTTGCGGTGCGGCGGTGCCGCGGTGCGGTATTTTTGCCGCGTTCGGACTTTCAATCGTTTGAACACATGGGATATCGTTTCCTAGTGCGTAATGGAGGGAGACTTCGTCTCATGCAAAGACCAGATCCAATTCGTTGCACCTACTGTGACGTCATCCAGGTGTGGTCGGCGGAGCAGACCGATCGTACGATGATCGGTGAGGTCTACACGTGCCCCTCGTGCGGGCGCCAGACCGCCTGCTGCGACGATCATGCAGCTCATCAGCTCGAGGCCGATCCAATCATGCACTGGATCGCGGCCGAGCCGCTCTACTAGGTATTAGGTGTTGGGTATTAGGTATTAGCTCACGGTAGGCCGCCGCCGCGGCCTTCGGCCGAAAGTGTGGCCAGGATCCAACCCTTAGACTCGCAGCTTCCGGTTTTCCGAGGATCTTGCGATGAGCTAATGCCTAAAACCTAATACCTAATACCTAATACCTACCCGAAGGGTAAATCCCCGACCTTGACCACGTGGAGGTGGAGGCGGTCGTCTGCCGGGGCCGACTGGGCGAAGGCCAGCTCAACGATCGGAAGAAAGGCGGCCGGGTCATCGGTCGCAACCACGACTCGGAGACGGTTGAATCCAGCCCCGTCACGTTCCGCGAGGCCTGCGGCGATCAACCCCGGCAGGGTGGTCGCGACCTGGTGTGGATTGCCCGACGCGTGGAGGACGTACACGAGGAGTTGCCCGCCGACATCGATGCGAGAAAGCCTGGTGTCCTGGTCGCAGTCGACTGTGGTGTGGGAGCAGTCAATCGACCGCAGAACTTCGTCCGGACATCCGCATCCAAGGGTGGAGCGGATGAAGGTCTGTAGCCGGGAGGTCTGGTCGATGGTCACCGCTTCATTCTATCCTCCCATCCAACAAGCCGCCCAGGTACAGGGCGCAGGGTACAGGGCCGACTTGAACCCTGCACCCTGCACCCTGCACCCTGTACCCTGTTCCCGTGACCTCCGATGCTGCCAGCAACTTCAGGGAGCGCGCCCGGTTCGAAGCCGGACGTTATGGATCGGATCCGTGGGTATTCGTGCGCGAGCTGTTGCAGAACTCGCGAGACGCCGGTGCGCGCAAGGTGTGGATCACGACGACGCGGAGCGAGGGGCGAGATCGGATCGAGTGCCGGGACGACGGCGCCGGCATGAGCTTTGAGCACGCCCGGCGGTACCTCTTCACTCTCTACGCGTCGAGCAAGCGGGGAAGCTCGAAGACGGCGGGGCGATTTGGGATCGGATTCTGGTCGGTTCTGCGGTTCTCTCCCGATATCATCGTCATAGGCTCGAGTCCCGACGACGGCAGCGACGGATGGCTGGTCCGACTCGACGGCGACCTCGAGCACGCCGTTCGCGAGCAGGCGGTGATGGATCCGGGCACCGAAATCGTGCTCGAGCGGCCCGCGCGCGAGATCGATCTCGAAGGCGCGATTCGGGATGCCGTACTTCGCGATGCCCCCTTTCTGAGCTGTCGCGATAAACCGGAGCGGCCCCTCGAGGTGCGCGTCAACGGACGAATCGTGCGGGCCGAGCACGAGCTTCCGCCCCCGAGCCTGAGCTTCGAGCGTCGGGGTCTGCGAGGCGAAGTCGCTCTCGGCGACGAGCCGCGGGTCGAGATCTTCGCCCATGGGCTGAAGGTGCGCGATGCCGCGAGCCTCGACGACTTGCTGCTAGGCGGTAGGCCGGGCCGTCCCCCGCCCCTGGCGACCACGGGGGGTTCCGCGCCCAGGGTCAGGATCGACAGCCGCGATCTCTCGGTTCTTATGGCGCGCGGTGACGCCCGAGAGGACCGTGCGCTGCGACGCCTTGTGGCGATCGGCCATCGTGAGCTGGGGCGCCTGGTCCGGGCGGAGTTGGACCGGTTTGCACGAACCACCCGGCACGGACGAATTGGTGAGTGGATGCGCGATCTTTGGGCCGGGGTTCAACTGCCGCGGTTAGCGGTGGCCGGCGTTGCGGCCGTCGTGATCCTCGGTCTGGGCTGGCTCGCCCTGCAGCGGTGGTCCGGAAACGGGGAATATCGGCCCACGGCTCAGGAAGTCCAGGCCCCTTCGAGCGGGGCAGACCGGGTATCGGCGCCGTACCGCGGGCTCGAGGGGAGCTATCGCGGACCGAGTGTGGAGACCCTCGGCGGGGTCTCCCCCCCGGTAGATCTCCGCTACCGACCCGCCGATCAGGACCTGTGGTTCGCCGCCCTGGTGATCGACGGCCTCGATGCTGACGGTGTGCCGGCCGCGGATCGGTCGACCGTGACCAGGCCCTACCATGGCCAACCGTGCGTCGAGGGCTGCGTCGAGATCGAGATGATGGTGGATGCCGGCGCGGGTGTTCTCCGCCTTCCGGTCCCCACCGGCCACGTTGTCGACCCGGGCAGCGTGCGGCTCAATACCGAGCCGGTCCCGGTTGTCATTACGACGGTGGGACAGCCGGCGATTCGATTGCCGGCGGCTCGTGTCGGGCGACTTTACTACGTCAGCTCGCCGGGACCGGAAAGTGCACCGGCCGCTGCCGGCGATTGGCCGGAGCTGCCCGCGGAGCTGGGGCCGCTGGTGGCCGATCTCGACACGCTTGGCCGGGCGGATCGGGCGTCGGTGGCGGCGGACTACGTGCGCCGTCGAGTGAGGTACGACAGGTCGCGGGCGACCTCGAGAAGCCTCCTTGAAGCACGGCGAAGGGGTCTCGACCTCTTCAGCCGCACGCTGGTCGTAGGCGCCGGCGACTGCGATGTGCAGAACGCCCTCCTGGCTGGGATCCTCGATCACGCCGGAGTCCCATCGCGCCTCGCTCTGGGTTGGGTGGGGAGCGAAGGGCGGGTCCTCGCCGGGCTGCATGCGTGGGTCGAGTTTCTCGGGGCGGACGGGCACTGGGCGGTGGTTGACGCGAGCGTCGATCTCGAGCGAACCTCGGCGTTGGCGGGTAGCGAGCCTGCGGAAGCAGTCGGGTCGGTGGGGTCGATCGCAGCCGGTCGATGGATGCTGATCGTAGGCGGGGTGTTTTTGGTCGTTGTCGCAGCCGCAGTTGTGGTGGTTCGACGATCGTGGAGGCGCAGCTTGCACCCGGGCGACGGATCCGACCTGTCGGATCTGCTCCGCGCCGCCGCCGAACGCCCGCAGGCATTTGCGCGAATTCGGCCTCTCTTCAATCGGCGGGTGGTGCCGCTGCTCGAACGACCTCCGATATCGTTGGCGCAGGCGCGCGACGGGCTGCGCCGGGGTCGGCTGGGCAGCGGGTCGCGGACCTCGCGGTTGGCGGCGGCAGCGGCGGGGGCAGGAGGCATGGTGATCGACGGCGGCAGCCGTGAGGGCCGGGTGGTTGCCGAGGCGCTCGGAGCGGTCGATCTGGATCGCTGGCAGGAGATCCTCGAGAGGTCGTGGATCGAGCCCCTGGCAAAACGGGTCGAGGAGGCGTTCGATGCCGCCGGCGAACCCTGCCGGTTGCGAATCGCATCCCAGGTCGGGCAGCAGATTGCGGTGCTTGACGGTCGTGCATTCGGGCTGGGTCGGGCGTCATGCCGGGTGGTGATTGATGAGGAGAGCGAGCTGTGGAAGGCGGTCTGCGGGCTCGGCCGCAGGCGACCCGCTCGGGCGGCTCTTCTGCTCGCGGATTCGGTCGTTGACGCCATGGGTGTGGGGTCGCAGTCGCGGCCTCGGTGCCTGAGAGCGCTGGCCGAGGCTGCGCTATTGGAATCGGGCGGAGGTGCGTCATGAGCACCGGGGAGCTGCTCGCCATCGATGTCGGCAGTGAGCTCCGTACTTTATGTGAGGCGCAACTCCGCGGAACCTGGCAGGTCCCGGCCGAGCTCGTACGGCTGGCGCTGCGATTGGGCGCGAAAGAGGTGTTTGTGAACTCCCGGTGGGGTGGTGTGACCGTGTGCTGGAACGGTGCGGTCATCGACGAAGACCCAATTCGAGATCTGAGATCGGCCCTCGATCGGCGGTTCGGCGCCGACGAGCGACAGCGGGCTATCGGCGCTCTCGAGGCCTCGGGGATGGAGCCGCTGATGTGGGCGGCGGGGTTGCGCGGCGCCCGGCTTCGGGTGGAGTGCGGCGGTATCACGTCCACTCTGCGCTTTGAACACCGGGATGGCGGCCGGCCGCGGCTGATAGTTGGTTTGGGAGGCATCCAGCAGACGGAGGTGAAAATTCGCTGGGGCTGCGCCCGTTTTGACCGCAGGCGCGCGCTCGCCTGGGTGCGCATGGCGACGCGGTTCGCCGACGCCAGGGTCTTGGTGAACGGTCGGCAAGCGCCACAGGGATTTTCAGGCGGTCTTTACCACCTCCGCCTCGACGACCCGATTCCGTGCCGTTTGGGGTTGACGAGTGCGGGAGATGAGCCGGTGCTGTGGCTGCTCAAGGACGGGGTGGTCGCGGCGCGCGCAGGAGTGCCCGGCTTTCCGCCCTTCGAGGCCGCAGTCGAACTGGCCGGCATCGTCCCCGGAGGAGCGAGCTCGGCCGATCTCAGGCGGGTGGTTTCCCCGTTCCTGCCTGAGTTGGTGGATCGGGCGGTGTGGATGATGATCGAGGTGGCGGGTCGCCTGCCGCACATGGCAGAGACTTCCCGCCGGCGGCTCACGATCCTCCTCTTGCGGGCGGCCGGCCGGAACCGCCGGGACCACGAGGTGAGCCGCGTCCCGCTGATTCCGACCGCCGGCGGCGAGCGACGTCTTTCGATCGAGGAGATCGGTGTGTTGGCCGAGCGCCGCGGCGGAGTCCTCTCGGCGCTTGATCCCGATGTGGCGATCGACGATTCGCTGTTGGAAGCGGACTCGATGCTTGTGATCTCGGCTGAGATGTGCGGTCTGCTCTCCGAGTTGGTCGACGTCAGATTCCAGGCCCCTTTTCATCGCGAACACCGGTTCATCGATCGCGCCGTTCGCGGGTTGCGCCATGCCGCAGCGGAGGAGTGGCGTCGCGTGCGGGGCATTATGGGATCGCGATTGGTGCCGGCGTCGGAGCTGCGCCTTGGGGAACGGCAGCTACTGGCCGCCCTCCGCGCTGACGATCCTTCCTTGACGGTTGAGCTCTGTTACGGGTTGGGCGCTGTGCGCAGGACCTCATGCGGGATCGCGATTCCCCGCGACAACCCCTGGCTGGCGGCGGCTGCAGTCTGCGTCGAGGAGGATCCATCGTGGGCTTACCCGCTGCTCTTGGTGATGGGAACCGGAGATCCGCCGTCGCCGGATCTGCGAAAACGATGGCGAATGGCATGCCGGCGTGGGGAAATGTGATAATGGAAGATGGGTGCGGCCCGGACAGGTCGTGTGCGCGACCCTCCGGTGTCAATCTCATGCGGGGCCCGCCTGCGGTGGAACCGGGTGGGCCGATGGAGGGATCGTGGATAGAAGTGAACCCAGAGTGCTGGCGGCTGGGCTCGGGCGAATGGCCTTCGACCGACTCGCGCCCGAGCTGCAACGCGATGCGTTGGACGTCGAGTGGGTCGAGACACCCGAGGCCGGTGTGGCGCTGGCCAAGAAAACCCGGTACGACGTCATCATCATGGATGCCGAGCCAGGCGAGAGGCCGCTCGAAGATGTGATTCGCGAGCTGCGGGCCTCCCGGTCGCTGAGCCGCGATACCGCCGTCTTGATCCTCGCCGAGCCCGACCAGGTGGATGCGGTGCGGGCGCTCAAGAGCCACGGCGTCAACAGGATCATGTTGGTCAGCGATCCTCCGGAGATCATCCGCGCGCAGATGACGACCCTTCTGGATGTCGCGCCAAGGGCGACCGTCCGCGTGCCCACGAACGTTGAATCGGTCCTCGGCGGCAGTGGGCGTGAGCTTTTCTGTCAGACCGAAAATCTGTCCATGTCTGGAATGTTGGTGAAGACCCGGCACCAGCCGCAGCTCGGGTCGCCGGTGGTTTTCAAGATCGACCTGTCGGACCCTGTGGGCACTATCTTCGGGCGTGGCGAGCTGGTCCGCCACGCTACGCGCGGTCGGGGGAAAATTGACGGCATCGGCATCAAGTTCCTCAGCTTTGAGGACGATGGCGCGCTATTGCTGCGGGACTACCTCGATGCCCTCAACCGCGAGTCTGACCCCGACCCGGAACCGAGCGCTGGCCCTGTGACCCCGGTACGCCTCAAACGCAAGAAGGCACCCGGCCCCGAGGTCACTCTCGAGTTCGAGTAGCAATCTCCGCCAGCAGAACCTCGACCGCCTTTTCCAGCTGCTGGTCCTGGCCCACCGCCTCCAGTGCGGGGTCGTTGTCGATCGCGAAATCCGGATCGAGGTGTTTGTTCTCCATCAGGTCGCCCTCGTTATCGATATAGCCCACCTCGGGGATTCCGAACGTCATGCTGCGATCCTGGAGCCGCTCCCACCACACCGAGGTGCACGTGCCGGGCACCTGCATCCCCACCATCATGCCGATTCCGAGCGCGGTGTAGGCGGCCGGGAAGCAATGGGCGTCGGAGTAATTGCCCTCGTTCATGACCACGATCGACGGCTTGGTCCATCGGTGCGACGGCTCAACGCCGATCTTCTGACCGCGCGGCAGCGCCCGCGCATAGACCTCGCCGGTGAGCAGGACGGTCAGCGCCTCGACCAGATTGCCGCCATTGTTGAAGCGGGTGTCGAGAACGATGCCTTCCTTGTCCACCGCCTTGCCAAAGATGTCCTCAAAGATTTCGCGGTAGCGACTGTCGCTCATCGAACGGATGTGGGCATAGCCGAGCCGTCCGCTGGAGAGCCGATCGACCTCGGCACGCCGTGACCGCACCCAGCGTTGGTAGAGGAGCTCAGACTCGGCACCTTGGGAAATTGGTTTGACCGTCTCCTGCCAGTGTGTGCCGGTCGCCGGATCGAAAAGGGAGATCCGGGTCAGCGTTCCAGCCATGTGGTTGAGCAAGGGGTACCAGTTCTCTCCGGCGGCGATGGTGTGGCTGCCGATGGCCTCGATGATGGTTCCGGCCGCAACCTTGGTGTCGGCGATCTGCAGTGGCCCGCCGTCGATGATCTCGGCGATTCTGATCCCGGCGCCATCGTAGTTGGGGTCGGAGAAGAAGGCGAGGGTCGCGGTGGCGTCGGCGGACGGGTCGCGTGGCCGGTAGTAGCACCCGAGGTGGGAGGCGTTGAGCTCACCCTGGAGCTCGGAGATCAACTCGCAGAGATCGCGGTTGTTGTCGATTGAGGGTAGAAAACGCGCGTAGGCTGCCCGGTAGAGATCCCAGTCCACGCCTCCCATGTCCTCGACGTAGAACTTCTCCCGGGTCTGGCGCCACGCGTGCTCGTAGATGTAGGCCCGCTCGGCCGCCGAGTCGAGCTCCATCTTGGCTTGGAGCGAGACCGGTTTCACCTTGCCCGATTCCACCTCCACCGATTTGAGCTGGCGGTCTGCGAGAACGTAGATTTTCTTGCTTTCCTTGTCGAGCTGCATGCCATTTGTGCGTTCGGCCTTGAGCTTGGCCAGGAGTTTGATCTCCTTCTTGCGCGGCTCGTAGACCCACAGGTCGTATCCCTTCTCGAATGCCGCGAGGTAGAGGATCTTCTCGCCATCGGGGGTGATCTGAGCATCGTCCATGTCGGCGGAGTGCTGGGTCAGGCGGATGGTCCGGTCTCTCAGACCGTCGAGCTGGATGTCCACCGGGTCGGGCAGCTTGATCTCGTTGTCCTTCTTCTCACCATCGTCCTTTGCGTCCTTCTTCTTGTCGTCCTTCTTCTCACCATCGTCCTTCTTGTCGTTCTTCTCCTTTTCCTCGAGCTGCTCGTACTCCGCCTCCGTCAGGTGGAATCGGTCCCAAGCATCGCGGGTCAGAAAGGAGGCGTAGACATCGTAGTGAGACGGCCAACCCGACTGGTTGCGCTCGCCGTGACGGTCGGTGAACCAGAACACCGCCTCACCCTTCATCGCCCAGCGTGGCCACACATCCTCGTAACCGCTCTTTGTCAGATTAACCAGCTCCCCGTCACCCGACGACGGCGCCAGACCGACCTCGGACGACCAACGGGTTGGGCTCAGGAACTCGACGAGGAACCACTTGCCGTCGGGTGACCACTCGTACCACTGGTCGCCGTCGGTGTAGGAGTAGGTCGCGTCGCCGGGTACGATCGTTCGGCTCGCATCCGAGGCAAGGTTGAGCACCTTCAAGGTGGTGCGGTCCTCGAGGTAGGCAACCTCCTGGCCGTCTGGCGAGAAGGCGGGCTGGAAGGTCTCGGCCTCGGTCACCAAAACGGGCTTTTCGGAAAAGGCCGTGGCGTTGAAGAAGCTCGGCTCCTCATCGTCCGTGAGATCCGTACGGTAGAGATTCCAGCTCCCACCGCGTTCTGACGCGTAGAGCAGGCTGCGGCCGTCGGGGCTGAAGGTCACCGAGCGTTCCTGCTCGGGGGTGTTTGAGATGCGCTTGGTGTCGCCGTGGGTGGTCGAGGTGACAAAAATTTCGCCGCGGGCGACAAAGACGATCTCTTTGCCGTCGGGCGACACATCGAAATCGGTAATCTCGCTCGCCACGTCGATGTACTCGATATCGTTGTGACGGCTGTCGGCCGCGACATTGACACCGATCGTGTGGCTCGCCGCAGCGCCGGCAGGCTGCACATAGATCTCGCCGTCCCAGGTGTAGCAGAGATCACCACCGTTTGAAGTGCTGAGAAATCGCACTGGATGGGTGTCAAAATGGGTGATCTGAACCGGCTGCGCATCGGCGACGAGTGCAAGCTGCCACACATTGAATGTGCCATCACGTTCCGAGAGATAAAAAAGCGCGTCCTCGCCGGGCGCCCATACCGGCTGGCGGTCATCGGCGCCGAACGCGGTGAGCTTCGTGTGCTGTCCGCTTTCCGTGTCATAGATCCAGATGTCACGGGCAAAGGACGAATCGTCGTGCTTGCGCCACGCGTTCTCGAGGCCCTTGCGGTCGGAGTAGGCCATCCGCTTGCCGGCCGAGTCGTAGACCGCATAGATCGCGGGGGTGCTGAGCACCTGCTCCGGCATACCACCGGTCAGGGCGACCTTGTAGAGTTCGGGCTGTGAGCCGCGTCGCGGGTAACCGACCATGTCTTCTGCATCGAGCCGCCCAGAGGCGAAGAGCACCGCTGTGCCGTCGGGTGTGAAGCTGGTTGGGTTGTCGGCTGCCGAGTGGAAGGTGAGCCGCGCTGCAGCGCCGCCCGACGCCTCCATCACGAAGATGTCGAAGTTGCCGTAGCGATCCGAGGCGAAAGCGATCTTCGACCCATCCGGCGACCACACCGGTCTGTAGTCGTGAGCCTCGTGCACAGTCAGCTGGATCGCCTGACCACCCACCGACGGCACCCGCCACAGATCGCCGCGAAAGCTGAAGACGATCGTTTCGCCGTCGGGCGAGATCGCCGGGTAGCGCAGCCACAGCGCTGCATCAGACGCCAAAACCGTGCCCGACGCCACCAGCAAGGCAACAACACACATCACACCCGAAACCACATGGTTGAGACGCATGACTTCCCCCTAGCACAGATAGAATACGCCCGCCGCAAGGGCGGAACCGATAGACTGTGAGTACGAGGTTGGGTGCGGAAGGTTTGAGGCTTTCCCTTCGTCAGGGCGCGACATTCTGTAGCTGGCTTCGAGGTATAGTGGAAGCTGTATGAGTTCAGCGCGTGAGGAGGACCCGTGACCGACAAGCGATCGAAGGTCCTTGTGGCAGGAATCGGACGCGGCCCTTTTGAGAGGCTTGCGCCGGTGCTCGACCGGCAAGAGTTGAACGTCGTCCGAGTGGCGACACCCGAAACTTCGATCGAGCTCGCCAGTGCCGAGACCTTCGACCTGATCATTTTCGGCGCCGACCCCGAGGAGCTGACGCTCGAGGAGGTCGTTGGGATGATCCGCGACCCGTCTTCGGCGAGCTGCAAGGCTTCTATTCTCGTGCTTGCCGAGCCCGGACGCGTGGATGTGGCCCGCGCCCTCATCGGGTGGGGCGTTAATCGGATCATGTTCCTTGCCGATCCCCCGGAGCTCATCGGCCGGCAGGCAGCGAAACTTCTCGACATCGCACCGAGAGCCGATGTCCGGTTTTCAACGCGCCTCCGTGCCTCCCTCGCCGACGGCAGCGAAGCGGTCCTCGGCACAGCCGTCAACCTTTCCGCTTCCGGAGTGCTGGTGAAGACCGACACCCCATTCCAATTGGGTGAGGAAGTGGTCATTTCCATCACCGTGAGTGATCAGGGTGAGTTGATATCCGCCAAGGGGAGGGTCGTGCGGTGCGCTATCCCCGAACGAGGCGGTGTCAAGGGCGTCGGAATCCATTTCCAGAGCTTTGCGGGAGGCGCCAAGGATCTCATCGAAGCCGTTCTCGCGGAGGCTCTAGCCGACCCGCTCGGAGACTGACCCGCTCCTGGCCGGTCACTGAACACCGCAATTCCCATTCGCGCCACGATCGTTTCCGCATCGAGAGCTGTGCTGTGCCCTCGGGAGTTTCCGGATGGAAACGTGCTAGGCTCGCGCCCATGGCGGGGCAAGGGAACAGTCCGGGAAGACGCAGGCCGGGAAATGTCGAGCACGCCATCAGCGCGCTCAACGCCTGGTTCGGCGACTATCTCTCACAGACTGACAGCGGGCTTCAGCAGTCCATGGCGTTTTACCGGGACAACCGACCAGTGGCGCCGGAGGACATCGCGGCGCCCCCGACGGGCAGAGTCTGCGTGTTTGTGCACGGGCTCGGTTGCAACGAGTCGCTGTGGTCATTCCCCGCGCCCCACGAGGGAGGCGATTACGGCGAGCTGTTGGAGCGGCGCTGTGGCTACATGCCACTGTACCTGCGCTTCAATACGGGGCTGCGCATCTCCAATAACGGCAAACAGTTGGCGGGTCTCTTGGAACGATTCTGCGCGCGCCACGACGCAGCCGTCACGGAGCTGCTGCTCATCGGCCACAGCGTTGGCGGGCTGGTCATCCGCAGCGCCTGTCACCAAGCGGGCCAGGATTGGGTATCGCGGGTGCGTCACGTCGTCTATCTGGGCTCGCCCCACCTGGGGGCGCCGTTGGAGAAAGCCACGAACGTGGCGACCAATGTGCTGGACCGCTTTGACACCACGGCCACCCGCGTCGTCAGTGAGGTGCTGAATACCCGCAGCCGTGGGGTGAAGGATCTTCGCTTTGGCAACCTGGCGGATGAGGACTGGCTCGACTGCGACCCGGACGAGCTCATGAACAATCGCCGAGTACCCGTCCCCTGGCTGACCACCGCCCGCCACCATTTTGCGGTGGGTCAGGCGGTGGCCGGGGTGGGGACGTTTGGGGACGCCATGGTACGGCCGGATAGCGCCGCCAGCCGGGCCCACGGCTCCCAGCCGGGCGCGCCGGGCGGATCCGATGTGCAGGTGATACCGGGGCTGAACCACCTGGCCCTGGCCCGGCACCCCGCTGTCTACGAACACCTCGAACGTTGGGTCAATGAAGATGAATGAAGAGGCCTGGAAGCGTCTCAGAGGATTCAAGCGGCTGATCCACGACGGCGTGGAGCGCGGCGCGGATTTCGTGGAGAAGCACCACCGCCACGCGGCCGAAAAGCCCTTTCGAGTGCTCGAGACCATCACACCCATCGCCGCGCCCACCAAGGTCGTACATGGTGTTCACAACGGGGTGCTGTGGCTTGCCTATGGCAGCATTCGCGCCATCAATCGGGCTGCCGAGATGGCGGACGACTGGGTAGTGGACAGGCTGGAACCTGCGGACGATGTTGACAACCGAGCAGTCTGAGACAATCGTATCTCAAAGCCAAGGAGGCACTCATGAACACAATCGAAGCTATCAGCACGAGAAGGGCAGTGAAACATTTTGACCCGGACCATCAAATGCCCGAGGCGGAAGAACGCCGGCTGTTGGACCTGGCCCTGCTGTCCCCAACTGCGTTCAATATCCAGAATTGGAGATTCGTCGTCGTCAAGGACCGATCGCTGAGAACGAAGATTCGAGAGGTCGCCTGGGATCAGGCGCAAGTGACCGACGCTTCTCTGCTGATCATCATCTGTGCCGATCTCAAGGCGTGGGAGAAGGACCCCGGTCGCTACTGGACTGAAGCGCCGACGGAGGTCGGCGAGTTCATGGTCCCGGCAATTGACAACTATTACCGGGGCAAGGACCAGGTTCAGAGGGACGAGGCCATGCGCTCGTGCGGAATCGCAGCCCAGACGATCATGCTGGCGGCTAAATCCATGGGGTATGACACATGTCCGATGGATGGCTTTGACTATGAAAAAGTCGGCGATCTGATCGATCTTCCCGAAGATCACGTGATCGCGATGTTTGTCGTCGTAGGGAAAGGCACTGTGGATGCGTGGCCGAGACCCGGTCAACTCAGTTCGGGCGAAGTGACCCTCGAGGACCGGTTCCCCGTCGAATAGACATCCTCCTAGCCCGTTCCCATCCAGAAACTCTGGTGGGAACTGCATAGTTCTCGATGCAGAAACGAACGATTTTTGTGCAAGTTCTAGGAAGACAAGGATTTCCGCGGCTTGTACTCGAGTACGCCGCACAAGGGAATCCGCAGTCTGACGACGAAATTGCCAAAAAGCGCCGTTTCTGGACGAGAACTAGCCCGCATTACTCACCGGGTCAGGGTTGGAGCTTGTAGCCCACTCCGTGGGCTGTGAGGATGTGGCGTGGGTGGCTGGGGTCCCGCTCGAGCTTTCGGCGCAGCGATCGGATGAAGTTGTCGACCGTGCGGGGCGAGCCCTCGAAGTCCCAACCCCACACGTTGTCGAGGATCTCTTCGCGGGTTCGGGGCCGTCCCGGGATCAGCGCGAGGAAGCAGAGCAGATCGAACTCCCTGGCCGACATCGTTACCTCGCCACCGCGCACGATGACGCGTCTGTTGTCCCGATCGAGCACCACGTCGCCGAATGTGAATGGGGGCTCGGTGGCCTGGTCGACGCCTCGGCGCCGGAGCATCGCCTCGACCCGCGCCAGCAACTCGGGCAGCTCGAAGGGTTTGGACAGGTAGTCGTCGGCGCCGATATTGAGGCCCTCGACCTTGTTGTCGGTGCTGCCACGGGCTGAGAGGATCAGCACCGGCACGTTCTCGTTGCGGTCACGCAGCTCGGCCAGGATATCGAGGCCGCTCCATCCCGGAAGCATGATGTCGAGCACGATCAGGTCGGGACGGAGATCGAACGCCTTCTGCATACCCTCTTCGCCGTCCGCCGCGGCGTCGACCTGGTAGCCGTGGAGCTCGAAGTTGAGCACCAGGCCTTCGCGCAGGGCCCGGTCGTCTTCGATCACGAGAATTGTCGCGCCGCGAGTCATGAGGCGGCTGTCTCGTTGTCGTCGGGCGGAGGCGCGGGAAGACGCACAATCATGCGGGTCCCTTGTCCATCACGGGAATGGGCCTCTATCGTCCCTCCGTGGGCAATGACCAGAGCTCTGGTGATGGCGAGCCCGAGCCCGGCGCCGGTGGACATCGCGCGCAGCCTGTCGTCGGTGCGGAAGAAGGGCTCGAAGATCCGGCGCCGGTCTTTGGCCGGGATCCCGATCCCGTTGTCCTCCACTTCCAGCACCACCTCGTCGCCTCGGTCGAAGGCTCTGACTGTGATCCGCTTGTCCTCGCCGGTGTACTTGTAGGCGTTGATCAGCAGATTGAGGAGCACGGTGACGATCCCGTTTGAGTCGTGAGCAAGCGGGGCGGCGGTCGTCACCTCGGTGGTGAGGTCCACCTCCCCCGGAGCGACCAGCAGGGAGAACCGATCCAGCGCCCTCTTCACGGCGTCGGCCACCGGCTCGACGTGCAGCTCGAGCACCACCCGGTCCTTGGCCGCGCTGCGCCAGGTCAGAGCCTGGTCGATCATCGTTTCGAGCCACTCGGTTTCGCGGACGATGGTGTCGAGGGATTCCTTGACCTTCTGCGGGTCTTCCCGAAGCCGCCCAGTCTGAAGCATTTGTGCGTACATCCGGATTGCGGTCAGCGGGGTTCGCAGCTCGTGACTCACGTTGGCGAGAAAGTCGGACTGGAGCCTGGCGGTGCGCGCCTTGCGGCCGAGCAGCACGGTAGCCGTGACCGCGCCGCCGATGGATGCTGCGGCGAAACAGATCACCAGTATCCCGATCACGAGATTGTTGGCTTTCTCTCCCAGAGCGATGCTGACAATGCCGACCGAGGTGGACAGGATCACCGGCAGGATCACCCCAACCGCAAGAGTGACGATCACTGCCGTCAAGCTTAGGTTGGGGCCGAGCTTTTTGAGTCGGGTCACAACCTTCGCCGGGCGATCGCCGAGGGTGTCCGCGGCCAACGTCGAGATCCGAGACCTCGCGGTGGCCTCTAGATCTCGATCACGGTTTAGATCAGGGTCCTTGTCCATCAGCGACAGTATTGCGCTCCCCGCCCTCCTTGTCACATCAAGCCGCTCTCAGGAGGAACTCTCGCGTTTCGTGGTGATGAT
>RCNG010000413.1_pt1 | contig 19098 bp, 19 predicted proteins | sample 2041371 | NCBI WGS metagenome assembly RCNG01 (sample SAMN09708227, study PRJNA481090) | Marine sediment metagenome, whole genome shotgun sequencing project. | biome: marine sediment; feature: ocean; material: sediment; isolation source: Sewage treatment plant 1 marine sediment (STP1) ... | reverse complement strand
GATTCCGACGATCTTGGACATGTCGTCCATTGTTCCGACCGCGGTGGCAAGATCGTCGGAATCGTCTGACCTGGCACCCTCTCTTCATTTGACCACCTGCAGCTTCCGAAACGTGCTCGCCATCTGCCGCCGCTTGCTGGCATCCGAGGTCTCGAAGTACGTGATCGGCACGCCGCTGCGCCCGGCGAAGTGTTCGGCCTGTTCCTTGGTGATCACTGCCTCGCCCGTTTTCGGATCGCGCAGCATCTCGAACTCCTTGCCCCAGATCTTGCGACGACTGTTCGAGGTCTCGTATGGGATGCAGTCGGTGGGGCAGATCTCGGCGCAGGCCAGACAACCGATGCAGTCCGGCGGGGGTTGGTGAAAGGGCGGAGCGATCTCGCGGCCCCAGCCGCGGTTGGTGCTGGAGATTGCCGACACCCCGATGTGGTCGCAGACCCTGGTGCAGAGGCCGCACAGGATGCAATCGTCGGGCTCAGGGTTGGGCTCGAAGGAGGTCTGCTCGATACCGTGCTCACGGGCCAATTCCTGGATCAGCCGCGCCTCCGGGCAGCGCGCGAGCAGGAGGTCGAGGACCACCCGGCGGGTCTCGATGATCCGCGCTGAATCGGTCACAACCGTCATCCCTTCCTCCACCGGGTGGTTGCAGGCGGTGACGACCTTGAACCAGTCGTCATCCCAGCCGGCCTGCGACATGTCGACCACGCACAGCCGGCAGCCGCCCCACGGCTCGAGTCCGTCAAAGTTGCACAGCGTCGGCACCTCCACCCCGGCAGCGCGCGCGGCGTCGAGGATGGTGGCGTCCTCCGAGACCGTCACCCGGCGCCCGTTGATCTTCAGCGTCGGCATCACACCTCCTCGTAGGTGCCAGGAGAAACAATGTTAACGATCTTCTCGCGACCGCGGACCGACGTTGCTTCGCTCTTATTGAAAATCGTTAACATTGTTTCTCCTGGCACCTTCACGTCAATTCAACCTTGGGAAATGTCCTGATCGCGTTCGTCGGACAGACGTCGAAGCATGCGCCGCACGAGATGCACGCGTCCTGGTGGATGAGGTGCAGCTCCTTCACGACCCCCTCGATGGCATCTACCGGGCAGGCCTTGAAGCAGGCGTGGCAGCCGTCGCACTCGTCCTCGATGATCTCATACGCCGTGAGGTCTCGGCAGATGCCGGCCGGGCAGGCCTTGTCGACGATGTGGGCCTCGTACTCGGCGCGGAAGTATCTGAGCGTCGACAGCACCGGATTGGGCGCGGATTTCCCGAGCTCGCACAGGCTGCCGAGCTTCATCGCCGTGGCCAGCCGCTCGATGAGCTCGATGTCGCCCTCGACCCCATCGCCCGCGATCAGCCGGTCGTAGATCTGGACCATCTGGTGGAGGCCCTCGCGGCACGGCGTGCACTTGCCGCAGCTCTCCTCCTCGAGGAAGGCGAGGAAAAAGCGCGCCACATCCACCATGCAGGTGCGGTCGTCCATGACGATCATGCCGCCCGAGCCCATCATCGAACCGGCCTCGGTCAGCGCCTCGTAGTCGACCGGAAGGTCCAGAAGCTCTTCCGGAACGCAGCCGCCCGACGGCCCGCCGGTCTGCACCGCCTTGAATGGGCGGTCGTTGAGGATTCCACCGCCGATGTCGTAGATGATATGGCGCAGCGTCGTGCCCATCGGCAGCTCGATGAGGCCGGTGTTCTTGACTTTGCCGACAAGCGAGAAGGCCTTGGTCCCCTTCGACCTCTCGGTCCCCATCGAGGCGAACCACTCGCCGCCGCGGTCGATGATGGCGCCGATCCCGGCCCATGTCTCGACATTGTTGAGCACCGTCGGCAGATCGAAGAGCCCCTTCTCGGTCGAATGCAAGTACTTGGCACGGGGTTCGCCAGTCTTGCCCTCGAGCGAGCGCATCAGCGCCGACGACTCGCCGCACACGAAGGCGCCGCCACCGCGCGAGATCTTGATGTCGAAGTCGAAGCCCGAGCCCAAGACGTCCTCACCGAGGAGGCCGTACTTGCGGGCCTCGGCGATGGCGATCCCGAGATTGACCACAGCCAACGGGTACTCGTCACGGACATAGAGCCAGCCCTCGTGGGCGCCGAGGGCGTAGGCGCCGATGATCATGCCCTCGATCACGGAGTGTGGGTCGCCCTCCATGATCGAGCGGTCCTTGAAGGCGCCCGGGTCGCCCTCATCGCCGTTGCACAGCACGAAGCGGCGGTCTCCGGGCGCCGCCTTGCACGAGCGCCACTTGCGGGCGGTCGCAAATCCGGCCCCGCCGCGGCCACGCTGGCCGGAGCGCTCGACCTCGTCGATGACCTCGTCCGGGGTCATCTCGTGGAGGGCCTTGGCCAGCCCCGAGTAGGCGCCCTCGGCGATGGCGTCGAGGATGCTTGTGGGGTCGATGCGACCAATGTTCCGCATCGCCACCCGCACCTGGTTCTTGTAGAACGGGATCTCGTTGTACTGGGCGATCCGTTCGCCGCTGACCGGCTCTTTGTAGAGGAGGTTTGGAATGACCTCGCCGCCGATCAGGGTCTTCTCGACGATCTCCTCGACCCTGTTCGGTTTGACCTTGGTGTAAAGGATCCCGGACGGCTGCAACGCGACCAGCGGCCCCCGCTCGCAGAAGCCGTGGCAGCCGGTCGACTTGACGAAGAGGTCCACGGTGGCGTCGATACTGCGCTTGGCGATCTCCGCGGCGAAGGCTTCGGCGACCTTCTTCGATCCCCACGCGAGGCAGCCGGTCCCGCAGCACACGAGTACCTGCTGCGTCCGGCTCGCGTTGCTCTCCCTGGCCTGGGCGCGCAACGTCTCGAACTGGTCCTTGGACTCAATTCTCATCGTCGCCCTCCTCGGCCAGGTACTTCTTGACGCGGGTGGGCTTGGCGCTACCCCAGTATCTGTCACCGACGATCACCACCGGCGCCATGGCGCAGGCGCCGACGCAGTTCACCGTCTTGACTGTGAAACTGAGGTCCTCGGTGGTCTCGCCGGGACCGATGCCTAGCTGGCGTTCGACCTCCTCCACCAGCTGGCCGGCACCCCGGATGTGGCAGGCGGTGCCCGTGCACACCTTGACGATGGTGTCGCCCTGCGGCTCGAGCGAAAACGCCTTGTAGAAGGTCGAGACCGAGAAAACCTTGGCCAGCGGCACGTCGAGAGCTTCGGCCACCCGTTCTAGAACGTCGCAGGGCAGGTAATTGTATGCGCGATGCACGTCCTGCAGGACCTGGATCAGCGCCGGCTCCCCGGGCGGATACCCGCCGAGGATTTCCGCAGTCATGCGGAGGTCGGAACACGGAGTTTCTGCCATCAAGCCTCCGCCATCGTGTCCTTGGCGACCGCACCGAGCTCGTAGCCCTTGTGCAGCGCCTCGATGTTGACTTCGATCACCCCCGGTTTGGCGGCGAAGGTTTCCCTGATCACATTTTCGATCTCCTCGAGCGCTACCGCGTCGGTGGCGCCGAGATACGCGCCGAGGGCAACCATGTTGGCGCCGCGTGGGTTGCCGAGCTCAGTCGCCATCTCGTTTGCCGGCACTTCGATGACCGTCAGATCATCCCTTTCCGCGCCGCGGTCGATGAGCGAAGAGTTGATCAGCAACAGCCCTCCTGAACGGACGTCTGGCTCGAATTTCTCGAGCGACGGCAGGTTCATGGCGACCACCGCCCGCGGCGAGCGGATCACCGGCGACCCCACCGGCTTGTCCGAGACCACCACCGTGCAGTTGCAGGTCCCGCCGCGCATTTCGGGACCGTACGAGGGCAACCACGACACCTCTTTGCCCTCGTGCATACCGGCATAGGCCAGCATCTTCCCGATCAGGAGGATCCCTTGTCCTCCGAATCCGGCCATGATCACATCGCGCTGCATGACCCCTCCAATCAATCGACGAGCGGTTTCGACTCCCGGCTGCCGCCGTCCGGGGTTTTGAAGATCCCAACCGGGTAGTACGGGAGCATGTTCTTCTCCAGCCACGACGTCGACTCCACCGGTGGAATGCCCCAGTTGGTCGGGCAGGTGGAGAGGATTTCCACGAGCGAGAAGCATGTCTCCGCAACCTGGTACTGAAAGGCGCGTCGCAGCATCTCCTTGGCGTGCACCGCCACCAACGGGTTGTGAACCGTAGCGCGGGCGACAAAGGCCGGGGTTCTCAGGGTCGCGATGAGCTCGGCGACGCGGATCGGATGGCCGGCGAGCTCCACGTCCCTCCCCAGCTGGCAGGTCGTGGCCACCTGGCCGGGCATTGTGGTCGGCGCCATCTGGCCGCCGGTCATGCCGTATATCGCGTTGTTGACGAAGACCACCGTGACCTTCTCGCCGCGGTTGGCGCAGTGGACGATCTCGGCCATGCCGATGGAGGCGAGGTCGCCGTCCCCCTGGTAGGAAAAGACGATGAGATCCGGGCGCGCACGCTTGATGCCGGTCGCCACCGCGGGCGCACGCCCGTGTGAGGCCTCGTGGAAATCGGTGTTGAAATAGTTGTAGGCGAGCACCGCGCAGCCAACCGGGGCGATGCCCACGGTGCGTTCGCGGACCCCGAGCTCGTCGATCACCTCGGCCACCAGACGATGGATCAAACCGTGGGTGCAGCCGGGACAGTAGTGGGTGCTGACGTCGGCCTGGGCCAACGGACGGGCAAAGACAGTCTCAGCCAATGTGCACCTCCTCCGAGCTGCCGTCGAGGATCGCCTTGATCTTGGCGACCACCTCGTCGGGCGATACCAGAATCCCCCCCATCCGGTTGAGAAAATGAATGGGGCGGCTGCGGGCCAGGGCGAGCGCGACATCCTCGATCATCTGTCCCGACGAGAGCTCGACCACCAATACCGAGTTGGCCTTAAGCGCCGCCTCCCGCACCGCCTCGTAGGGGTAGGGGAAGAGCGTGATCGGCCGCACCATGGCGACCGCGATCCCCTCCTGGCGGAGCTCGTCAATCGCGGTCGAACAGACCCGCGCGACGGTGCCGTAGGCGACGATGAGGATGTCGTAGTCCTCGTCGGCGCCGTAGGTCGTGAATCGAATCTCGTCACGGACCATGGTGTCGAACTTCTCGGCGAGCTTGAAGTTGTGTCGCTCGAGCTCGTTGGGGTCGAGGAAGAGCGAGTTGATGACATTGGTCGGCCGGCTGCCGTCACAACCGGTGGTCGCCCAGGTCTTGGGCGTAAGTTCCTTGACCGGTTCGCGGCCCTCTGAGAATTCGACAGGCTCCATCATCTGGCCGATGAGGCCGTCACCGAGGACCATGACCGGGTTGCGGTAGTAGTCGGCGAGGTCGAAGGCGTCCTGCACCAGATCGGCCGCCTCCTGAATCGACCACGGCGCCAGTACGAGGACCCGGAAATCGCCGTGGGCGAGGCCCTTGGTGGCCTGGAAGTAGTCTCCCTGGCTGGGCAGGATCCCGCCAAGACCCGGTCCCGCGCGCATGATGTTGACGATCACCACCGGCAGCTCGGCGCCGGCAAGGTAGGAGATGCCCTCCGCCATCAGCGACACACCGGGCGACGACGACGAGGTCATGACCCGTTCACCGGCCCCGGCCGCGCCGTAAATCATGTGCGACGCCGCAACCTCGGACTCCGCCTGCACGAAGGCGCCGCCGATCTGTGGGAGCCGCATCGACATGTACTCCGGAATCTCGTTCTGTGGCGTGATCGGGTAGCCGAAGAAGAGCTTGCAGCCTGCCTGCACCGCCGCCTCGCCGATGGCCTCCGAGCCTTTCATGAGCTTCTTGGTCATGCGCGTCTCCGATCAACAACCCGCGTCCGAGTCCGCGTCCGAGAGCTTCCCACATTGGGGCGCCACCTTTCGGGCGCGGGCGCGGGCGCGGACTCGGACGCGGGAATGGTCATCACTTCAACCCCCATCAGTAACTGAAGTAGTGGTACATCGTCCCGTTGACCTCCATCTCGATGGCCATGTCGGGACAGGTGATGCAGCACAGCCGGCATCCGATGCAGCGCATCTGCTCCACCACCTCGGCGTAGAAGTAGCCCTTGCTGTTGGATTTCTTGCCCATTCCGAGGATCTGCTGGGGGCAGGCATGCACGCACAGCTCGCATCCCTTGCAGCGGTCTGGGCTGATCACGATCCGCGACATGGACGCTCCTTTCTCAGTTCACGACGAAGAGCGGACCGGTGGTCCGCAGCTCCGGAGTTTGCGCAAACGGCGGCGCGACGATCCGCCGCAGGCCAACGATCGGACACTCGATGTGCTCTCCAGCCAACACCGCGGTCAGGTCTTCTTGCACGGTCATCGCCACCAGCGGTACCTCGGCGAGATGCGCGGTCTCCAGCGCCTGCCGGTAACCGTCGAGGACCACCTCCGGGGTGGTCTCGTCCATCAGATGGGTGTTGGAGATGAGCCCGCTCACCGGCACCCGTCCCACCGCCTCGATCTCGCGAACCATCGCCACCGCGCGTTCTGGATTCGGGGTCGACGGACGGCGGAAGTTGAGTACCAGCAGACACTCGGTGTCGTCAACGGGGATCACATCCGAAAGCGAGCCGAGCACCCGCGCCCCGACGTCGTCACCACCCACATCCATGATCAACCGCATCCGCTCGTCGCGCAGGCTGCTACGGATCTGCGGGACGATGATCGGCAGGTCTGCGTGGACGTTGGCGCCGGTGGGCGCGAGGAGATCGACCCCGGCATCCGCGAGGATCGCCCGCGCCGAGCGGGAGCGAAAGTAGGGCTTGACGACATCGAGATCGGCGAGGGTCACCCTCGACCCGGCGGCGGCGAGATCGAGCGCCCCGTTGAGGGCAATCTCGGTCTTACCGCTGCCAAAGTGGCCAACGAAAACTGTCACCCGTCGCTCGTACATCCACGCTCCCGTTGTGGGGGTTTTCGCGCTGGGGGCCGACCCTGAGGTCAGTACCCCATTCAATCTATGTGAACCTCTTCACGATTGCAAATTCTTTACTGAGACGCAGTTACAGATGGCGGTGTGGCGATTTTATCCTGCACCCCAGAGCAACTTCTGAATTGTTCAGGCGCGAATTCGTCTCGATACGGTTCATTCAATTCATGCAGCCGAGACGGCTGCACCACAAAACCGACCCCGTACCTTTGTGGTGCTGGCGGCCCGCCCGCACATGCCGTCGTTTAACCCTCCCGCTCATCCACCGACATTCGAATGCGGCGGGCGGCACACTCCGCATACCCGGTGCACCGCCGGCAGACGTCGTCGTCGGCAAACCCGAACTCGCTCGGCGCGCAGACGGTGATCGAGGGGTCCCTGGCGGCGTCGAGCTCGGCGAGGAGGGGCTGATCCTCTTCAGCGACGGCGCCGCCCTCGCGCGCGCGGGCATCGGCGGCTCGAACCCTCGGATCCCACGTCAGATTGCGCCCTTCGGCCTGCTCGCTCTCGGTTCTCACCGCGATCTCGGTCTTTCGTTTGTTGAGCGCGAACATGAACTTGCGACGGGTTGGTAAACGGCGGGTGGCGAGGAAGAAGAGATAGCCGGCCGACGTGCCGGCAACGTTGGCAAGACCAGCCACCAGCCCGTAGGAGAGGCTCGAGTAGACGAGAATCGCCGCCGCGACAATCGCAAGGTACTTGACCTTGACCGGAATGATGAAGAAGAGCCGAAATTCAACCTCCGGGTAGAGGGTCGCAAAGGTGAACAACAGACAGGTGCCGAAACCGATGTCGCCAAAGAGCAGCCGACCGAGGGCAACCGCGGTCAACGACGCACCGAAGGTGGCGACGAGCCAGAAGACGAGAAACCTCGGCGAGCCCCAGCTCTCCTCGAGCGGGCGCGCCATGATCCACAGCACGAGCATCGAGATGAAGAACCAGACCATGCTGGTGCCGTGGACGAACTGGTAGGTCACGAGGGTCCACGGCCGCGCCGTGACCAGGCCCGGAATGAGGGCCAGGGCTTGCTGCCCCCCTTCAATCATCGAACCCAGGATGAAGACCGCGAAGTGGGCGAAGATCAGCCCCTCGGTCAGATGCCACTGCTCTCGCTGCATCAGCGTCTCCCCAATCGTCGTTCCATCTCCTGCTGGCTCAAGCGCAGAATGATGGGCCGCCCGTGCGGGCAGCGATATGGGTTGTCGGTCGCGACCAGGTCGGCGAGCAACGCCCGTTGTTCGTCGATCGACAAACGATGGTTGATCTTGATCGCGGCCCGGCACGACAACGAGGCTGCGATCTCCTCCTCGAGCTCGTCGGCCGCGCGTTCGGGGACACCATCGAGGGCGGTCGCGCGATCGAGGATCTCCTCGACGACCCGGTCCACTTCCTCCACCTCCAGCTCGGGCGGCACCGACGACAGCCGGATCGTCCCGTGGCCGAAGATCTCGGCCTCGATACCAACCCTGCTCAACAGCTCGGCCACCGATTCGAACGCAGCCGCGCGCGCCTCCCCGACCTCGATCAGGCGCGGCGTCAGGAGCCCCTGTGAGGGTGTTTCTTCGCCCGCGAGACGACGAAGGATGCGGTCGTAGAGCACCCGTTCATGGGCCACGTGCTGATCGACGATCGCCAGGCCGTGCTCATCCTCGAGGAGCAGGAAGGAGTCGCGGTACTGGCCGATGAGGCGGCCGAAAGGGGTGTCCGCCGGACCGGACTTCGCGCCCGACCGCACGGCGTCTCCCGTGGCGGAGACCGTAGGCCGCAAGGCATCGTCCGCCACCGTCTCGAGTCCCCCACCACCATAGGCCGGATGCTCGAAGAGCGGCGACCCGCCCGCCGCGTACCGTTGCCGGATCAACTCGCCGTATCCTCCTGACGGAGGCGCCGCGACCCCGCCCCACGCCTCGCCCTCCTCGAGTTTTCCGACCGCCACTCGTCCCTGGGACGCCGCCACTCCCTCGCGTACTGCCCGCTCGACCAAGGCAAACACCGACCCCGATCGAGCAAAGCGGACCTCCGCCTTGGCCGGGTGGACGTTGACATCGACCTCGTCCGTGGGCAGCCGGAGGTCGAGGACCACGCGGGCGCCGCCGAAACCGCTCCCCGCGGCTCGCAGCACCCTCATCACGGCGCCCACCAGCAGACGGTCACGCACGACCCGGCCGTTGACGAGGAAGATCAACATCGGGCGGCCCTTGCCGCCGCCGGGGGCGAGGAGACCCTCGACCTCGCCGCCTCCGGCGGCGTGGAAGCGAAAAACCCGGTCGGTCTTCGGCCACAGATCCGTGAGCCGGCGCGAGAAATCGGGAGCAATGGGGGCATCGATCAATGTTCTCTTTGAGTGGCGGAGGGTGAAAGCAACATCTGGGCGCGCCAGGGCCGCACCCCACAGGCCCTCCTGGGCATGCCGCAGCTCGGTTTCCGGCGCCCTCAGGAACTTGCGTCGCGCCGGCATGTTAAAAAAGATATCCCGCACCTCGACCGAGGTCCCCCGCGCCCGCGCAGCGGCGTCCGCCCCCAGAATGCGACCGCCATCCACGGTCACCCGGACCCCACCCTCCGCTGGATCGGCCGAGGTCACCAGTTCAAACCGCGAAACCGCCGCGATCGATGGCAGGGCCTCGCCGCGAAAACCGAGGGTTGCGATGTGGTCGAGCTCACCGGCCGAGCGGATCTTGGAGGTCGCGTGCCGTTCGAGGGCGAGGAGGGCGTCGTCGGGATCCATCCCACAGCCGTCGTCACTCACCCGGATGAGACTGCGGCCGCCGTTCGTCAGATCTACCTCGATCCGCGTCGCGCCGGCATCGAGACTGTTCTCGACCAGCTCCTTGACCACCGATGCCGGACGCTCCACAACCTCACCGGCAGCGATGCGGTTCACGAGATCGTCGGGGAGAACGCGGATCTCAGGCATGGCGAACATCATACCCGTGCCGCCCAGCGCGCCCAGTGATCACTTTCGCCGGCGGCGACTCACGGTTTCTCGAATATCGAGGTGTCGGGTTTTGAGTCCGGTGTGACGACCCGGTTCGGGTCGGCCAGATCCTCGCGAATCAGCAGATCGATGAGATAGTCGCGCACTCCACCACGTCCCCTTTTCTTGTACACGGCGCGCACGGTTCCGGGCTTGAGGCTGATCCCGGTCATGTGCTTGAGGTACTGGCAAAAGACCTTGGAACGGGAGATGAAGGACATGATGAGGAGGATGAGCAGGACCGCAATCAAGACAACCGCACCAAGCTGAAACAGGGCTACAGGTCCGAGATCAATGAAATCCATGCTCGATTTACCTTCCGTCGTTCTCCGGATCGTCGTCGTTGAGCGCGTGCGTCTCGTCGACCTCGCCGAAGTGATTTTCCGGAACCAGCAGCTCGCGTCCCTTCGACCCGGCCAGCGGTCCCACTAAACCCTCCGTTTCCATCATATCCAAGAGTCGCGCCGAGCGGGTGTAACCGAGACGTAATCGGCGCTGGATGTACGACGCAGAGGCCTTACGGGTCTCCACGACGAGACGGGCCGCCTGATCGTACATTGGATCCGACAGCTCCTCGCCGTCCTCCATGACGGTCCGCCGGCCGCCACGATCGGGCGGCCCGAGCGGAGCGTGGGACAGGATGTCGCGTTGGTACTCGGGTTTGCCAAACCGTTTGATGTAGCGCACGACGCTCGCAATCTCCTTTTCCGTGACCAGCGGCCCGTGCAGGCGTATCAGATTGGCGCTGCCCGGTGGCAGAAAGAGCATGTCGCCACGACCCAGGAGGTGCTCGGCGCCCATCGAGTCGAGAATCGTCCTCGAGTCGACTCGCGAGCGCACCTTGTAGGCGATCCGGCACGGGAAGTTGGCCTTGATGATACCGGTGAGAATGTCGACCGAGGGTCTCTGTGTTGCACATATGAGGTGCACGCCGACCGCGCGGGCCTTCTGCGCCAGACGGGTGATCGACTCCTCCACCGCCCTCGACGACGTGATCATGAGGTCCGCCAGCTCGTCTATGATGATGACGATAAAGGGCATGGGCTCGAGCTCGGGGGCGTCGCCATTCCCGTCTTCGGCCAGCTTTTCCCGCGCGCGACGAAGCTGCACCGGGTCGTGCAGGAGCTGGTTGTACTGCTGCAGATTGCGAACTCCGAGCGCTGCGAGCACGCGGTAGCGGTCGTCCATCTCGGCCACCGCCCAGCCGAGGGCGTTGGCCGCCTTCTTCGGGTTGGAGATGATCGGCGTCAACAGGTGGGGAATGTCGCCGTAGACCCCGAGCTCCACCATCTTGGGATCGACGAGGATGAACTTCACCTCGTCGGGTCGCGCCTTGTACAGGATCGACATGATCATCGCATTGAGGCCCACCGACTTTCCGGAGCCGGTAAACCCACCCATGAGGAGGTGCGGCATCCGCGCGAGATCAGTGAAAAACGCCTTGCCGCGGATATCGACCCCGAGGCTGAGGGTCAGCAGCGACTGGGCACGTTGGAACTCGGGCGCCTCGATGAGCTGCCGCAATCGGATGACCTCGGGGTCCGGGCACGGCACCTCGATGCCAACGGTCGCGCGACCGAGAATCCGCTCGATCCGAACCGAATCGGTTCGCAGCGCGAGGGCGAGATCTTCGGACAGGCTCTGGACCGCCGAGATCTTGACCCCGGAGTCGAGCCGAAACTCATACGTCGTAATCACCGGCCCTGTGCGGATATTGACCACCTCGCCACGGACCTTGAACTCCTGGCACTTCAGGGTGATGAGCTTCGACATCTCGATGAGGGCCGCCGAGTCGCGCTCAGGGACATCTTCCATCATCTCCAGGAAGGCTTCTTTGGGAAGGTCGTAGGACTCGAGATCGTCGACGAAGTCGAACTCCTCCTGGATTTCCTTGTGTTTGGGCGCGGCCGCCTTCTTTGCCGCGGTGGCGTGTTTCTCCGCCTTGCCGCGACGGCTGGTCCTCGTCCGCCTGGTCTTTGGTTCGTCGGCCGGTTCTTCGACCATCCGATCCTCGGCCTGTTTGCGTACGATCCGAAATCGTCCCCGCCCTTCGACCTGTTTGACCGTCAGCGATCCCTTGTAGTCGTCACTGCCTTCGATGCGACGAATTTGGCGGTCGATCACCTTCTTCCGGGCGCGCGTCTCCTCCTTCGCCTGCCGCCGCTCGGACCTCTCCCGGCGTCGCTCGAACCAGGAGCCTCGCACCCGTTCCGTGAGACGGTCAGCGAGCGCGCCTGCCGACGCGCCCGACAGCAAGAGCACGCCGAGTATGAGCAGGAACACCAGCACGACGATACCCCCGACCGGCCCGGCAAATCCCCGCAGGAGCTCGGATTCGGCAAGACCCACATATCCACCGGTCGAAATGCGGCCGTCACGGTACGGCATATCGGTGCCGAGGAGGGCGGCAAAGCCCGGGAGGGCGAGCAAAAGCAGGCCCCATCCGGCGGCGGCGAGGCGGGGGTTGACTATCGGCGACTGTCGCAACAGCCTCCACCCGAGCACCGCGGCGGCCACCGGCAGCACGAAGGCCGTCAGACCGAAGAAGCTGAATAATGCTGCCGAAAGGGCCGCGCCGAGCCAGCCGGCGAGATTGTTCGACGTGTCGCGCAGAGTGGAAGCATGGAAGGGACTCGGGTCGAGGGGCGAGTGGGAGACGAGGGCCACGGCGATCAGCAACGCCCCCAGGAGCAGGGCCACCGCGACCGCCTCACGGACCACTCGATGGCGCATCACCGGCCTCCCACAACCAGCGCCACGACCAGAATCCCGAGCGGGATACAGTACCAGGCGAAACGGTGGAAGATGTTGCTTGACACCGTCCTGATCACCACCTGGAGCACGAAGTAGCCGGTGATCCCGGCAGCCAATCCGCCGGCAATGGCCACCAGCCCGAATCCGTTACCGGCAGCGGCCATTCCCGATTGCGTCTCCACGATTTCGACAACGGTCACGGCGGCGATGGCGGGAACGCTGAGAAGGAAGGAGAATCGCGCCGCCCACGACCTCTGCAAGCCTCCACCAAGACCGACCGCGATGGTCACGCCCGAGCGGGACAGACCCGGAAAGATGGCAATCCCCTGCGCAAGGCCCACCAGCACACTCTGCCTCCAGGTGGTCCCACCCTCACCCACCGATCCACCCGGAATGAACCTCGTCGCGGCGACAATCAGGCCGGTCACGATCAGCGCAATCCCGACCCATAAGGGGCGTTCAAAGGCCTGCTCCGCCACATTCCGCAACGGAAGGGCAACGATCGAAGTGGCGGCGGTGCCCACGATCAGCAGGCCGAGCAACCGGCGGCCGACCGCACTGTGAAGCCACTCGGTAATCTGGTGCCGCTCGTACCACACAACCGCAAAGCCGGTGCCGGCGTGGAGGAGTACGTCGAAGATCACTCCCGGTTGCTCGAAGCCCGGGATCAGCATCTGCGCCAACGCCAGATGGCCCGAGGAAGACACTGGAAGAAACTCCGTCACTCCTTGTAGGATGCCCAACAGCACCCCCTGCCACAGCGTCATCCGGGGTCACCACCCGGCCGACGCAACCGCGCGAAAAAATGCGGTTTGAATGACACAAACATGCTCACTAAATGGTATCACTACCGGACAAACCGTTGTCGATCGCCCACTTATGGCTGGTTTCCCAGCTCCTGCGCGAGGCGCACCCAACCTGCGAGTCGGACCGTGCCCGGCCGCGCCGAGGGATCGAGACCCGCCGCGGCGATTGGTCCGGCATCGGTCACTCGTAAGGCGTTGCTCAGCATCTTCCGGGGCATAGTGAGCGCCGGCGCCGCGAGCTCGAACGCCTTGTCCAACAACGCCGGGTCGTACTCGGGCTTCTTGAGGTCGAGCACGATCACGGTCGACACCACCTTCGGTCGCGGTCGAAATGCTTGCGGTGGAACATCGAAGAGGATGCGCGCGTCCGCCCAAGCTGCGCGTTCGAGAGCGAGGAGACCGTGGCCGCGCCCCCCCGGTTCGGCCACCACCCGCGCGGCGACCTCCTGCTGCAGCATCACAACGAGGCGGGTAAAGAGATCGTGGCGCGGCAACAACCGGCGGAGAATCGCAGTGCCAACGGAGTATGGAAGATTCGAGGCTACCTGCCACGGCGCCTCGGCCGCCAGAATCGGTCCGAGCTCCGCGCTGAGGGCGTCGGCCCGCCTCACCTCCAAGCCTCTGGCGCCGAAACGCTCGCCAAGGGATGGCACCAGTTTCTCGTCGAGTTCGAGGGCCAGCACACGGTCGAAGCGGTCAAGCAGCGGCCCGGTCAAGGCTCCTCGGCCCGGACCGATCTCCAGGACCCGGGGGGGATCGTCAGCCAGAACCGCTGCGATGCGCCCCGCGACGCCCTGGTCAACCAGGAAGTTCTGACCCAACCGGCGGCGTTTGGGACGACCCATACACGAGTTATGAGTTTTGAGTTTTTAGTTTTGAGTTCCCGCCCAGCCCCCCGCAGATATTGGGCGAAGACGTGTAACTCAAAACTAAAAACTCAAAACTCAAAACTACCTCTTGCATGCCGCCGCCAACTTCGACGCAAAACTCTCGACTTCTTCGATCAGCTCGTCACAGTCGCCCATTGCGCCGATGCGGCTGACGATGGCCGAGCCCACGACCACGCCGTCCGCCTTCTCGGCAACCGCCGCCACCTGCTCCGGGGTGGAGATGCCAAAACCGACCGCCACCGGCAGACGAGAGGCCTTTCGTGCCATGCGGATAGTGTCCGCAAGCCCGCCGTCGAGTTCCCGACGGGCGCCCGTGACCCCGGTGCGTGAGACCAGATAGAGAAAGCCACCACCGAATCCCGCAGCGGCCTTCATTCGTTGTCGTGTCGAGGTCGGGGTGACCAGCATGATCAGGTCGATATCGCGGGCATTGATCTGCTCCTCGAACGGCGCCATCTCCTCGGCCGGGACATCGGTGAAGAGCACACCATCGACTCCGGCGGTCGCGGCGTCCTCGGCGAATGCCTCGATGCCGTACCGCAACACCGGGTTGGCGTAGGTGAAGAGCACGATCGGAATCTCGAGGTCTTGGCGAATGACCTCGACCGCCGCCAGCACCCCGGACAGGGTGGTCCCGGCAGCGAGCGAGCGCTCGGCGGCGCGCTGGTTGGTGGGACCGTCGGCGATGGGATCAGAAAACGGCACTCCGAGCTCGATCACGCCGGCGCCGGCGCGTGCCAGGGCACGGACGATCTCGATGCTGCGCTCGAGGGACGGGTCGCCGGCAGTGACATAGGGTATGAAGACGGCCCGCTTCTCGCGCTTCGCATTCCTGAAGACTTCGCTCAGGCGGCTCACGGTGCTTCGACCTCCACCCTTCCGACCTCATTGAGGTCCTTGTCGCCGCGGCCGGAGAGGTTGACGAGAATGTTTGTGTTAAGCGGCATCGACGGCGCGACCTTGGCCGCGTAGGCGATGGCGTGCGCCGACTCCAGCGCCGGGATGATGCCCTCGCACTCGGCGAGCAGGTGGAAGGCGGCGATCGCCTCGTCGTCGCTGACGTGGGTGTAGGTCGCACGCCCCAACTCCCGCCACAGAACGTGCTCCGGGCCGACTGCCGGGTAGTCGAGCCCCGCCGACACCGAGTGGGTACCCATGATCTGTCCGTCGTTATCCTGTAACACCATGGTGCGGGTGCCATGGAGGACACCAGGCGCGCCCGCGTCGGAGAATCTGGCGGCATGATCTCCGGGCGCGATCCCTCGCCCTCCGGCCTCCACTCCGACCAGGGCCACCGACTCGTGAGGTACGAACGCGGTGAAGATCCCGGCTGCGTTGGAGCCGCCGCCGACGCAAGCGACGACCATGTCGGGCAGCGTGCGGACGGACTTCCTGAATTGGATCAGGGCCTCGCGACCGATCACGCTCTGGAAATCGCGCACCATCATGGGGTAGGGATGGGGGCCGAGCACCGAGCCGAGGATGTAGAAGGTGGTACGCACGTTGGTGACCCAATCGCGAAGGGCCTCGTTGATTGCATCTTTGAGCGTCTGTGCGCCGGCATCCACCGCCACCACCTCGGCGCCCATGAGGCGCATGCGAACGACGTTGAGCTCCTGCCGGCGCATGTCCTCGGAACCCATGTAGACCCGGCACTGAAGACCGAGGAGCGCGGCTGCGGTCGCGACCGCCACCCCGTGCTGGCCGGCGCCGGTTTCGGCGATCACACGTCCCTTTCCCATGTCACACGCCAGCAGAGCTTGTCCGATGGCGTTGTTGATCTTGTGTGCCCCGGTGTGGCACAGATCCTCTCGCTTGAGCCAGATGCGCGCCCCGCCGAGCCGCGCCGACAGCCGGCGGGCCGAAAAGAGGGGAGTGGGACGGCCGACGAAATGCTCCAGCAGCTCTTCATACCTCGACTGGAAGCCACGATCGCGACCGGCCTTGCGGTAGGCCTGCTCGAGCTCCGCCAGCGGCGCCATCAGGGTCTCGGGCACGAATCGTCCCCCGTAATCGCCAAAGTAGCCGCGGTCATCTGGGAGGTGCTTCATCGGAGGGACGATTCTACCTGAATCGACGTGCCGCTGGTTAGCAGAGGGCGAAGGCGCGTTCACCGGAGGTGCCTGGCATCCCGATTCGCCGCGAATCGGCGTGCCTGGCATCCTCCCGCGGTAGCGCCTCGCCGGAGAACAGGCCCGGAGACGGTCACGGGTTTGGCAACGATTCGTGTTGCCTCTACGGTCGTAACCGCTCGATCACCTCCGCGCTCACCCACCAGATGTCGGAGCTGCCCTGGCCGGGTTGGGCGGAAAGGGTCAGTAGCTCGTTGATCGTGTTCCCCGTGAGCGTCAGGCCCGCCTCGGTGGTGGTTCGCGAGGACATGAAGAACAGGTACTTGCCGTCCGGTGACAACGATGCCGACCACTCGCGTCCCTCCGGCTGGTTGACGGCCTCGCCGAGGTTGATCGGTTCGGACCAGACGTCGTCCTCGGAGCGGAAAACCACGTAATAGTCGACCCCGCCGAGGCTGTCCTCGCGGCCGAGGGCCGGCACGATGGCGAAACTCTCGTCCGGGGCGATAAAAACATTGAACCTGTTACGGCCGCAGTTGACCTCAGGCCCGAGCTTTTCGGCCTCGGAGTAGACCCCGTCGACGAGGCGCGAGCGGTAGGTCGCGGACGCCCGGTCGGCACCCTCGCGGGTGAAGTAGAGGGTGCCGTCGGCGGTGACCGATGGAAAATACTCGGGGGCGTCCGAGTTGACCGGCAGGCCGAGGTTGTAGGGCTCGCCCCAGCCGTCGCCCTCGCGGTCCATCGCCCAGATGTCCTGATAGACCCAGCCCGGCTTCTCCTCCTGCCCCGGCTGCGGCCGCGTCGAGAGGAAGAAGAAGCGCCGGCCATCGGGCGAAATGCAGGGCTCGATGTCCTGATAGCGGCCGGAGAAGGGCGCCACCTCTGGTTCGGTCCAGACACCGTCCTTCATCTTGGTCACCATGATCATGGTGCGGGCGCCAACGGTGACCGAGAAATAGAGCTCGTCACCATCGGGAGTCATCGCCACGTCCCGGGTGGCGAGCCCGGTGGAGACCACGCCGGGCGCGAAGAGCCGCGGTTCCATCCCGGGCGATTCCTGGCCGAGGTAAGGCCCGCTGAGCTCGGGGAAGATCGATGTGGCGTTTCCGTCTATGCCAGCCGGCCCGCATGGGCCGCAGGCGGTAAGGATGAGACCGAGCAGACAGACCAGAAGGCGCATGTGCATTTTGTTCCTCCCTGAATCAGTAGTCCTACGGGACAATCGCCGGCGAGTTCTTACACATACTTGTAAGGCGCTTCCAGCTTCGAGATTAGCCGTTTTTCTACGCGCCTCCCGAGACGTGCCAGGCACGCCGATTCGCGGCAAATCGGGATGCCAGGCACCTCCGCCGCACTCCACATTCCGGAATCCTCAGCGTTCAGACCATCTCACGGCGTCAATGAAGTCGCGGATCTTCGCGTGGTCCTTTGTGCCGGGCGCGCTTTCGACCCCGGAGGAGACATCAACCAGGTGCGGGCGTACGGTTCGCACGGCGTCTTCCACGTTGCCGGGGGTGAGCCCTCCGGCGAGACCGAAGCGGACTCCCGGCGGCCGCTCCCTCAGAACCTCCCACGCGCACGCGATGCCATCGCCCGCACCGGGATCAAACAGCGGCAGGCAGCGCTCAGACAGCCGAGCCACCCTATCCCAATCGATCTCTCTACCGACCTTGACGCGGCGAATCACCTTCTCGCCGAGGAACTCCAGGAACGAGTCGGGTTCGTCGCCGTGAAGCTGGATCCAATCGAGACCGAGGAGATCTCGCACACGCTCGACTTCGTCGAGCGGCGAGTCGAGAAAGACGCCTACCTTTTCCGCGCCGGTGATCTCATGAATCCAACCAGCAGCAGCGGGATCCAGGGCACGCGGCGTTCCGCGTCTGAAGACAAAGCCGACGAAATCGGCGCCGGCGGCCACCGCCGCCTCGGCGTCCTCCGGGTTGGTCAATCCACAGATCTTGGTCTTCACCCGTCTCCGTCTCCGTGCCCGCGTCCGCGTCCGCGTCCGCGTCCGAATCGTCCATCCGATTTCATGGCGCCATTCCGCCCAGCAGTCGGCGGACTGCCTCTTCCGGGTCCTCCGCCCGCACCAGATGCTCCCCCACCAGGAACGCGTCATAACCCGCCTCGTGCAGCCGAGCCAGGTCCCTCGGCCCATGGATCCCGCTCTCGGCCACCAGCACACAGTCGGCTGTGAGCTTGTTCGCTATCGCCTCGACCCGGTCGAGCCTGGTCTCGAAGGTCGCCAGATCACGCGCGTTGACGCCGATGATCTCGGCGCCGGAGTCGACCGCCAACGCGGGATCCTCATCGACGAAGATCTCGAGCAGCACCTCGACGTCAAGCTCCGAGGCGGTTCCGAGAAGCTCGACCAGCCCCTCCCGGTCGAGGATGCGCGAGATCAGGAGTACCGCATCGGCGCCCAGAACGGCCGACTCGTAAAGCTGCCGCCGGTTCACGATGAAGTCCTTGCGAAGCACCGGGAGATCCACCGCCCTGCGAACCACTGCCAACCACTGAGAATCGCCGGAGAAATACTCAGGCTCAGTGACGACCGAGATCGCGGCCGCTCCGCCCTCGGCGTAGGCTCGGGCCAGCGCCACCGGGTCGAAGTCCGCACGGATGACGCCCGCCGACGGCGACGCTTTCTTGCACTCCGCTATCACCGCGGGTCCGGGACCCGAGATGGCGCCCCGCAGCGAGCGCAGACCACGCTGCCGGCGGGTCTCGGCCGCGGG
>RCNG010000412.1_pt1 | contig 19099 bp, 18 predicted proteins | sample 2041371 | NCBI WGS metagenome assembly RCNG01 (sample SAMN09708227, study PRJNA481090) | Marine sediment metagenome, whole genome shotgun sequencing project. | biome: marine sediment; feature: ocean; material: sediment; isolation source: Sewage treatment plant 1 marine sediment (STP1) ... | reverse complement strand
GCCATTGTTATAGGTGACGCTCACCGCCTTCCAGTCCACCCCGGCCTCCATTACGGAAAGCTGCTCAAAGTGGGGGAGTTCAAGAAGGTCCTGAAGGCCCACCGGCTCAAGAGCTTGGAGGATTTGCTTCGTGCCGTGGCCTACGGCAGGCTTTCGGTGGGGCAGGTGGTGGAAGCGCTCCCCAAGAAAGAACATGAACAGGACGAAGATGCATGGGACAAGGGCCTCGAACGGCTCGTGGAGAAGGCGGAGAAGCGGTCCGACACGGGCGTGAAGGTCCGGGGCATCTCGGATATCTTTGTCCGGTTCGCCAAGTGCTGCAACCCGGTGCATGGAGAGGAAATCGTCGGCTTCATCACCCGGGGCAGGGGAGTAACGATCCACGCAAAGACGTGTCTCAAGGTCAGGGAGGGGTCCGGGGAAAGGTGGATCGACGTGAACTGGGATGAAGGGGCCAGGGTCTTGCAGCGGGCCAAAATCCGGGTGGTCAGCGAGGATCGTCCGGGGCTCCTGGCGGGACTCAGCAAGGCAATCGCGGCCGTGGATGTGAACATCTCACAGGCAAAGGCCTGGACCACGGGCGATCGGCAAGGGGTGGCGCAGTTCGAGGTGATGGTGAAAAACGTGGAACACCTGACGGAGCTGATTCATTCCCTGGAGAAGGTGAGAGGTGTCGTCGCGGTGGAGAGATTGTTGAATTAAGAGAGGCTGGCGATTGGGGAACTCGTACCGGGGGACGATCTTTAGTCTTTGGGGGGAGGCGGTGTGGCCTGAACCCTGACCCCTGTTCTAAGCTGCTTTTTCAATCTTTCCAGTACGAATGCAGCGGGTGCAGACGTTTTGCCGGCGGATACGGCCGCTCTCCACGATGCGTATCTTCTGGATATTCGGCCTCCAGACTCGCTTCGATTTCCGGTGGGAATGGCTCACAGTATTTCCGAAGATGGGTCGCTTGCCGCATACGGAACAGATCCTTGACATGAAACCGTACCCCTATTGTCCTTCTTACGCTCTAGTTTGCATAAAAAACCATCTGATTCACTGGAATTCGTAACTATATCCGATTCCTCGGCGTTTGTCCAATGGTCCTCGTCCTCGATTCTGTACCCGTGTGCCGCTGGCTTTCTTCAGGCACATGAGTTGATCCGGTTCCCTTGCCCTTGTGCGTGCCCGTGCCCGTTTTCGAGGACGAGGACGATTCTTGTTAGCCCCAGCTCACCCTGGGCTGTTCATCGTCGCCGGCCAGAATCCTTCCGATGCGAAACGCTTGCTCTCCCATGCCCTGCAGGCATTCGACCACCTCATCCGCGTGTTGGTCGTCCGCCACGACGACCATGCCGATGCCGCAGTTGAAGGTCCTCAACATCTCGGTCAGCTCGATCTGTCCGACCTTCTCGATCACCTGAAAGATCTCGGGACGGGGCCATGCATCCAGATCCAGGCTTGCTCGGCATCCGGGCGGGAGTACCCGCGGGATGTTCTCGATTAGCCCTCCTCCTGTGATATGGGCAAGGCCCTTGACCGGGAACTTCGCAAGGAGATCCAGAACCGGCCTTACATAAATCCGGGTCGGACGCAGGAGTTCTTCTCCAAGCGGCACGGACAGCCCCTCGACGGTGTCACCCAGACGGTATCCCCTATCCTCCGAAAAGAGGCGCCTCACCAGGGAGTACCCGTTGCTGTGGAGCCCGTTCGAGGCGATTCCCACCAGAACGTCGCCGGGCAGGATCTCCTTTCCATCGATGATTCTGTCCCGGTTCACGATCCCGACGCAGAACCCGGCCAGCTCGTATTCCCCCTTTGGGTAGAAAGAAGGCATTTCAGCCGTCTCCCCCCCAATCAGGGAGCAGTTGGAAATTTTGCACCCTTCAGCAATGCCCTTGAGAACCTGCTTCGCGCGTTCCGGGTCGAGTTTACCCGTGGCGAAATAGTCGAGGAAGAAGAGCGGTTCCGCCCCCTGGACGATCACATCGTTCACGCACATGGCGACCAGGTCGATGCCGATGCTTTCGTGCCGGTCCATTTCGAAGGCGATCCGGAGCTTCGTCCCCACGCCGTCCGTGGAGGCCACGAGCAAGGGCTCGGAAAACCTTTCCCTGTCCACGGCGACAACGCCTCCGAAGCCCCCGATATCCATTTGAACCTCTTTGCGGAACGTGGACTTCGCCAGAGGTCGAATGTATTCCACGAGGCTGTCCGCCGCGTCGATGTCCACACCTGCCTCTTTGTAGGTTTGGGGGGGCTTCATCGCAATACCTTCCGTGTCCGGTGCAGCGTCAAAAAAAAGCCTTGATCCGGCTTGTATGCTCTGCTATCCTCTTTTGTAGATTGCACCTCAAGAAGACGCAAAAAAGGACGCAGCCTTGCACGCAGAGACCCGCCGGTCCTTCCTCTTTTCCCACTCCACTACAAAGCTAAATCACGTACCCCGCTGCCCGCACCCTTCTTCAAGAGGAAACCCTTCATGGGGACAGGGACAGGCGTTCTCTGCTCAAAAGAGTCTACCGAGGGGCCCCCGGAGCCGTTTGATCGCGGTCCGGATGTTACCACATCCCTCGGATGATGAGAAATCCCCAGGATCTCCTGCTAGCAGCGAGCCGGAGGGGAGGCCATCGGAGCCGGGGGATGGTCCATTCCAGTCGTCATGAGTGGAAAAAGATTGGACAACCTACGTGGGGCTGAAAGTGCATCAGAGCCTGTTGCCCGATAGAGATTTCCTTTTAATTGTCATTTAATATTACATAAAAGTAAATACTTAGAGTCATATTCTAATATTTTGCTTTAACTTGTCTCTCTGATGTTTTGGACTGGTATTGGATTTGCTTTAGAACAGGGAGAGCGTTTTCCGGGCCTGCCTCCACCGCGCATCGAGGGTACATACACCATGGCAGACATCATTCCCTTCCCGACCCAGAGGCTCACACACCCCGCAAACGAACAGAGTAGGGGGTTCCCGTCGAATCAGATCAGAGAGGGCTTCCTCGGTGGTCTGTCCGGCAAGGCCAGCAAGTTCGAACAGATGATGGAGGAGATCGCGGAGCTGTACGATGATCCCCCTGAGATGGAGTGCACTTATTGCAGATTCGATCTTCGAGAGGGTGACGACGCGGAAGCCCTGGAGATTGAGTTTGCGTCACTCAGCGAACTGGTGGTGTTCAGCCCCGAGATTCAGAAACTCGACTTCAAGGCATCGGAACCTACTGAGGGGCTGCCTGGAGCGGTCCGTTGGGGAGATGTGTTTCTCAAGTCCGGAGACGTGTATCCTTTTCTTTTCACCGTCTACACGGAAGACTATGTGAGGCACCAGCTCGTTTCCTACGGTGAGAAGATCGTGCCTTCCCCGAAGGATGTCATCCTCCGAAAGGAACAACTCTCCCCTCCGGACATCATCCGGGCAGTCATCAAGTGGGCCAACCTCTATTCTCCTCGACAAAGGGGAAAACGGGTCCGCCTGGAGAGCGATGCGGTCCTGCAGGATCTCATCTGCGACCCGGGTATCGAGGTTGTCGTGGCGGACGACCCCTCCTGATCTACCCGGACTCCGCATTCCGCCCTCTACATTCCGCATTCAGAATTAGTCCCCATTCGGGGCAGCACGCTTCTTTCGGGCCAGGGCCAGGCAATACCAGGCCAGCAACAGGGAGCACAGAACGGCGATCCCGACCCATTGGGTGGAGGCCAGGTTCCACGGGGGTTGCCGCCGGAGGTCGTCCCGAAGGAAGTCGATGAGGAAGCGGGACCCGGCGTAGAGACCTGCGCCCAGGAGGAAGCGGCTTCCGGGCGACTTCTTCAGCCTCGATCTGAGGGCAAGAAGCAGGAAGAAGATGAGGAAGCACGAGATTGCTGAGTAGAGTTGGGTGGGGTGTACCGGCATGGATGAGGCCGCATCCGGGCCGATCCAGCCGTGACCGAGGTGGTGGTTGTAGGCAAAGCTGCCCTTGGGAAACGATACGCCCCAGGGCAAACCTGTCGTCTTGCCAAAAGCGGTTCCGTTTAGAAGATCTCCGATCCGTATGATTCCGATGCCCAGGAAGGCATACGGTGCATAGGCATCAAAGTTGGCCGAGAGGGGCTGTCTTTTCAGAACGAGGTAGCCGAGGCTGCCCAAGACCCCTCCGATCGCCCCCCCATACGTGCCCAGACTGCCTTCCCACAGCTTGATCAGCCGGAGCGGATGGTTGAAGTAGAACGAGGGATTTTCGAAGAAGGCGTACAGGCGCGCCCCCAGGATCACACCGATCAGACCGAAGAAGGTCATGTTTAAGGCGGTCTCGACAGGCAATCCTTCGTTCTGCGCTGCTCTCGTGCCCAGGTAGATACCCAGCACGAGGGCTACCGTGATGGAGAAGAAGACCGAATAGATCAGGATCTTGGTCTCTGAGAACGGTAAGGGGATGACGAACAAAACTGGATGCATGCAGTGGCCCTCGATGTGAGTGTGCCACATTGTTTCGAATCTCGTCCTCCCTTGTCAATCGGCGACCACTCGTCCTCGTCCTCGAGCAAGAATGGGGACACCCACTGAAATCGGGCACGGGCAGGCACACGGGCACGGAGGCGCACAGCACGTGAACGGGCGATGGGTGGAACAGGGATCGCACACTTGAGCCCGCTGCATTTACCAGATATGCTCAAAAGGGTTTTTCTGACAGGGGCGTCGATTCTGTTGCTGTGAAGAGGATACACGATGAAGAAGCCCACACAACCGGACACGCAGGTTCCGGAGCTGGTGCAGGGCATGAAGCCCTTCCTGGCCATGGAGATCATGGAAAAGGCCCAGGAACTCGAGGCCATGGGGAGGCACATCATCCATTTGGAGATAGGTGAGCCGGATCTGGAGACGCCTTCCTGCGTTCGCGAGGCCTGTATCCGGGCCCTGAAGGAACGAAGATCCCAGTACACCCACAGCCTGGGCCTGCTGGAACTCCGGGAGGAGATCTGCAGGGAGTACGCGGAAAAATACAACGTGGCCATCACACCGAATCGGGTCCTGGTCACCTCCGGGACCAGCCCGGCCATGCTCCTGGCCTTTTCCGTCCTCTGCCATCCGGACGACGAAGTCATCCTGTCGGACCCCCACTACCCGTGCTATCCGAATTTCATCCGGTACGTGGGCGGCCGGATCAAGACCATCCCGGTTTACGAGGAAGATGGGTTTCAGTATTCCCTGGGGTCCGTCCGGGAGTGCCTGGGCGAGAAGACCCGGGCCATCGTGGTCAATTCGCCCGCCAACCCGACAGGGACCGTCATTCCTGCCGAGATCCTGGGGGGGCTCACCGAGTTGGGCCCGGCTGTCGTCTCCGATGAGATCTATCACGGGCTGGTCTACGAGGGAGAGACCCACAGCGCCCTCGAATATTCTGAGGACGCATTCGTGCTGAACGGCTTCTCCAAGCTCTACGCCATGACGGGCTGGAGGCTCGGATACGTCATCGCTCCGGAGCCGTTCATGCGCTCCCTGCAAACCCTCCAGCAGAACTTCTTCATTTCCGCCAACTCCTTCGTCCAATGGGCGGCGCTGACCGCGCTGCGCGAGGCGAGGCAGGAGGTGGAAGCCATGTGCGAGATCTACAACGAAAGGAGAACCCTCCTGCTGGCCGGGCTGCGCAAGCTGGGGTTCGGTATTGAGGTGGAGCCCACGGGAGCGTTCTACGTCCTGGCGAATGCCAAGGAATTCTGTACCGACTCTAGGCGGTTTGCCTTTGAGATTCTAGAGCACGCGGGGGTCGGGACGACGCCGGGGATCGATTTCGGCCCGAATGCGGAGGGGTACATCCGATTCACCTATGCGAATTCGAAAGAGAACATCGAAGAGGCCATGGCGAGAATTGGGAATTTCTTGGAGAGCCGATGAAAGTTAACTCTGTTGAACTCGAGAAACGGTGCCGTGATCCGAAGGAATTCCCCCGGTTCCGCCTACCGGAGATTGCCTTTGCGGGGAGGTCGAATGTGGGGAAGTCCTCGCTGATCAACACCCTGCTGACGCGCAAGCGGCTGGTTGCGGTGAGTTCGACACCGGGCAAGACGAGGGCCATCGATTTCTTCCGCGTAAACGACACCTTCCGATTCGTGGATCTGCCCGGATACGGGTACGCCAAGGTTCCGAAGACGGTGCAGGACGCCTGGAAAAAGCTGATCGATGCCTATCTGGTCGACCGGGAGACCCTCGTGAGTGTCGTGTGGATCCTGGACATTCGAAGAGAGCTTTCCGAGCTCGATCGAATGCTCTACGACGGGCTTTGTTCGTATTCCATCCCGTACATCGCGGTTTGTACGAAGGCGGACAAGGTATCCCTCGGGGAACGGGCGAAAAGGAAAGAGGCATTGCGGAAAGCACTCGATCAGGATGCCGATCTGGTGTTGTTTTCGGCCAAGACAGGTCTCGGGAAGGACGTGTTGTGGAAGAGGATGCGGGCCGCCATCTCCCATGGTGAGGGGAGGAAGAGTTGACGATGAACAGACGGCCGATAGGGGTCTTTGATTCGGGGGTCGGTGGCCTCACGGTTCTCAGGCAGTTGTCCCTGCGTATGCCCCACGAAAGGCTGATTTACCTGGGAGACACGGCGCGTCTTCCCTACGGGACAAAATCGAAGGAGACGGTGCTCAAGTACTCGATGCGGAATGCATCCTTTCTTCTGGAAAAAGGAGTAAAATGTCTGGTCGTAGCCTGCAACACGGCCTCGTCGCTCGCCCTGGAGGACCTGAGGAGGCATTTCGAGATGCCCGTCATCGGCGTCATCCAGCCGGGGGCGAAGAAGGCGGCCTCCATGACCCGGGTTCGCAGGGTGGGCGTGATCGGCACCCTGGCCACGGTACGCAGCCGGGCGTACGAGGAGGCGATCGAAGGCTACGGTAAGGATATCGAGGTAACCTCTGTTCCATGCCCCCTGTTCGTGGCCTTGGCGGAGGAGGGGTGGGTCGAGGACGAGGTCACCTACCAGGTGGCGGAGCGTTACCTGGGTTCCCTCAAGGGCAAGGGAATCGACGTTCTGGTGCTGGGGTGCACCCACTATCCCCTGCTCAAGCCTGTCTTGTCTGATGTGATGGGGAAGGGTGTCGCCCTGGTGGATTCAGCGGAAGAGGTGGCGAACGAAGTGGCTGCGTCGTTGCTGGAGCACGGCCTGGCGGCAAAGGACGAGGGCATCGAGGAAGTGCGTGCTCCCACGATCTGCCTGACGGACCGTTCCCTTCACTTCCTTGAACTTGGGGAGAAGATTCTCGATCTTCCGCTGAACGAGGTGGAATACGTGGACCTGGGATGACCGTGATGCGTTTGGTTGACCGAAAAAAAGAAGGGACGGCGGTTCGCCGCCCGAATCGCAAGGCCGGCCAACGGCTCCCCAAACAGGGGAACAGGACGAGCGAGGGTCCCTGGCGGGAAATGCATGACCGGTATGGCTTGCTCCTTCGGGCCTTCTTCAGGCGGTTCTTCAAGCCGATCCGACTCTCTACCTGGCAGGAGAACCGGCTCAAGGAGCTGAACGAGACGGGCCACGTGATTTATGTGATGGAAAGGGCCAGTCTCCTCTACTATCTGTTCTTGAACTATACCCTCCTGCGGCTCCAGCTTCCCCTGGCAACTTACGGAAACGGGATTCCATCGTTCGTGCTCTTTCAGCCCGTGGGCAAGGTGTTGCGTGCCCTGTGGGCAAGGATCCGGAGGCTGTCCGCAGGGGAGGGGAGTTCCTCTGCTCCCGGTTCAGGTACAACCCCGGACGGGCCGGAGGGGCATCGGAGCATGGTGCTCTTTCTGCGGCGGTATCAGCGATTCGGAAAACGACGCTACACAGAGGCAAAAGAATTTCTCGAAGACCTGGTTCAGTTCCAGGCCGATTGCCGTCGGCCCGTCTATCTGGTTCCCATGGGGATTCTCTGGGGCAAGGGGCCGGATAAGGTGAAGAAGGGGATTTTCGATGTCCTCCTGGGGAGAAAGGATGCCCCGGGCCGGCTTCGCCAGGTTCTCGTCCTGTTTCGCTATTCCCGCAATTCCCTGGTGACCATGGGGCAGGCGATGAACCTGAAGGCTTACTGGGAGGAGAACATCCATCTCGAACAAGACCTCCTTCTCAAGAAGATCCGGTGGAATCTGCACCGGGAACTGGACCTGGCAAAGAAGCAGATTACAGGCCCGCGCATCAAGCCCCGGAAGTACATCATAGAGTCCATCTTGAGCAGCCGCACGCTCCGCGATCAGGCCAGGGAGATCGCCCGTTTGGAGGGGAAGCCCTTCGAAAAGATCATGAAGCGGGCAGAGAAATATGCGGACGAGATTGCGGCGGACTACAGGATTACCTATATCGAATTCCTGAGTTTGTTGCTCTCATGGGTTTGGAACAACATCTACAGCGGGTTCTCGGTGGACATGAAGGGGCTGGAACGGGTCAAGGCGGCGGTCCGAAAGGGCTCTGTCATCCTCATGCCCAGCCACAAGAGCCATGTCGACTATCTTGTCCTGTCGTATGTCTTCTATCAGAACGACCTGCCTCCCCCTCACATTGCGGCCGGTGTGAACCTGTCGTTCTGGCCGTTGGGTCACATCTTCCGAAGGGCAGGGGCCTTCTTCATCCGCAGGTCGATCCAGGGCCAGAAGCTGTATGCAACCGTTTTCAGCACCTACCTGAGGAAGTTGTTGCGGGAGGGACATGTTCAGGAATTCTTCCTCGAGGGAACGCGAAGTCGGACGGGCAAGCTGCTGCAACCGAAGCTGGGCATGTTGTCGATGGAACTGGATGCCTTTGGGGAGGGGGTTTCGGAAGACCTCCAGCTGGTCCCCATATCGATTACGTACGAAAAGATCGTCGAAGAGTCGAGCTACACAAAGGAATTGGGTGGGGGGCGAAAGGAGAAGGAAGGGTTCCTGGGCCTCTTGAAGACACCGCGGTTCCTGAAGAAGAAATACGGTCGGGTCTACATTCAGTTTGCACCCCCCTTGTCCGTCCGGGAGTATCTCAAGGCAAAGCAGTGCGATCTTGCGGGGATGGATGGGGTTCGGCGTCGAGGGATGGTCGAAGATCTGGCCCTCCGTGTGAGCTACGCGATCAACGAGGTGACGACCGTAACGCCGTCCGCCCTGGCGGCCACCGTCCTGTTGAATCACTCGAAGCGGGGGATCACGCTCTCCGAGTTGACGAGGCATACCTCTTTTCTGCTTCGTCTGCTGCAGGACCTGGGAGCCAGGCGATCGCTGGTTCTCAAGAACCTGCCCTGGGCCGTGGAGGAGGCGTTGCAGGGGTTCGTGGGGGACAAGATCGTACAGCGGTGGGATGAGCCGGACGGGCTCACCTATACGTTGGACGACAACAAGCGGATCATCCTGGACTACTACAAGAACAATATCCTGCATTTCTTCCTGCCTTTTGCCCTGGCGGCAAACGTGTTTCGCCTGCACAGGACGGATCGGCTGCAGGAGCCTCATTTTCTCTCGGGGCTCGGGGTCTTCATCGAGCTCTTCTCTCGTGAATTTCTGTTCCCGCGGGAAGACCCTGTTGGTTCGTACTGGAGGATCGTGCGCGATCAGTTCGCCGGGAGAAGAAGATACCTCGATTTCCAGGAACCGAACGAGATTCGGGTACGGGAGCCCGCCCCGTTGAATTATCTGGCCACGCTCCTGACGAACTATTTTGAGTCCTACTACATCTTCTGCAGCGCCGCCGAGAGGATCCTCGGAGCGGAGGAGTGCGAAGAGAAGGAGTTCTACAACCAGGTGCTCCGATGGGGGGACGGGTTGTACCGGAAAGGGGACATATCGCGCCTCGAGTCCCGCTCCAGCCTGCTGTTTCGCAATGCGCTTGCCTGCATGGTCGCCCAGGGCTGCATCCGGAGGACCAAGGCCAAGGGAGGCATGATGCTGCGATTTGAGAGTGCAGGCCGGGAGAAGATCGGCCATTACAAGAGAACCCTGTCCCAGTTGCTGTTCTCGGAAGAATCGAGCTGAGAGAAAAAGAAGAGGGGACGCAGCCCTTTTCTCATCCGGTGCATCCAAGAAGAGCCGTGTCTCCCTTTTCGGTCTTTCGGGCGCGGGCACGGGCAAGAGAACTGGTTGGCAGATGGGGAGGGCCACTGGCCACTTGCCACCTGCCACTACCCGGGCGCAAGCCCGGGTTTTGACACCAAGACACCGGAAATGCTAACTTTTCCTGATACGCAAAAATCGATCCGGCAACAGAGGGTTTCCAAGATGGCAAAGGTATCCATAGACAGAGAACGTTGCAAAGGTTGTCATTTCTGCATCGAGGTGTGCCCCAAGAAGATCATGGTTGTTGAAAAGCGTTACAACCAGAAGGGGTATCCACCCGTCGAGATCATAGACATGGAGATGTGTACGGGCTGTGCCCTGTGTGCGGAAATGTGCCCGGATGTCTGCATCCGTGTCTGGCGGTAAGCGAATCCGAGAACCCGCAGCAAAGAAGAGAGCCTGATGAAAAGAAAGCTGGTGAAAGGAAACGAGGCCGTCGCCATGGGAGCCATGGACGCGGGATGTAAATATTACTTCGGCTATCCGATCACCCCGCAGAACGAGATCCCGGAGTATCTCTCTCAAGAGCTGCCGAAGATAGGCGGGGTCTTCCTTCAGGCGGAGAGCGAGATCGCGGCGATCAACATGGTGCTCGGGGCCGGAGCGAGCGGCGTACGGGCCATGACCTCGTCTTCGAGCCCGGGCATCTCCCTGAAGCAGGAGGGGATCTCCTACATGGCCGGCTCGGAGGTTCCGGGCGTGATCGTGAACATATCCCGGAGCTCGCCCGGCCTGGGCGGGATCTCGGCCTCACAGGGAGACTACTGGCAGGCGGTGAAAGGGGGCGGCCACGGGGACTATCATGTAATCGTTCTGGCCCCGGACTCGGTGCAGGAACTGTACGCCCTCACCGCTCGGGCCTTTGACTATGCGGACATATACCGGAACCCGGTGATGGTCCTCGGTGACGCGGTACTGGGCCAGATGAAGGAACCCCTGCTTCGCGAGCTGCCTCCGCCGATGGAGTTGCCGCCCAAGGATTGGGCACTCACCGGACGGAAAGGGGGCCGGCCCCAGAATGTGATCAAGTCTCTCTATCTTGATGACGGGGAACTCGAGAAACACATCTGGAAGCTGGTCGAGAAATACGAACGGGTCAAGAAGGAAACGGTCCTGTATGAAACGAAGGAGATCGAGGATGCGGACCTGATTCTCGTGGCCTTTGGGACGGCCGCCCGCATCTGCAAGACCTCTCAGAAGATGGCACGTGATCTTGGCCTTCGCGTGGGGCTCATTCGACCGATCAGCCTGTACCCCTTTCCGGAGGAGGTCCTGCGCAGCACGTCGGAGACGACGAAGAAGTACCTGGTCGTGGAACTCAATGCAGGCCAGATGCTCGAGGACGTTCGTCTCGCCGTCGGGCCGGGTGCCGAGGTCTCCTTCCACGGCAGACCCTGCGGAGCCGGATCCCTGCCGAAACCGAACGAGATACTCGAGAAGATCAAGTCCGTGTACGGGTCTTTTCCGAAACCCACGGACATGGAGCGAGGAAACAGCCATGAAACTCGTGTTTGATCACCCCAAGAGCCTGAAGGATACGCCCTCTCATTTTTGTCCTGGGTGTCACCACGGGCTGATTCAACGCCTCGTGGCGGAGGCGATCGACCATTACGAGTTGCAGGACACCTGCATCGGTGTGGCCTCTGTGGGCTGCAGCGTCTTCATGTACAACTATTTCGATGTGGATGTCGTCGAAGCGCCTCACGGGAGAGCACCCGCTGTGGCGACGGGCGTCAAGCGGGTCCATCCGGACAAGATCGTGTTCTCGATTCAGGGAGACGGGGATCTGGCCGCGATAGGGACGGCGGAAATCATCCACACGGCCAACCGCGGGGAGAACATTACGATCATCTTCGTCAACAATACCACCTACGGGATGACAGGGGGACAGATGGCCCCCACGACCCTGCTGGGCCAGGTGACAACGACGTCTCCCTACGGGCGGGAATTCCAGCAGGATGGGTACCCGATCCGGATGGCGGAGATGCTGGCCACGCTGGAAGGGTCTGCCTATGTTGCCCGGGTGGCCGTGGACAAGCCGGCGAACCTGATGAAGGCGAAGAAAAGCATCCGGGAGGCGTTCCGCATGCAGAAAGAGGGTATGGGGTTCAGCTTCGTGGAGGTCTTGTCCGCCTGTCCCACGGACTGGAAGATGAGCCCGCAGGATGCCTGCAAGCGGGTCGAAGAAGAAATGATCCCCTATTTTCCCCTGGGCATCTACAAAGAGCGTGAGATAGCGGATCACTTGTAAGAGGGCAAAGGCGAAAGGGCAAAGGGAAAAGGGGTTAAGGGATGTATCACGATGTGGTGATTGCTGGATTTGGCGGACAGGGCGTGCTCTTCATCGGCAACCTGCTCGCAGAGGCGGGGATGGACGAGGGCTTTCACGTCACCTTCATGCCGGCTTACGGCGTGGAGATGAGAGGCGGGACGGCCAACTGCAACGTGATCGTGTCGTCGGAAGAGGTGGGTTCTCCGATTACCGATTCCCCCCTCACGGGCATCATCATGAACGAGGCCTCCCTGATGCGGTTTCTTCCATCGATTCAAAAGGACGGGTTCCTGCTTTACAACAGTTCCCTGATCCCGGAAGAAGCGGTCTCGCGCAACGACATCCAGGTGGTTCCCGTGCCGGCAAACGATCTTGCCCTGAAGGTGGGGAGGGCGCAGGTGGCGAGCCTCATCATCTTGGGCTGTTTCATCGAATGGACCCAGGCCCTCCGCAAGGAGTCGTTTCCCCATGCCCTCGAGGAGATGATGTCCCCAAAGGCAAGGGAGAAATTTCTGCCCCTGAATCTGGCTGCCCTGGAAGAGGGAATTCGGTACGCCCAGGAACTCAAACAGAAGGGCTCGTAAGCTTCGGCGGGGAACCCGGCGTAGGGAAGGCAACCGGCGAAACCTTTATGATCAGAGCATGTTGAGGGATCGATGGAAAAGAACGAGCAAGAGCAGTACCTCCAGATCGGTGAGAAGATCAAACGCTTTCGAGAGGACAACAACCTCACCCTGAAGGACATGGCGGAGCGAACCGGCCTCTCGACCGCGGTATTGTCTCAGATCGAGAACCATCTGATCTCGCCTCCCCTGGGGACCTTGATCCGCCTCACGCAGGCCCTGGACTTGAGGCCCGGCTACTTTTTCGATCAACATCCGGACAAGCCCTTCACCCTGGTGCGAAAAGAGGAGAGAAGACCGGTCAGCCGATTCGCCTCCAAGCGGGGGATCCAGTACGGCTACTCGTACGAGTCCCTCGGCCACGACATGAAAGACCGGCACATGGAGCCGTTTCTGGTCACCCTCGAGCCGGCGACCCTGGCGAGCCCGAAGCCCGCCTCTCACGATGGGCAGGAGTTTCTGTTCGTACTGGAAGGGGAGATGGAAGTCACCCTTGGCGAGCACAGCGACGTACTTCAGCCGGGCGATGCCATCTATTATGACTCCAATATCCCGCACCTCGTCCAGTGCAAGGGGAACGAGAAGGCCCTCATCCTCGCCGTGATCTACTCCGGTTAGCCCTCTGCTCAGCACCTCGAACCACGGCCCCCTGTTTCGAGCACATTCACATGCAGGAAGCGATGGGATTCACGTATGAAATCGAGGCCGCTTACAGCATCTTCCGCCTCATGGCGGGCCGCCGGGAGGACGGAGCCGCATGATAGGGCGGTTTTCGCAACTCGGGGTGTACCATGAACTGGTTCGATCCCGGAACGCTTACAGGGTTGCATTTGCAGGCGCCCTGGCCCTGGCGAGCTATCTGTGGGACAGGGGGACCGGCAGTCTCTCGACCGTCGGGGTTGCTCTTGCCCTGGGCTCCGTGGCCCTCAACGGAACCCCCATCATCTGGGGTGCGATCCGGGGGCTTGTCGAGCGCAGGGTCAACGTGGACGAACTCGTCAGCCTGGCGATCGTTGCCGCCCTTCTCGAGGGTGAATTCCTGACGGCGGCCGTCGTCAGTTTCGTCATGGTCCTCGGTGCATTGATCGAACAGGCAACGAGTGATTCAGCCCGCAAGGCGATCCAGTCCCTCATCACCCTGTCCCCTGAGACGGCCACGGTTCTCGTGAACGGCCGACCGGAGAGGCTGTCTACAGCCGATGTGAGGATCGGAAACATCCTGCTCGTACGACCGGGTGAACGCATTCCGGTCGACGGAGTCGTGAAGAAGGGGCTCACTGCGGTGGACGAATCCTCCATGACCGGCGAGCCCATTCCGCAGGAAAAGACGATGGGAGATGCCGTGTACGCCGGGTCATTGAACCAGAACGGCGTCGTTGAAATCGAGGCCTCGAGGGTGGGCGAAGATACGACCCTGGGCAGGGTCATAAAACTCGTCTCCGAGGCGGAGGTACACAAGCCGCAAGCCATACGACTCATCGACCGGTACGCCCGCTGGTTCACCCCTGCCATTCTCGGTTGCGCGGCCGTTGCGTGGGCCCTGACAGGTGATATCAGCCGGGCCGTCACGATACTCATCGTAGGTTGGCCCTGCGCGCTCATCCTCGCGGCCCCCACGGCGATCGTAGCCTCCATAGGGAGAGCGGCGAGATCGGGCATCCTGGTGAAGGGCGGCCGATATTTGGAGAAGCCGGCAGGGCCGATGTCGTTCTCTTCGACAAGACCGGAACCCTTACGCAGGGGAAGCCCCGTGTGGAAGCGATTGTTGCCGTAGACGGGATCGACGAGAAGACGGTCCTTGAACAGGCGGCCAGCGTCGAGCAGAACAGCACTCACCCACTGGCTCAGGCAGTACTCAAGGCGGCCAATTATGCGAAAATAACGATCGGGCGTGCCGAGTCGATCATCACCGAGATCGGACTCGGGGTGAGAGGGTTCGTGGGAGGGAGTCTGGTCGAAGTCGGAAGCGCCTACTTGGGGGGTGGCACTGCGAACCTCCCGGAAGGCTTGCGTCTGCACCTGGAACGTTTCAAAGAGAACGGGGCCACGCCTCTGATTGTCTATCAGGACCAACGGCCACTGGGCATCCTCAGCGTTTCAGATCACGTTCGTCCCTCCGCGGCAGAAACGGTGAGGGCATTGAAATCGCTCGGGATCAAACGTATCGGCATGCTTTCCGGCGACCACGAGAAGTCTGCCCGGCTGGTTGCCGACTCCGTGGGCTTGACGCAAGCCTGGTCGGGACAGAAGCCGGAGGAAAAACTCAAGATCATCAGGGAATTTCAAGCGTCCGGGGATGCGGTCATTTTTGTGGGCGATGGGATCAACGATGCCCCGGCCCTGGCAGCGGCCAATGTGGGGATCGCGATGGGCGCTGCCGGCACCGATGTTGCCCTGGAAACGGCGGACATTGCACTCATGAATGACGACATCTCGAAGATCCCCTTCCTGATCAAGTTGAGTCGCCGGATGCTGCGGACCATCAAGTGGAACATCGCCTTCGGGATGATCTTCAACGCCTTGGCGGTGCTTGCGAGCGGCGGTGGCCTCCTGTCACCATCATGGGTGCCGTCGTACACAACGTGGGTTCTATAGTCGTCGTGATCTCCTCTGCCAGCATCGCCTTTGCATCGGAAAGGGGGCCGGACAACATCTAAAGGCTGGAATCCGGATATGAGGAGGTACGGATGATCAGCGAAACACAATACAAGGATCTGGCCCGGAGTTATCCCGTGCTGAGCGATTTGCCTTGGGACCTGCAGCGTGAATTGACGCGGGATGGGCAGTTCGTGGAGTTTCCCGAAGGGGAGACTCTCTTCGATGTGCAGAGCCTCTGCAGCCTCTTCCTGATGGTCACCTCAGGCACGATTCGTGTCATCATCTCCACGAGTACAGGGAGAGAGATCCTGCTTTACAGGGTGCAGGCAGGGGAGGCCTGCGTCCTCACGGTGAGTTGCCTCCTCGGCAACTCGGATTATCCGGCCCGGGGCCTGGCCGAGACCCCTCTGCAGGGCGTGGCGATCAAACAGAGCCTCTTCACCCGACTCGTGACAGGTTGTCCGCCCTTTCGGGAGTTTGCCTTTCGGTTTTTCGGCGACCGACTGACCCGGCTGATGACGCTCATCGAAGAGGTTGCCTTCGGGAAGATGGATCAGCGGCTCGCCTCCTTGTTGCTCACAAAGGGGGTTTCCATGGAGACGACGCACCAGATACTTGCGGATGAACTCGGCAGTGTCCGGGAGGTGGTGAGCCGTATTCTCAAGGACTTCGAAGGACAGGGCATCCTGGAACTCGAGCGCGGCCAGATTCGGGTCCTGGATCAAGAAGCCCTGCGCAGAATCGCCCGCCCCTCTGTGTGACTCAGGTCACAGACAGATCGCCCGGAATGCGCTAGATTGTTTGGAAAGATTCTTCCTGGCATGGTGCCTTTTCCGCAGATCAGGACACCGCAGATCTTCAACCCGTTCGAGAGGGCCCCATCATGAGACGCACGACCTTCGTTTCGACCCTGGTTTCGGTTGCTGCATTCCTCCTGATCACAGGATGCACGGACCCTACCCAGGCACCTATACTGGTTCAGCTATTTCCCAACCCCGTTGTTCCTCTCTCGACCCCCCAGAATCTGGACTTCCTCGGAAGCAATATGGACCCGGATATCTATTTCTTGATCGACACGGGTGCGGGAAAGGTCCAGCTCGAGTCCGAGAACATTCCCGGGGTCTGGACGTTTCGGTGTGTTTTCGGATTTCACTACATCTACACTTTCGATTCGCTGGAGGACTTCTTAGATTCCCTGGGTTCCCCTTCCGAACTGACGGTCCGTGCCTTCAACGTAGGTGCGAATCTGGTGCGGGAAAGCGGGGGTGGGGATGACCCAGGAAGCCAAGCGGTGACTTGGGAAATCAGCTACTAGACCCGGCAGGATCACTCCCCGATGATCTTGACGAGGACCCTCTTTTTGCGACGGCCGTCGAACTCGCCGTAGAAGATTTGTTCCCAGGTGCCGAAGTCGAGCTTGCCGCCTGTGACGGCCACCACGACCTCTCTGCCCATGATCTGGCGTTTCATGTGGGCGTCCGCGTTGTCTTCCCCCACATTGTGTCTGTACTGGGCCACCGGTTCGTGAGGGGCGAGCTTCTCGAGCCAGAGTTCGTAGTCGTGGTGAAGCCCGGACTCATCGTCGTTGATGAAGACGCTGGCCGTGATGTGCATCGCGTTTACCAAGCAAATCTAGTTTAACAATCCCCTTTCTGGTGCAGGGACAGACGAGTCACCGCACCAAATCAACGCCGAGTGGGAATACGGCCTCAGGGTGTGACAGATGATCATACCGTGGGCTCCTTCTTTTCAGATAGGGGCAGGGGGCTAGCTACCCCCTGTTTGCGCGCAGCGCGAGGCCGGGGAAGGTATCCCTGCAAAACCTCCCCGGCTCCCATTTAGCCCTTCAGGGAGGATGAAATGCCCCGCACAATCTGGTACTTCAGTCCCGGTTGTGCGACTGATTGAGAAGGGTGAGTCGCCAAGCGTTGGGACGAAAACCACCTAACAACACCATGCACTAGAATGTGCGGGGCGGCGTGGTTTCTAGGGCAAGTAACCTTTGATCACATGTTGAGGTGCCCAGACAGGTAGCACCTTATCCCTGCACACCTGTGATGGTGATCGTTATCCAGGGTCAAATCTAGAGTAGCGATTTTGGCATTTACTCCCCAATGATCTTTATCAGGACCCTCTTCTTACGCCGTCCGTCGAACTCGCCGTAGAAGATCCGTTCCCATGTGCCGAAGTCCAGTTTTCCCTCCGTAACAGCCACGACCACTTCCCGTCCCATGATTTGACGCTTCATGTGCGCGTCAGCGTTATCCTCTCCTACGTTGTGCCGATACTGGGAGACGGGGTTGTGCGGGGCTAGTTTTTCCAACCACTCTCTGTAGTCCTGGTGTAGTCCGGACTCGTCGTCGTTGATGAAGACAGAGGCTGTGATGTGCATCGCGTTAACGAGTACGAGTCCTTCCCTTATCCCACTTTCTTTGAGTGCCTTCTGCACCTGAGGAGTAATGTTGATGAGGCCTACCCTCTCGGGGACATTGAACCAGAGTTCTTTGCGGCAGCTTTTCATTTTGTTCCTTCCTAGGCAGGTATTGTCGCGATCTGCTAAGCCATTCTACGAGGACGGATGATCATAACTCAGACGGGAAGGTTTGGGAAGAAAATGAGAAAGATGGCCCTAGGAGAAAGCTAAGGGGTCTGGCAGGAGATGTGGAGAAAAGGTAGATTATTCAGGCATTTATTATTAAAAGAAATAGCTTTACTTTCATGGAAGAATAGGATAATAGTTAAATCGAGATTCCCCCTTTTTGTTTAATTCAGGAGGTTTATCATGCCCCGGACAAAGCCACCAAAGGGAAAAGTACGGCCTAAACGCACAATCGGCTACCTGAGGGTCAGCACGCAGGAGCAAGACCTGGACAAGAACAAGGCGGAGATTCTGGCCCTGGCCAATGACCAGGACCTCGGACGAGTCCAGTGGGAGGACGAGAAGGTCAGCGGCACGAAGGATTGGCGCAACCGTAAGATCGGAGAAGTCATTCACTCGCTGCAGGCCGGTGATTGCCTCATCGTGTCCGAACTTTCCCGCCTTGGCAGGTCTACCCTTCAGATCCTTGAGATCATGAGGGTGGCGAAGGAGAAGGGTATAGACGTCCATGCGGTCAAAGGTAGCTGGTCTCTGAACGGATCCATAGAGTCTAAAATCCTACTCAACGTATTCGCTATGGTCTCAGAGATCGAACGGGACTTGATCAGCCAGCGTACAAAGGAGGCCCTGAAGGCCCGGAAAGCGGCTGGCGTAAGACTCGGGAGGCCCAAGGGTCCCGGAAAGAGCAAGCTGGACCCTTACCGGGAGGAAATCCTAGCCTTGCTGAAAAACGGCTCTACTCAGAGCTATGTTGCTAAGCGGTATGGGACCACACCGCCGAATCTCAACAACTGGCTGAAGAAGCACAAGATAAACCCGAGGCCGGTATTTCCGGAGCATAGGAAAACGGGCAGTGTCAATATTTCGAAGTAAGACCTGGAAGGATAGACTCTATTCTGAATGTTGCATAGATAAGAGAAATCTGAAAATCGCCCCAGTCAATTGGCGCGATCAATTTCATACCGTTACATCAAATTGCCGTTTGCTATTCA